>WNFU01001145.1_pt1 | contig 57572 bp, 51 predicted proteins | sample 5400121 | NCBI WGS metagenome assembly WNFU01 (sample SAMN13153360, study PRJNA577476) | soil metagenome | isolation source: 100 cm soil or saprolite under grassland replicate 1 | place: USA:California | collected 2016-06-15 | reverse complement strand
GCTGGGGCGTCGAGGTCGTAGTCGAGCAGGCCGGCCCAGCCGCGCCGCAGGCCCACGACCTCGTAGCCGCGCTCGACCGCGCCGTAGACCAGGGTCTTGATGCAGGGGTTGAGGCCGGGGACGTCGCCGCCACCGGTCAGCACACCAATACGCGTCATGGTGAGAAGCGACCTCCGAGGGGTTCGCGCCAGTCCTGGCCAGGCCACGCTGCCGGAGCTTTCCATTCGACCGCAAGCCTGGCGGGACGTCCAGCCGGGCGACGGTCAGGCCTGGGCCTGCCTCGCGCCTGGCTGGCCTTCAGGCCAGCAGCCCCCGGAAGACCTCGAGGTAGGCGGGCTCCTGGTGGTCCCAGGCAAGGGACTCCTCGATGCGGCGCCGCCCCGCGGCGCCCATGGTCGCGCGCCGCTCCGGGTCTCGCAGCAGCTCGTCGACCAGGCGGGCGAACGCTGGCACGTCCCCCGAGGGCACGTAGGCTCCTGCCGGCCCCGCCGACGCCCTGGTCTCCGCCAGGTCGAAGGCGACCACCGGCACCCCGAAGGCCATGTAGTCGAGCGTCTTCATCATCGTGGAGGTGTCGCTGAAGGCGTCGAGGCGGTCGGGGCAGAGGCCGACGTCCGCGCTCGACAGGTACTCGGCGAGCGCCGGCTCGTCCACGAAACCGGTGAAGGTCACCCAGGGTTCGATGCCGAGCCGGGCGGCGTGGCGCCGCAGCTCGGCGAGGGACTCGCCCGCCCCGAGGAAGGCGAAATGGCAGTCGCTGCGCCCCAGGTCGCCGATCAGGTACGCGGCCGCGTCGAGGGCGAGGTCGATACCGTCCTGCGGGCCCATCAGGCCGACGTAGCAGGCCAGGAATCGCCTGCCTGCCCGCAGCTCCGGACGTGGGGCGGCCCGGCGCGCGACGGCCAGCTCCGGGCCGTTGCGCACCACCGTGACCCGCGCGGCGGACTGTCCACCTCGCCCCACCGCGACCTCGCGGTAGAAGTCGTTATTGGCGATCACGTGGTCGGCGGCCCGGAAGCTGGCCCGCTCCAGCACGCGCAGCACCGCGGGGAGCAGCCCCCGCTCCCGCCCGAAGCGGGCCGAGTACAGCTCCGGCGCGAGGTCGTGCTGGTCGAACACGAAGCGCCTGCCGCTCAGGCGGACCAGGGCGCCGATGGGGAAGAAGATGTCGGGCGGGTTGCACGCCTGCACCACGTCGACGCCCTCTCGCACCAGGATCCGCACGGTGACGAACGCGGTGGCGACGAACGCGTGGAGGTACTCGCGGACGAAGCCGAGCTTGCCACGGGCCTCCCGCACCGGTCCCCAACGGTGGATGCGAACGCCGTCGCGCTCCTCCGTGGGAGGCTCGTCCCCGCCGTTCGGGCAGATCACCGAGACCGCGTAGCCGGCCCGGAGCAGTGCCTGGCTCTGCCGCCACACGCGCCGGTCGCGCGGCACCGGCGAGTTCTCGACGATGATCAGGACGTGGGGCCGGCCGGCACGGTGGCCGGTCATGCCGCCCCCGTCCGGCGCAGCACCACCGGGATGGTGCGCCAGATGATGCTGAGGTCCAGCCCGAGGCTGTGCGTCTCCACGTAGCGGACGTCGAGGTCGAGCGCCTGCCGCATGGTCATGCGGTTGCGGCCGCTCACCTGCCACAGGCCGGTGATCCCCGGCTTGACCAGGAAGCGGGCGCGGTAGTGCGGATGGAACAGCTCCACCTCCCACGGTTGCGCCGGGCGCGGCCCGACCAGGGACATCTCGCCCCGAAGGACGTTGAGGAGCTGCGGCAGCTCGTCGAGGCTGGTGCGCCGCAGCAGCGCCCCGAGGGGTGTCACCCTGGGGTCGCCGACCAGCTTGTAGAGGCCTGGACGCCCACCGAACGGTGGGGACGCCTCGTTGAGGAGCTGGGCGACGTAGCGCCGGTGGGCGCTGTCGTCGCCGCCGACCCACATGGTGCGGAACTTGAAGACGGTGAACGGCCGCTCGCGGTGGCCCAGCCGCGTCTGCCTGAACAGCGCCGGCCCCGGGGTGGTCGCCCGCACCAGCAGCGCGACCACCAGCAGCAGCGGGCTGAGCAGCAGCAGCAGGACCGCGGCAACGGCGAGGTCGAGCGCCCGCTTGACGACCTCCTGCGCGCGCGCCGTGCCGGCGCGCCGCGGCGCGTCGCGCCCGGCCTGCAGTCCCCGCCAACCCGATCGAGCCGCCAAGGCTACCCGCCCGCCGAGTTCACCGCGACCAGCCGGCGCCGCCTTGCCGGCTCCCGCTCGAGCTGCACCCGTCGCCCCAGGCGCAGGGAGCGCTGGGCCGCGTCGACGACGGAGACGACCTCGAGTCCGCGCTCCCCGCTGGACAGTGGCTGCCGGCCGCTGCGGACACACTCCACGAAGTGGCGGTCCTCGACCAGCAACGGCTCCTGCAGCGCCACGTAGGGGGCGACGACGTCGCCGTAGCGGTACGACATCGGCATGGCGTACAGGTCCCGATCGTCGCTCCCCGCGGCCGTCGCCACGCCCTTGTCGAAGATGCGCAGCGGCTCGTCCGGTACGAGGTCGTCGTAGACGGCCATCTTGCGGCTCCCGACGGCCGTCACGCGCCGCACCTTGGACGGGTACAGCCAGCTCAGGTGGATCTGGCCGGTCACGCCGATGTCGGGGAACTCGAGGCGGAGGTGGGCGACGTCCTCCAGCGTGGCGTGGGCGTGGGAGGCGCCCCAGGCCTGCACCGCCGCCGGCTGGGTCCCGAGCAGGTAGGTCAGGATCGACACGTCGTGCGGGGCGAGGTCCCAGACGACGTTGACGTCGCTCTGGTAGATGCCGAGGTTCAGCCTGGCCGTCTCGATGTAGTACATCTCGCCGAGCTCGCCGCCCTTGACCGCTTCGCGGAGCTGGCGGACGGCCGCGTTGTACTCGAAGGTGTGGCCGACCATCAGCGTGAGCGACGCGGCGGCGGCCTGCTCCACCAGCTGTTGCGCCTCGGTCACGCTGGTGGTCAGCGGCTTCTCGACGAGCACGTGCTTGCCGGCCGCGAGGGACCTGCGCGCGACCTCCGCATGGGTGGTCGCCGGGGTGGCGACCACCACGGCGTCGACGGCGTCGAGCGCCGCGTCCAGGTGGCCGAACGCGGCCACGCCAGGAAACGCCCGCTCGAGCTGCGCCCGGCGGTCGACGCGCGGATCGATCACGCAGACGCGCTCGACCTCGGGTAGTCCGACCAGCACGCGCACGTGCTTCGAGCCCCAGTAGCCACAACCGACCACACCGACTCTCAACGACGATTCCCCCCCGAAATCGACGCAGCACTTCAGTACTCCTCGTTCGGTAGCCCCATCGAAAAACCTGAGTGGAGAAGCACCAAGAACGAGCCAGCGTTCGGCGCAGAGCCGGCGGCTCGCCGGTTGGCATGGGACCGGTCACACTCCGGGTCACTATACGAGACCTGCGCGAACGCTGCCTCAGGAGCAACCGTTGCGGTCGTGAGAAAAGCGTCGAACGGGCAGCGTGCAATTACCGGTCGCACCCTTCGTACGCGACCGCGAGAATGTTCCATGGGCACCCTTCGCCATCGCTGTCCCGGGCTTGCGCGATTGGGTGGGACTAGTCACTCCCGACTATCTGTCGTGACTAGCCCCTACCGGCTATTTGCAAGTTAGCCACCGATAATTCCTCAGCAGGTCTTCTTGCGTCCCGATCAGGTCGCCGCTGGCGGAACCGTCGGCATCACAGCGGGGAATCCCCCGCACCCCCCTGACAGGGAGTCGAGCCACATGGTGCAGAAGAGCCTTGCCTACGGTATCCGTTTTGCCCTTGTTTTCCTTTGCGCGTCGTTGGTCGCCTTCTCGACCACGCTCAACGCCCCAGCGAAGGCCGCCTCGGCCGCCCCGGTGCGGGTCAACGACGGCGGGACCGCCTTCACCGAGTCCAACGGCATCGCCTGGGCCGCGGACTACGGCTTCGACGGCGGCCGGGTCTCCTCGACCAGCTCCAGGATCGGCGGCACCACCAACAGCCGCCTCTACCAGAGCTACCGGGTCGACATGCACGGCTACGCCCTGCCCGTCACCTCCGGCCAGCGCTACCGCGTCCGTGTCTTCCTCACCGAGACCTACTTCAAGGCGGCAGGCAAGCGCGTCTTCGACATCTCGGCCGAGGGCGCCCTGGTGGCCGACAACGTCGACATCTACAGGGCAGCCGGCTACAAGCGCGCCTACAACCGCACCTTCGAGGTCGCCGTGAGCGACGGCGTGCTCGACCTCGGCTTCACCGCGGTGGCCAACCTCCCCGTCGCCTCCGGCATCGAGGCGGTGCCGGTGGGCGCGATCGACACCGGCTTCGGCACCACGCCGCCTGTCGGGACCACCCCAGCGGCCAAGCTGACCTGGGCGCCGCCGCAGCTGGACTCGCCGACCATCGTCAACGTCAGCAACAGCAACCACGTCCTCAAGCTCGACCCCACCCGCGACTACCTCGTCCGCATGCCCACCACCAAGCTCTCGGTCCTCGGCGGCCTGGTCATCATCGGCGGCCACAACGTCGTCCTCATCGGCGGCGCCATCACCATCCCCAGCTGGGGCGCCAGCCACACCACCGACAACCGCGGCCTGTACCTCAAGGAGCAGACCGGCACCGTCCACGTCGAGGGCCTGCTGATCGACAACTCCGGCGGCGCCCTGTCCGAGGGCATCAACGTCAACGCCCCCAAGGCCACCATCCAGCTCGAGAACGTCCGCGTCGAGGACGTCCACGCCCAGGACGAGGTCAGCTACAGCGACAACCACCCCGACATCCTGCAGACCTGGGGCGGCGCGGCCGCGCTGCGCATCGACCGCCTCTCCGGGACCTCCGACTACCAGGGCCTGTTCCTCGACGCCGACTGGAACAGCCTCGACCAGGTCGACCTCCGCAACGTCAACGTGGCCGGCTTCAGCAGCCACCCCGAGCTCGCCCGCTACCTGTTCTGGTCCGGCCAGGGCGACACCTCCAACCTGAACCTGAGCAACGTCTGGGTGAAGCCGGGCATGAACTCGCTCGCCAACACCGTCTGGCCGGACGTGGACGCGGCCGGCTCCGACAAGGCCGTGGTCGACGACGCCAGCAGCACCGTGAGCTGGCCCGCCTCCAGCTACATCCACGGCCTCGTCAACAGCGGCGCGCCCCTCACCGGCGACTTCGTCCCGGCGGGGACGGCAGGCACCAGCTACGCCTCGGCCGGATACGCCGGCTGAGCGGCAGCGGCGCAAGGCGCCGCGAAGCAGTGGCGGCGGCACGCCGATCGGCGTGCCGCCGCCGGCCGTCTGGGGAGGTACTACGGCCCAGGTGTGGCCTGGAGGGCGCCGCGCCGCCGCTCGACCCGGCGGAGGAGCTGGGCAAGCATCGTCTCCAGCCGGTGGCGGCGCAGCCGCCCGGCGAGCCCGGTCGCGCCGCGCACCAGCGGGCTCGCGACCCGGTGGGCGGGCTCGCGGGAAAGGACGCGCACCAGCCAGCGCACCGGCAGTGGCAGGCCCCGCTCGAGCAGGTCCGCGCTGAACGGTCCGACCACGTCGCCGTGAAGCTCGTGGATGACCCGCTCGCCGGCGCCCTGCCGCCAGCACTCCCGCAGGAAGGCGTCGAGGGAGCGGGTGTGCCGGTGGGTGGCGCGCAGCGAGCGGTCGAAGCGGCCTCGCAGCCCCGCCTCGAGGCAGCGCAGCCCGAGATCCCGGTCGCCGAAGTACACCGTCGCGAACCTGGGCGACCCGGGCGGAAGCGCGAGGTAGTCGTCACGGCGGATCGAGACGTTGCCTGCCCAGAGGTGCTCGAGGATCCCCTCAGGGCGTGCCGCGTACGCGCGGCAACGGTGCTCGTAGCTGCGCGCGTACAGGCGCGTGGCCACCGGAGCCGCGCGTCCGGGCGCTGGCGCCGCGACCGGCATGTAGCCGAGCACCACGATCCCGCGCTCCCTGGCGTGGTGCCGCGCGTGCCCCTCGACGAGCCCGGGCGCGGCGATCACGTCGTCGTCGATGAACAGCAGGACCTCGCCGGAGGCGGCCACGGCGCCGGCCGCGCGGGCGGCGTGCTCGCCGCCGTTCTCGGTCCACACCGGCCTGAGGCGGGCGTCCTCCCGCGCCAGCTCCCGGAGGAGCTCCAGGGAGCCGTCGCGCGCGCCGTCGACGACGACCACCAGCTCCCTGGTGGCCCGGTCGTCGAGGATGGGCGCGACCACCCTGGGGAGCAGCGCCCTGCGCCGGTAGGTCGGCACCACCACCGAGACGGCGGGCAGGCGGCCCGCCGCCACGCCGGCCACCGTCACCCGTCCGACGGCGCGTAGCGGCGCAGCCAGGGATCGACCTCCGCGAGCCACGCCCGCGGCACGCGACGACCCGCCCTCCGGTCGACCAGCCTGATGGCACCTGGCCAGAGCAGCACCGCCGGCATGCGCTTGAACGCCGCCAGGTCGCGGTGCCGCAGCAGGGTCAGGTACCTGCGCACCGCCAGCCAGCGCTGGCCGGCGCGCGCGTGCCCCTCGGCGACCCAGTGGAGGGCGCCGGTGGCGTAGAGCTCCACGCCCAGCCGGCGCCGCTCGTCGGCGAACTTGTCGCGCAGGTAGCGGTACTCGGCGTCGAACGTCGCCCCCCCTGCGCTCGTCTGGCTCCTGCTGTGCCTGAGGTAGGCGAGCAGCGGCCGCTCGCAACTCGCCAGCGGCGACGCCAGGGCGAGACGGATCCACAGGTCCCAGTCGGGCATGATCGGCAGCGCGGGGTCGAACCCGCCCACCTCTCGCAGGAGCTCGGTGGAGACCACGACCCCGGACGGGCAGAGGATCACGTTGCCGGCGAGCAGCGTACGGGCGACCTGGGGCCCGGCCGGCGCCGGGCGGTGGCCGATCACGCGCAGGCGCTCGTCGACCACGACGATGCCGACCGCGGACCAGCGCGCCTCTGGTTGCCGTCGCAACGCGTCGAGCTGCACGGCGAGCTTGTCGGGTGCCCAGAGGTCGTCGTCGTCGCAGAACGCGACGTAACTTCCGGCGGCGAGGTCGATGCCGGCGTTGCGAGCTCGCGCGGTGCCCTTCGGCTGCTCGTGGTGGACCACCCGGACGCGGCCGTCGCCGAGCCCACGGAGGTAGGCCCCGGTGCCATCCCGCGAGGCCTCGTCCACGACGATGACCTCGAGGTCCACGCCGACCTGGCCGAGCACCGACGAGAGGGTGCGGGGTAGGAGGTGGCGGCGGTTGTGGGTCGGTATCACGACCGAGACGCTCGGCCGGCCGGCTCCACCCCTTCCCCGTCCGCCGTCCGGACCACGCTGCGGCGTGGCTCCGGACTCGGCATGCGCCCGTGAAGGCTCGGACACGCGGCATCCCCCCTCGGTGGTGACCAGTCGATCGGCAGACTATAAGTCTGTATCAGGATATTCGCTCTGATCGTCCGTGTCTGTCCTTCCGGCCTCGCGAGACGGCGAGCTTGAGGTAGCCCGCGTATGCCAGTGCCTGGCGTCGGGCGCCCGGCGTCAGGGCGACCACGGCGGCCCCGAGCAGCAGGAGCAGTCGCCATGGGAAGGGCACCGCGACCGCGAGCAGCGGCGGCCCGCAGGCCACCGCCCAGGGCAGGACGCCGCGGTAGCTGAACTGGACGCGCCGGCGGACCGAGCGGTGCAGCACCACGTAGCTGGCCAGCGAGACCAGCTCGGCCCAGCCGTAGCCCGCCAGCCCGAGGCGCGGCACCAGGACCACGGCGGCGCCGGCGAGCAGGACGAGGTAGAGGATGGCCCACAGCACCACGTCAGCGCTCCCGCGGAGGACGTACAGCAGCGACTGGTGCAGCGCGAAGACGGCGTACACCACCGAGCCGGCGGCCAGGAACCCGTACACCGCCAGCGTCCTCGCCCATGCCGGACCCAGCAGCAGCGGCACCAGCCAGTCGGCCACCATGGCGAACCCGCCGAGCAGCGCCCCGAGTACCAGCAGCTGCAGGGCCATGCCCTCTTCGAGCGCTCGGCGCACGCGGGCGAGGTCGTGCTGCAGGTTGGCAAGGGCGACCACCGAGACCCGGCTGGTGACCCGGGTGACGAAGCCGAGGTTGTCGACCATCCGGATGGCGAGGGCGACGTGGCCGACCGCCTGCGGCCCGAGGTTGTGGCCGACCACCAGCGGCGCGACCAGCAGCCGCAGCCGCAGCACCCAGTTCGACATCGAGTAGGAGAAGCCGTAGCCGAGCAGCTCGCGCACGAACCCGCCCGACCACGCGAGGCGCGGGCGGTAGCGGGCCAGCGCGCAGCCAGCCAGCAGCATCCACACCTGCATGCAGCAGTAGCCCACCACCGGGCTCCAGGCCCCGGCGCCGCGCCAGGCGAGCAGCAGGGCGCCGCCGTAGAAGGTGAGGTCGGCGCCGATCTCGATGCGAGCCAGCCTGCGATAGTCGAAGCGCCGCTCCAGCATGGCCTGGGCCGGGATCCAGGTGACGTTGACCGGCAGCGTCAGCAGCATCACGCGCAGCGGCGCCTGGTAGCGGGGGTCCAGCAGGCCGGGGCCCGCCAGGGAGGTGGCCGCGAGGCCGAGTGCGGCGACCAGTGTCCCGCTCACCAGCAGGAAGGTGAACGCCTGGTGGTAGAGACGCCGTGGTGGCTCGCTGGCCTGCCGGATGAGGAACACGTCGGCGCCCATCCAGCCGACCGTGGCGAGCACCGTGGTGACCGCGAGGGGCACGGCGTAGAGCCCGTAGTTGGTTGGGCCGATCAGCCTGCTCAGCACCAGGATGCCGCCGACCCGCAGCGCCAGGCCGACGGCCTCGCGCAGGAACAGGTAGGCGCCACCTCGTAGGGCGAGGGCGCGCAGGCTGGCGTGGCTGGTGGCCACGGAGCGTCAAGGCCGCGCCGACGCCGGCGCCGCGGCGAGGCGGGCGTGGCCGCCGGCCGGCGGCCGGCCGGGCGCCGGCGCCGGACCGGTCGCGAGCATGGCGGGGAGCAACCAGAACAACTGCGGCAGGCCACTGTTGGTGAAGTAGGGGAAGACGAGCTGCATGGGCAGCAACACGATCACCGTCGCGGTCATCACCCGGGCAAGCACCCGCTGCTCCACGTCCTGGTGGTGGAGCAGGCCGCGCGCCCGCGCGAGCAGCGCCCAGAGCAGCGCGCCGTACAGCGCCAGCAGCGGCAGGCCGCCGCGGAGCACCAGGGTGACGTACTGCGACTCGGTCGCCTTCCAGTGGATCTCCGGTGGGGGCAGGGGGCCGTACCCCGCCAGCCACCAGCCGGACAGCGCCGGAAGGTAGTCGTGGGTCCAGACGTCGACCCGGAAGGCGATGCTCTCCGCGACCAGCCGGTTGTGGCCGCCGCCGCCGAACTGGAACTCGAAGCGCTTGGCCAGGAACGGCCAGAACAGCACGGTGGCAAGGACCGCGCCAGCCAAGAGGCAGGCGAGCACCTGCCTGAGCCGGCCCGCCCAGCGGCCGAGCAGCAGCGCACCGGCGACCACCCCGAAGAGGCCGGCCAGGGTGAGCGAGAGCACCATCGCGGCCGCCGCCGCGGCCAGGACCGCCGCGAGCAGCGGCGACCCGAGCACGCGCCCGCCCTCCCGGTCGAGCAGCAGGCAGGTGGCGAGCAGCAGGATCACCAGAAGGTAGCCGGCGAGCGTGAGCCAGTGCGGAAACGGGCCCGTCGCCCGCGGGAAGTTGTGGTAGCCCCAGCTCGCGAACACCTGGCTGCCCGTGAGCATCGCGACCAGCTTCCTGGCCGGGCCGAGGTCGAGCTGCTGCATGGTGGCCAGCAGCGACACCGGCACGCTGCCGTAGAGCGCCAGCCGCAGCCCCTGGCGGCGACGGCGGGGGGTCGCCAGGGCGGTGCGGACGGTCCGGTACAGCAGCAGGAACTGCAGCGGGCCGGCGAGGGTGCCGAGGCTCTCCGCCGTGAACGGCTGCCGGTTGCGCACCAGGCCGAGCATGCCGAGCCCGACGGCCGCGCCGACGAAGGCGAGCACCAGCCAGTCGAGCGCCAGCCAGGGGACCGTCTGCCTGCCGCTGGCCGGGACGAGCACGAGGGCCGCCACCGCCACGATCAGCGCCTCGGACAGGCGCATGCCCGGCAAGGGCAGCCCACGCCGCAGGCCGGAGGTGACCGGCACCAGCACGACCAGAGCGAGCCCGCCGAGCGCCGGCCGCCACAGCACCGCCAGGCCGAACGCTACCGCCGCCACCACGCCGAGGCCGAGCAACGGGCCCAGCGCGGCGGCCAGCCCGACCGCCACGCCAGCCCCCACCACCAGCGCGGCCAGCGGCAGCGGCGAGGACGAGCAGGCCAGCCAGCCCCGCTCGTCGACGCCGTCGTCCCGCTCCCGCAGGGCCGCGGCCGCCAGGCTCACGGGGCCTGGCTCCCCACCTCGGTCGGGAACGAGACAGGGTCACCCGCCCGCCCGACGGGGCCGCCGCGCGGCGGGACGGTGCCGTGCGGGGTGACACCACCGCGTGGGACCAGCAGGGCCCAGGCCGGCCAGACGCCGTGGTGCTCGAGCGCCGCGAGCGCGGCGCGCAGCTCTCGCTGGCGTACGCCGGCAGGCACCACCAGCACCGTCAGGTCGCAGGCGAGCGCGACCGCCTCGCCGGCGTCCTCGTCGCCAGGGACGCCACCAAGGACCAGGCTGACCGCCGGGCCGCCAACCCACGGCTCCTGGGAGATGCCGACCTCCACCCCGAGCGGCTTTCCGAGCCACGCCGACGTCTCCGCGAAATGCTTCGCAAGGTCCCACAGCAGCGCCTCCAGCCGTGGCGAGGTCGGGAGCAGCGCGATCCGCAAGGCCTGCCCCTCCGGAGCCGCCGTCGCCCGCCAGTGGTGCAGCAGGGCGACGGCCACGCCGCGGACGCGCCCGTCGACCAGGGAGACCGGGCAGCCGGTCAGGTCGCGAAGGACGCCGCGGTCGTCCACCCGGGCGTCGGCCCGGTCCCAGGCGACCGCGAGCACGACGCCGAGGACCAGCCCGAGGAGCGCGCCTACCGGGACCGCACCGTGGGGGCCGGGCGAGGATGGGGCGGCCACGGTCGGGTAGGCGACCAGCACCGCCGACCCGGGCGCGATCGCGGGCGTGATCCGGCGCACGCCGGCCACCGCGTAGGCCAGCTCCCGCGCCCCGAGCACCGCCGTGTGGGGCTCCGCGTCGGAGTAGCGCACCCGCAGCAGCGAGGTGTCGGGATCGGTGAGGGCCGTGATCCGCTGCTGCACCCGCTGGGGCGGCTGGCGGAGCACCGCGGCCAGGTAGCCGATGATCCGCGTGTCGTGGGGGATCAGGCGGGAGTAGGTGACGGCCAGGGTGGCGGCCTCGTTGGCGTTGCCAGGGTCGTTGCGGGTGGCCCCCGACTGCACGATCAGGATGGCCTCGGCCGTGTGGGTGACCGGTCGGGTGTCGGACACGGCGAACGCGCTCAGCGTGGCCAGGGCGGTGGTGACCAGCGGCACCCAGCCGCGCCGGCGCAGCCACGCCGAGCGCGGACGGACGCGCCGGCGCCGCAGCCTGCTCGCCCTGGTCGCCACGGTCAGCCTCCCGTTCCAAGGCCGCGGCGCCGGCCCGGCCAGCCGCGCGCCGCGGGCCGTCGCCGCCCTGGCGAGGCGGCGCCGGTCAGGTCTCGGAGCGCCGCGAGCTGCCCGTGCCAGCGGGCCCGCTGGGTGGCGGCCGCCGCCGGGCAGGCGGCCGCCAGCTCCGCGTGGCGGCGCAGCGCCTCGGCCAGGCCGGCGGCGATCGCGTCGGCGTGGTTGGCGACGTGGACGGCGTGCGGGAACAGCTCCCCGAGGACCGGCCAGTCGCTGGTCACCAGCGGCCGCCCCGCGTAGACGGCCTCGTAGGCCGCGCGCATCACCGAGGTGGGCTCGGTCGTCAGCGCCAGCACCAGGTCGGCCTGGCGCAGCGCCTGCCGGTACTCGGGCTCGGCCAGGAGGCCCACGAAGGTGACGTTCGCCGGCGACGCCGCCCTCAGCGAGGGCGGGCAGCGGCCGAGGTCCCCGGTGACGCGGACCTCCACGGTGGGGAGCCGGCGGGCCGCCTCGGCCACCTCGGCGACCGGCTCGTCGGCGGCGAAGACGCCGACGAACAGCACGACCGGGTGGTCCGGCAACGCGCGCGGCCGGCTCTCGGCCCAGCCGGAAGGGGCCTCGTGGACGATCTGCCCCCTGCCGCCCCACGCGGCCAGCTGGCGCACCCATTCCTCGGCGGTCACCAGGGTGGCGGTCACCCGGCGGGCGAGCCAGGCATGCAGGGGAAGGAGCCGGGCCGAGAGCCGGTCGCCCTTGGTCCCGAAGGACGACGGATGGCTGTCGAGCAGGACCGGCGCGCCCGCGAGCCGGCCGTAGGCGAGCGCCAGCAGGCCGGGGAAGACCGGCGGGTTGGTGGCGATCACCGCTCGCGGTCGGTGGCGCGCCAGGTAGGCGGCGGTGGTGAGCGCGCTCACCGCGTAGCGGAGCGGCGCCAGCCTCCGTCCGGCCAGCCGCCGCGGGTAGACGCAGCGTGCCTGGCCCCCGAGCGCCTCGGCGATCTCGGCCTCACGCCCGGAGAGCTGGCTCCAGGCGACGAAGCCGACGGCCGGACGGCCCATGCGTCACCCCCCCGTGCAGCTCCGCGCAAAATGGTAAATATTCCCAATCCTGTCTCGGGCGGGAGGCATTCTACCCGCACTCCTGTGCCTGGGTGGCGTCCGGCGCGACCGCTCAGCCCTTCGGCAGGTAGCCGGGCGAGCGGTAGCCCAGACCGGCCTCGCCGGCGCCCACGAAGTCGCCACCGGGCGGGTCTCCCTGTACGACCGGATCCCAGCGGCCGTCGTCGGGCCAGACCACCTCGTACCTGCCGGGGCTCGGCCGGATCCAGACGTCGTCGAGCCGCAGCGGCGCGGTCCCCACCTGCCAGAGCAGGTAGCGGGCGCTCGCCATGGTCTCGATGTTCACCCGGCGCAGGTCGATGCGACGCGGTTGCAAGCGCTCGCCCAGCTCCTGCGGCGCGAGGTAGATCCCCTGGTAGTCGGTGGTGCCGGTGAAGCGGTCGACGCGCAGCTCCGCCGGCCCCGCCCAGGACTGGATCAGGTCCGGATGGTTGCTGCTGAAGTGGACCTCGTCGCGCGCGTGCACACCCTCGACGCGGACGTTCTCGAGTTGGATGGTGGCCTTGGGTGCGTTGACGTTGATGCCCTCGGACAGGGCGCCGCCGGAGTTGTCGATCAGCAGGCCCTCGACGTGGACCGTGCCCGTCTGGTTCTTCAGGTACAGGCCGCGGTTGTCGGTCGGGTGGACCAAGCCCCAGCTGGGGATGGTGATGGCGCCACCGACCAGCACGACGTTGTGGCCGCCGACGATGACCAGGCCGCCGAGGACCGACAGCTTGGTGGTGGGCATGCGGACGAGGTAGTCGCGGGTGGGGTCGAGCCTGAGGAAATGGTTGCTGTCGCTGACGTTGACGATGGTCGGCGAGTCCAGCTGCGGCGGCGCCCACGAGAGTCGCGGATCGGGGGCGGACGCGTTCGCGGACGCGGGGACCACGAGGGCCAACACGGTAGCCAAGCGCAGGACAGTCATAGGACTCCTGTTTCCTGTATCCGGCTGGGATAGCGAGTCGCCGTGCACCCCGGTATTCTCGGTCGCCCACGCAGGCATCCTGACCACCGGTCGCCGATGTCCCGTTGCGCCGTCGCCGGCATCGAGGAGGGCGTCATGCGCGATCACCGCAGCTACCGTCCCGGGACCTACGAGCAGATGACCGCGGGGTTCAGGTGGGAGGTGCCCGCCAGCTACAACATCGCCGACGACGTGCTCGACAAGCACGAGCCTGGGCAGCCGGCCATGCGCTACCTCTCCGACGACGGCCGCGACGAACGCTGGACCTTCGGCGACCTGCAGAAGCTCACCGACCGGACCGCCAACGCCCTGCGAGGGCTCGGGGTCGGGCGTGGCGACCGGGTGGCGGTGATGGCGCCGGCCTCGCCCGAGGTCGCCGCCACCTTCCTGGCCACCTACAAGTGCGAGGCCATCCTGCTGTCGATGAGCGTGCTCTACGGCGACGAGGGCATCACCCACCGCCTCAACGACTCGGGCGCCAAGGTGCTGGTCACCTCGGCCGAGCACCGCGACCGGGTGGGCGCCCTGGTGGAGCGGGCGCCCACGGTCGAGCACATCGTCGTGATCGGCGCTGCTGGCTCGCCGCAGCGAGCCGGCACGGGCAGGGAGAGCTTCGAGGAGCTCACCAAGGCCGCCTCCGACCGGTTCCCCTCCCCGGTCACCGACCCGGACACCCCCGCCCAGCTCTACTACAGCTCGGGCACGACCGGCCCGGCCAAGGGGATCCTGCACGCCCACCGCTACGTGCTCGCGCACGAGGAGTTCCAGTTCTGCCACGACGTCCAGGTGGGCGAGCTGTTCCACTCGACGGGCGAGTGGGCCTGGATCGCCGGGATCGTGCCCGGCCTGCTCGGGCCCTGGCGCTTCGGCGTCGAGACGCTGGTGCACGGCCGCAAGGGCGGCTTCGACCCTGGCAAGGCCCTGCGCCTGCTGGCCGACAACGGCGTCGGCAACGTGTTCGCCACCCCGACCGCGATCCGCGCCATGATGGGCGTCGAGGATGCCGACAAGCTGCAGTTCCGCATCCGGCTGGCCTGCTCGGCCGGGGAGCCGCTCAACCCCGAGGCGATCGCCTGGTGGGAGCGGACGGTCGGCTGCCCGGTGCTCGACTTCTACGGACTCACCGAGAGCTACCCGTTGTGCGGCAACTTCCCCACCGTCGCGGTCCGGCCCGGTTCCATGGGCCTGCCGCTGCCCGGCTGGGACGTCGCCCTGCTCGACGAGGACGAGCAGCCGGTGCCGCAGGGCGAGCCGGGCGAGATCTGCCTGCGCGCCCGCTCGAACCCGCACTACCCGCTCGGCTACTGGAACCGGCCCGAGGACTCCCGGGAGGTCTTCGGCGGGGAGTGGTTCCACACCAAGGACACCGCCAGGCAGGACGAGGACGGCTACGTCTGGTACCAGGGCAGGGCCGACGACGTGATCATCGCCGCCGGCTACCGCATCGGCCCGTTCGAGGTGGAGAGCTGCCTGCTCGAGCACCCCGCCGTCGCCGAGTCGGCCGTGGTGGCCAGCCCGGACGAGCTGCGCGGCAACGTGGTCAAGGCATTCGTCCGCCTCACCCCCGGCCACCAGCCCGGCGACGCCCTGACCGCCGAGCTGCAGCAGCACGTGCGCACGCGCCTGTCCGCCTACGCCTACCCGCGCCGGGTGGAGTTCGTCGACGACCTGCCCAAGACCCTGACCGGCAAGATCCGTCGCGCCGAGCTGCGCGAGCAGGAGCAGGGGCACACCGCGGGCGCATAGGCTGGGAAGCCCGGTCAGGCGATTTGAGGTCGTCGACCGGCGGGCGGTAGCGTCACTGACATGTACGACACTCGCTGGCCACGGCCCGGACCGGCGATGCTCGCCGTGGCCGTCCTGCTCGGCCTGGTGGTCGGCGGGGCCTTCGGCCTCAGCGACCGCAAGGCCGGCGCGAACGCGAACGCCAGCTCGCAGACCCCTGGCGCGGGCGAGACCACCTCCTCCACCGCGCCGCAGACCTTCTGGACGGTGGTCATGTCCAGCCCGACCTCGGAGACGAGGCGGGACCGGGACGAGGCGGCGGTGCGCGCCAAGGGCGTCACCGACGTATGGGTCGCGTCGCAGGACCAGTACACGCCTTTGAGGACCCCGTTCGCGGTCTGCAGCGGGCACTTCCAGACCGAGGCGCAGGCGGCTGCCTGGGCCGAGCAGATGAAGCCGTTCAAGATCGCCGGCAACCCCTTCACCCGCAAGCTCACGCGCCTGTAGACGCGCCGCGGCTAACCGGGGTTGCTGCCCAGCCAGTCGGCGATGATCGCGCCCACCTCGGCGCCCTTGTCCTCTTGCAGGTAGTGGCTGGCCCCGGCGATCCGGCGGAGCGGCTCGCGCCCCAGGGTGCGCGCGAACGCCTCGCCGAGCGCGACCGGCAGCGCCGGGTCGTCCTCGCCCCAGAGCAGCAGCATGGGCCGGCGGTCCTCCCTGAGGGCGGCGAGCACGCGCCTGCCGGTCTCGGCGCCGGGCGCGTCCGGCGCCTGCGGCACGAGTCGGGGGAAAGCTCGTGCTCCGGCCTTGGCGGCCGGCTCGGCGAACGGCGCGTCGTAGGCCGCCGCGACCTCGTCGCCCGGGTCGGTGGCGCAGCCGCGGCGGACCAGCAGGCTGACCGGAAGGTCCTCGGTGCGCTCGACGAAGGCGGCGAAGGTGAGCCAGGCGTCGCTCATGCGCTGCTGGCCGGTCGCCAGGCCGGTGTTCATGGCGACCACGCGCCCGACCCGCTCGGGCTGCTCGACCGCCAGGCGCAGGCCGATGGGGCCACCCCAGTCGTGCACCACCAGGGTGGCCGCGCGCAGGTCGAGGTCGGCGAGCAGCGCGCCGACCAGCTCGGTGTGGCGGTCGTAGGAGTACCAGCCAAGCTCGACCGGCTTGTCGGAGCGGCCGAAGCCGGCCAGGTCGGGAGCGATGCAGCGGAAGCCGGCGTCGCGCAGCGGCGGGATCACCCGCCGCCACAGGAACGACCAGGTCGGCTCGCCGTGCAGGAACACCACCGGCGCGCCGTCGCCCTCGTCGACGTGGGCCAGGCGCAGCCCGCCGGCCTCACGGTAGTGGGGCGCGAAATCGAACTCGGGCAGCCCGTCGAAGCGCTCCTCGGGCGTGCGCAGCGCCCGCGTCACCGCCGCTCCTCGGCGCCGGAGGCGCCCTCGGTCTCGGACGCCAGCTCGGCGTAGAGCCGCGCGGTCTGGCCGGCGATCGCCGGCCAGCTGAACTCGTCGAGGGCGCGCTGCCGGCCGGCCTTGCCGAAGCGCTCGGCCTCTGCCGGGTCGGCGAGCAGTCGGTTGACCCGCTCGGCGAAGTCGGCGGCGAAGCGGGCCGGGTCGCTCGGCGCGCCGCCGCTGCCCTCGAACGGCACCAGCAGGCCGGTGGTGCCGTCGGCCACCACCTCCGGGATGCCGCCGGTAGCGGTCGCCACCACCGCCGTCTCGCAGGCCATCGCCTCCAGGTTGACGATGCCGAGCGGCTCGTACACCGAGGGGCAGACGAACACGGTCGCGTGGGTGAGGAGCTGCACCACCTCGTTGCGCTCGAGCATCTTCTCGATCCAGATGATGTTGCCCCGCTCCTGCGCCACCTTGTCGACCTTCTCGGCCACCTCGCGCCCGATCTCGGGGGTGTCCGGGGCACCGGCGCAGAGCACCAGCTGGGCCGCCGGGTCGAAGGAGAGGGCCGCGTCGAGCAGGTAGGGGACGCCCTTCTGGCGGGTGATGCGGCCGACGAACACCACCGAGGGCTTCGCCGGGTCGACCCCGTAGCGCTCCAGCACGTCGGTGCCGCGGTCGGGCCGGTACTCGCTCGGGTCGATGCCGTTGTGCACCACCCGGATGCGATCCGGGTCGATCGACGGGTAGCAGGCGACGATGTCGCGGGCCATGCCCTGGGAGACCGCGATGATCCGGTCGGCGGTGGTGAGCGAGATCTGCTCACAGAAGCGCGACAGGGCGTAGCCGCCACCGAGCTGCTCCGCCTTCCAGGGCCGCAGCGGTTCCAGGCTGTGCACGGTGACCACGTGGGGGATGCCGTACAGCAGCTTGGCCATGTGGCCGGCCAGGTTGGCGTACCAGGTGTGGCTGTGGACCAGGTCGGCGCCCTCGACCGCCGCGGCGATCGCCAGGTCGGTCGAGACGGTCCGCAGCGCGCTCAGGTGGCGTGCCGATCCCGCCAGGACGTCCCAGGACTGGTATGCGCGGATCTTCGGCTTGCCGTCCTGCGGCTCCGGCCTGGGCTTGCCGAAACAGTGCACCTCGAGGTCGACCAGGTAGGCCAAGTCGCGAACCAGGTACTCCACGTGCACCCCGGCGCCGCCGTACACCTCGGGCGGGTACTCCCGGGTGAGCATCGCCACGCGCACAACCGATCGCCTCGCTTTCACCGTCCAGAACGTCGTTCGGACCTCAGACCCTATGCCCTGCCGCACCTGGCGCACCAATGCCGGCGTTGACACCTCTTTGCGTGCAAATCAGACTCAACGTCTTGTTCGGGGTCTATGGGGATCCGGGCGGACGAGCGCAGGACGAGAAGATGGTACTGGCCAGCCGGTCCACGACGATGCGCAGGGCGGGCGCACTCCTCGCGCTGGTCGCCTTCGAGATCGGTGCCGTGGTCATCCTGCACCGGCTCGGCGAGCTGCCCTGGCTGCGCGTCCCCTTCGACGACCTGGAGGGCTGGCTGCGGACCAGCGCGCCAGAGGACGTGCTGGCGGCGGTGGTGCGCCTGATCGCCCTCGGCGCCTCCTGGTGGCTGCTCGGCAGCACGGCCCTGTACGCGCTGGCACGCATCTCGCGCATCCCGAGCGCGATCAGGGCGCTGGAGCTGGTCACCCTGCCGTCCGTGCGCCGCATCGCCGACCAGGCGATCGCGCTCACCCTGGCTACGTCGATCATGAGCGGCGGCGCCAACGCCGCCATCGCCAACCCGTCCGGCATACCCCCCCGCCCCGGGTCCGTGGTCGCCAGCCACGACCCGCTCAGCACCTGGGCGCGCGCGTCCACGCTCAGCTACCGCCCGGCCCCAGGCACCACCGACCCTCCCGGCTACCGCCCCGAAGCCGCAGGCCCTGCCGCGGCCGCCGGGCCGAGCGCCGGACAGCCCCCTGGCGGCACCCCAGCGGGCGCCGGGGTGGACCCGGCGACGACCGGGACCGCCGGGCCGAGCACCGGACAGCCCTCCAGCGGCACCCCGGCGGGTGGCGGGGTGGACCCGGCGACGACCGTGGCCGCTCCCGCCTACCGGCCCGATGCTGCGGGGTCGGGAGCCGGCCAGGCCGAGCCCGGCTACCAGCCCGAGCCGGCCGGCAAGGGCGCCGAGGCTACGCCAGGCACCGGCGCGACCAGCACGTCCTCGACCAGCTCGTCGTCGACCAGCTCGTCGTCGACCACCAGCAGCCGGCCACCGACGACCACCAGCCCGCCGAGCACAACCAGTCCCCCATCGACCACCAGCCCCCCGTCGTCGTCGACCTCGACTACCGGGCCGGCGACGACCAAGCCGCCCGCCAAGGCGCCATACATCCCGCGGGCGGCAGGCACCAGCCCGAGCAGCACCCGGCCGCCGGCCCCGGCGGCACCCAGGTACACGCCCAACCCGGCCGGACCACCGCATGGCCGGCCCCCAGCCCCCCTGCCGGAGGCGCCACCCGGGAAGGGCGAGACCGGCCTGCACCACGTGGCCGAGGGCGACAACCTGTGGACGATCGCCCGCAACCGCCTCGCCAAGGTCAGCGGGCGGCCCGCCGGCGAGCTGAGCGAGCGCGAGATCGCCCGCTACTGGCTCGACGTGGTCGACGCCAACCGGGCCTCGCTCCGCTCCGGCGACCCGGACCTGATCTTCCCCGGGGAGATCATCAAGCTGCCCCCGGTCGCCAGGCACGAGCCGTAGTTCGGCGCTGACCCGTTACTTCGGCGTGTTGGCCACCGTCCAAAGACGCCATCGCTCGGGAGTCGACCCGGGCACGCGCCGCAGGTAGACATCCCACTGGAAGGACTGGGTGCGCTCGCCGGGCCGGCTCACCTTGACGGTGCCTCGCACGATCATCTGGCCACCCGGTGCGTCGAGCACCCGACTCGGCGTCAGCGTGAACGTGTACGGCGGTGGGCCCGAGCGCTTGCTCCGCAGAGCCGGGGCCTCCTTCACCAGCTTCTGGTACTGCAGCCCCTCCTTCCAGAAGGTGTCACCGAGCTTGCCGAGATCGCCGCTGACGGCGAATTCGCCCCACGCGCCGAGCGCCCGCTGCGCGTCGGAGATCATGCGCCGCTCGGCCGGCGAGAAGCGCGACGCCGCAGGCTGCGTCGTCTTGGGCGGCTGCGCCGATACGGTGGTGTGCGGCGGCGGCACCTTGGTGAGCCGGTCGCCCTGGAACAGCCCCCTGAAGATCAGCCACCAGAGCCCGATCAGGATGACGACGAGCACGAGGACCGCGAACCACATCCGCCGCACGGTCGACCGCGGCGGCCTCGCTCGCAGCCACTCCCGCTCCTCGTCCCCGAGCGGGTCGAAGCTATTGAAGGACACTGCGCACCTCGTTCACGGGATACGACCGGGTCCCACTCCTGGTGACCGGACCGAGCTGGCCTGCCCCTGCGTCACCGAATCCGAACCAGTTGTACTCGCCCGCCCAAATCATGTCGAGAGTGACGCTGTACCCCGTACCGGATGACTTCGAGTTGTAGATGTGCCTGACCGCCGGATTCCGCTGGTTCCCCCCGCCCCCCGTGAAACTTCGCATCCGCGGTCGCCTGCACAACGAACCCGCGAATATCGATTGCGACCTCAGCATGCCCATTAGACGCAGTCCAGAACCAGCTCTCCATACCAGTGAGCCCTCGGTTCCCAGGACTCGAATTCACCTGCGGTTGGCTAATCATGTCTTGATCAAGCGCCGCAAGCACCTCCTGTTGAGTGGGCGTCTGCACAAGATCACCGGGGTTAAGACATGCGGTACCGAGTGTTTGTCTGATACTCGGGTCAGCTCGGTTGACTCGGACCACAGCAGCCTTTTGCACATCAGGTGATGTGCTGTTCCTTGAACCGAACCATGGCAAGAGGCTCGCTGGAACTCCGCCGTTAGGAAGCGGAATGCAGCCAGGTCGTACTCCGGGCTGTTCGTATCGTATTGCCCAGCCCGTGCGCGGTCGAGTCGCATCACCACCATGGCCGGGTGGTTGACGCAATGTCGCATTAACCCAAAGGGACCCAGGGCCCAGACCAGCGCCTGGGTCAGACTCAGCTCGAGCGAGAGAGGTGTGGAAGGTTGCCGTCGTCAATGCGAGCAGCGTGCTCGTCATCGCCAGGCCCAGCCAGGCCAGCCAAGGGCAACGGCTACCACGACCAGACATCCTCCAACTCCTCAGCTTGATGGACGATATAGGAAGTACACACGCCAGCGGTTGTCAGAACCTCGAATTAGTTCGAAAACTGTCTTCAAATTTGCTGAACCAGAAGATTGTTCGAGCACCTTCCCAGTTCGATCTTTTAGGATCTTGGGATACTCTCTGCTAACGACCTCAATCGCTACCAGTGGAGTTCCCTGTTGTGCCCGCGATATGAGCTTCGCTCGCTGAACCTCCACGCCGCGATCCTCGTAATGAAGACCACGCCGCTTCAGATCTGCGAGTACCGGATATTCCTTCTTGTAGCATGGGCAACCCTTGTCATAAACCTCCGCTAGGCGCTCTGGGTCGGGGCTTGCGTATAGCGCATGTCGTGCATCGATGATCTGGCGAACGATTGTCAGCCACTGGTCCACGGGTTGCTGGGTGGTGAGTGGGGTGGTGGAGGCGGCGACGGTGGGGGTTGGCGGCGAGGTGTCGTCGCGGCTGGTGAAGAGGACCAGGGCGATGGCGAGGGCCAGGGCGATGGGGATGGCGAGGCCGATGAGCAGGCGGGGGCGGGTCATGCGCCGGACTCCCTTGGGACGGAGACCGCGCGGACGCGGACCGTGAAGGGGCGGTCGTTGGGGAGCAGGACCCGGAGAAGCGTGAACTGGACCGTGCTGGTCGCGACCACTTCCACCTGGGCCTCGGTCGCGTTCACCTGGGCGGAGTCGAGGCGGGGGAAGACCGGCTGGCTGCGCAAGTTGCCGATGGCGAGCTGCTCGGCGCGCTGGGGGGCGAGCGCGAGCGTGCCGGTCGAGCGGAAGCGGGCCTCGTCGATGCCCGAGCCTCCGGCGATCGCGGCCGCCTCCACCGCGTTGGCGAGGTCCTGGCGCTGGTTGAAGGCGCGCCACAGGTCGAGGCTGAGCCCGCCGAGGAACAGCAGCATCACCGCCAGGCCGAGCATCCACACCGTCACCTGGCCGCGCTGGCGCGGTCCGGGGTCGGCGGGACGTCGTGGCGACGGCATGGCGGCGGGCTCCTAGAACGATCGGTAGTTGTCGACGTGCTCGACGTGGACGGCGGTCCATTCCCAGGACCCGACGCGGCCGATCAGCGGGATGGCGAGCGCCGGCATCTTCACCGTCACCTCGCTGCGGATCGTCTGGCCGCGGGCCAGGTTGCCGCTGAACCGCTCGGACAGGTCCCCGGCGGGCAGGCCGTAGTTGCGCGCGATCTCGTCGATCACCTGGTGGCCCTGGGCCAGCCCGGTGGACCAGTCGGGTGCCAGCACCATCTGGCGGGCGCTCTCGTTCGCGGCCCGCTCGGCCATCGCCTGCCGCTCCAGCCACAGCGGCAGCGACAGCACCAGCAGGGTGACCGGGACGATGATGAAGGCCACGCCGACCACGAACTCGGCCGCTGCGTAGCCGCCGCCGCGCGCGGCGCCACCGGGGGACAGCCGCCGGCCGAGGCGCGGACGGGGCCTCATGTGAGCTGCTCCTTCACCGCTGTCGCCTGGTTGGCGAAGCGCCAGTCCGGCATGCCGGGCAGCCAGCCGCTGAAGCGCCCGGTGGCGCTGGCGTGGACCTCGCCGCCGCGGATCTCGCAGTCGATGCGGATGTCGCGGGCCATGCTGCCGCCGAGCAGGCTGCGCATGGTCTCGTCGGCCGCCCGCTGGCAGGCCGTGGTGGTGGCGGCGGCCGGGGAGGCGGCCCGCACGCCCTCCTCGAGGGCGGCCCGCACCACGCCGCGGCCGTACATGAACACGATGACGTTGGCCATCATGGTGAAGAACAGCAGCGACAGGGCGACGACCACGACGAACTGGGCGGTCACGAAGCCGCCTTCGCGGGTGGGCGCCGGGTGCTCGGCCATGGCTCTCGCAGGCTCCGAATGCAGCCTAGCCCTTGATGATCTGGCCGCGGATCCAGTCGACCACCTCGATGCCGAGCGCCTTCATCGCGGCCCAGATGACCACCAGCGCGCCGATGGCCAGCGCGGCCCCGGCCAGGCCCTCGGCGGTGGAGAAGCCGCCTTCGCGGGCCCGCGTGACGGCGCGCGCCCGGGTGGTGCGCAGCTGTACATACCAGCGAAGCAGCATGGCGGTCGTCCTGCCTTTCTCGCTCGGAGGGGCTACCTGCCCCCAAGTTGGCCGAAGATGATCGACGGCAGTGGCGCGCCGACGAAGACGAGCAGCACCGGCGCGAGGATGGCGACGATCGGGACGATGGTGGCCGCGCGGTTGCGGGTGGCCATGCGGCGCAGGTCCTCGCGACGCTGGTTGCGCAAGTCGCGGCTGAGGTCCATGAGCCCCTTGGCCAGGTCGGCGCCGTGCTCGGCGCCGGTGGCCAGCAGCCGGTAGGTGCGGGCCGCGTGCGGCTCGGGGGTCTGCACGGCGGCCCGGGACAGGGCCGCGCCGATGCGCACGCCGCTGCGGTGCGCCCGCAGGACCTCGGCGAGCTCGTCGACCACGGCGCCACGGCCGCGCTCGACGATCCGCTGCACCGCCTGGATCACCCCACCGCCGACGCGGATGTTCATCGCCAGCAGGTGGTTGATGGTGTAGAGCTCGACCCGCATGACCTCGCGGCGCTGCTGGATGACGCGGTCGAGCCGCCCGCGCGGCCAGGACAGGCCGAAGATCAGCCCGACCGCGCCGAGGAACAGCATCACCGCCGCGGACTGGCCGATCAGCAGCCCGATCACCAGGCCGAAGGCGGTCGCCGCCGCCGCGGAGGTGAGCAACTGCACCCGGTACTGCGTGGCGCGGCGGGACTCGGGCACGTCCATCAGCACGCCTGCCTGGCGCAGCCGCAGCAGCAGGCGCTCGTCGCCGCCCCAGTCGAACAGCCCGCCGAGCAGCTCGGCGAGCCGCCGCACCAGCGGCTCGAACAGCCGCACCACGGTGCTGTCGTCCAGCATCGTGCCCGGCTCGGCCACGGCGAGGACGTCCGGGCTGCCGCCGAGCTCGGTGCGGCTGGTGATGGTGTAGGGGCGGACCCGGTGGGCCAGGCGCGCCGGCGGCCGCACGACCAGCGCGACCAGCCTGGCCACCACGAAGCCGGTCAGCAGCGCGGCCAGCAGCACCCGTCCGTCGAGCAGGTCGCGCACTCCCTACCCCCTCTCCGCCGGCTCATGGGCACTCGTGCCGAAGACGCGCGGCTCGCTGCGGATGCGGGACAGCTTGCCGACCAGCCACAGCCCGAACAGGCTCCAGGCGGCGCTGAGGCCGACCACCGCCAGGCCCTGCGGCGAGCGGTAGAAGTCCTGGAAGGGGCCGCTCTTGGCGGTCAGGGTGAGCAGCACGAACCAGGGCAGGGCGAAGACGATGCGCGCGTTGATCTTGCCCTCCAGTGCATTGCTCTTGATCTCTTCCTGGGTGTTGAGGTCGTCGCTGGTCGCCTCGATCAGCTCCTCGAGGATCGAGGTGAGCACCTGGCCGCCGCGCCGCTGGGCGAGGATCAGCACCTCGATGACCCGGTCGGAGGTGGGGTGGGACAGCTCCTCCTTGAGCACCTCGAGCGCTGGGACGGTGCCGAGCGTGCGGGCGAGGGTGGGGAAGCGGCCCATGGCCGTGCGGATCGGGACCGGGCCGCCGGTGGCCAGCTGGACCAGGGCGCGCTCCAGCGACATGCCCGCGGTGATCGAGCCGATCAGCTCGCGCAGCGCGTCCGGCCAGGCGAGCTGGATGGCGCGCAGCCTGGTGGCGCGCTGGCGGGCGAAGTACGCGGCCGGCAGGGCGCCGAGCGTGAACGCGGGGATGATGGCGAGCACCGGCGTCGGGACCAGCGCGCCGAGGACCACGAAGGCGCCGATCCCTACTCCGATGGAGCCGAGCCAGAACTGGCGCGGCGTGAGCCGCACCCCTGCCTGGGTGAGCCAGAGCTGGCGGGAGCTGGTGCGGCCGTCGCGGCTCCTCCTGCGCCGGGTCAGCGGCCGCACCGGCGAGACGCCGAGCAGCAGCCCCGTCAGGAGGTAGCCGAACACGCCGGCGGCAAGGGCGGCGGCGACGGTCACTGCGCCACCCCCTGGCCGATGGCGGTGAGGCCGAGGTCGAACGGGGACACGTGCCCGCGCAGGATGTCGGCGACCGCCAGCCCGTCGGGGAGGGAGCGGTCGATCACCTCGGCGTGGTGCGGCATGGTGCCGGTCCACTCCAGCGGGCGGCCCAGCGCCTCGCGGCTGAACAGCACCTCGTGGCTGAAGTTGTCGTGCAGGCTCGGGACCAGCTCGATGATCTCGCGCGTCTGGCGCAGCAGTCCCTGGCCGCCGCCGGTCGCGAGGCCGCGCTCGGCGACCTCCAGGTGCATGACGTACCTGATCGAGGAGGCGAACACCTCGCGGACGTCGGCGGACTTGACGTTCTCCCCGGCCATGATGGCCGCGTTGACCAGCGCGGTGAGGGCGTCGCGGGCGGAGTTGGCGTGCACCGTGCAGGCGAAGCCGCAGCCGGCGTTGACCGCGCGGACGATCTCGAACGCCTCGGCGCCGAGCACCTCGCCGACCACGATGTAGTCGGGCCGCATCTTGAGCACGAACTTGATCAGCTCGCGCAGGGTGATCTCGCCCTCGCCGCCGAGCGACTTGGCGCGGGCCTCCATGTAGGAGATGGTGGGCCGCTCGTCGACCAGCTCGCGGGTGTCCTCGCAGACGCGGATGCGCCTGCTGGGCGGCACGGCGGCGAGCAGCGCGCCGAGCATCGAGGTCTTGCCGGCGAACGGCGGCCCGGAGATGACCAGCGACAGGCGGGTCTGGGCGACCGCCCAGAGGAAGCCCGCGGCAGGCACGGTCAGCGAGCCGCGCGCCACCATGGTCGAGAGGCTCTCGTTGCGGAGCTGGTGGAAGCGGATGGTGGCGGAGAGCTTGTCGGCCACCGGCGGGATCGCCACCGACAGGCGTGCCCTGCCGTCGAGCACGCGCGCGTGCACCAGCGGGCTCTGCGTGTCCAGGTGGCGGTGGGTGGCGGCGAGCAGGCGGTCGACCCCTTGGCGGTTCTCCTCCTCGGTGGTCGGCGCGACCAGGGTCTTGCGCCGCCCCGAGGCGTCCACGTACATGACCAGGTCGCCCTCGATCTCGATCTCCTCGATGCCGGGGGCGGCGAACAGCTCCTGCAGGGCGCCGAAGCCGGTGATCGAGCGGACCACGCGGTCGGCCATGGCCTCCGCGTCGCCGAGGCTGCGCCGCTCGCTGGCGGCGGCGCTGCGCTGCCACTGCCGGATCGCCTCGGCGGTGCGCTCGCGGATCTCCTGCTCGTCGGTCGGGTCGACCTTCTGGTCCTCGATCCAGCGCAGCACGGTGTGCCGGATCTGGTCGTAGGCGCTGCTCGGGTTGGTCACCGGGCCACCCCCGAGCGGATCCCCCTGACTCCCCCGCTCATCGCCGCCGCCCCCTGACCTTGTCGCGGGAGCGCCGCTCCCTGGTGGCGGGCTGCTGCGCCACGGGGAGCTGGTCGGCCAGGTGGGACACTGCCTTGGCGAACGGGCCGCCCGCTACCAGGCGGCCGTTCCAGGCCGCCTCCTCGACGCGCTTGTCGAACGGGACCACGTGCAGCGAGGTCGGGATGAACGAGCGGTAGACCTCGCGCTCCAGCTCGTGGCGGTAGAAGGCGCCGGACGGGCTGCGGTTGAGGGCGACGTGGACCGGCTTGGAGCGGTCCACCGCCTTGAAGCGGACCACCCAGTCGAGCAGGCGCGCCACCCCGACCGGGTTGGGCGCGGCGACGAGCACCACCTGGTCGGCAACGGTGAGCATCAGCCGGGTGATGCCGTAGCGGGACAGGCCGTTGGTCGCGGTGACGTCCTCGGCCCTTGGGCCGGCGTTGACCACCACCTGGCGGCAGTGCTGCGACAGCTCGCCGATGACGTCGGCCACCTGGCCGGGGCGGACGTGCACCCAGTCGCCCGGGTTGGAGAGGCCGCAGAGCACCTCCGGCTCGTCGCCGGGCAGCGGCGTGAGCGTCTCCTGCAGGTTGCCGACCCGCTGCTCGACCGCGTCGACCGCGTTGCGGATGTTGGGCACCAGCGGCAGGCCGGTGCGCTGGGCCAGCGACGGGGCGACCTCGTCCGCGTCGACCAGCACGGCACGCTCACCGCGGCGCTCCAGCGCCCTGGTCAGCTCGAGCGAGATCTCGGTGGCGCCGCAGCCGCCGGTCACCGCCAGCACCGCCGTGACCCAGCCGCGGCCGGGGTCGCGGTGCTCTGGCAGGCCGCCGGTGGGCGGCAGGTCGTCGCCCAGCTCGCGGGTGATCTGCGCGAAGGCGTCGTCCACGTTCTCGCCCTTGTCGGGCGCGCGCTCGGGCGCGAGGCCGGCGATCAGGTCGACGAAGCGCTCCGGGGTGGCGTTGTCCTCGACGGTGGCGTCGACCCCGAGCGTCCGCAGCGCCTCCGGCGCGCGGTAGTCGCCGGCGCCGTGGACGGCCAGCACGCGGCGCCCGCGGTGGTGCAGCTCCTGCACCACGCGGCGGCTCAGGACGCTGGAGCTGTCGTCGACCACCAGCACGTCGTAGTCGCCTTCCAGGGCGTCCTCGTCGGACAGGACGCGCTTGCGCACGCGGGCGCCGCCGTGGTCGGCGACGTAGCCGAACAGGCTCTGCGCCCACGGCCGGTGGGAGACGCCGATGGCGATCTCGACGGCGCTCATCGCCTCAGCCCGTCCCTCCGGACGACAGGGTGGTCACGGTCGGCTGGCCCCCGGGTCCCGCGTTCGGCTGCAGGCCTGCACCGGCCTGCCCGCCCGGCGCCGCCGGCGCCGTCTGCTGGCCGACGTCGGGTGCGGCGTTGACCGGGTCGGAGCCGGTCGAGCGGACCACCTCGAACTTCTCGCCGCGGATGGCCGTCGCCAGCCGCAAGGCGTCGCGCGACGACACCGCCACGGTGAGGCTCCAGCTGCCCGCCGGGCCGATCGAGTGCGAGTCGGGCTGGTTCACCGACAGCACCTCGGCGTTGGCGATGACGAACACAGCCTGGCCGTTCTCCTGCACCCGGATGACGTCGACGCGGTCGCCAGGGGCGAGCGCGCCGCCGACCGCGTGGGCGGGGTCGACCGGCACGCTCATGGCGCGCAGCCGCGCTCCCGCGGCGGCCGGCCGGAAGTCGCTGCGGCTCACCAGGTCGCCGGCGGCGATCGTGCGGCTGGCGACGGTGCCGCGGAGCTGGTCGAGGGCGGCGGGGCTGACCAGGCGCTGGCGCACGTCGGCCGAGGCGTTCACGTCCGTGAAGCGGAACGCCGAGCGGTCGAGCGTGGTACCGGCCTTGATCTCCCTGGCGGCGACCGCCACCCGCCAGGTGGCGTCGCGGCTGCGCAGCACGCTGAAGACCAGCAGCATCGCCAAAAGGCCCGCGAGCAGCGTGATGACGTGCGCGAGCGACAGCCTCGAGCCGCTGCGCCGCGGGGGTGGCGCCTGGGTCGTCGGAACCTTCTGTGCGGCCGCTGCCGCAACGTCTGTGGCCTGCACAACGGCCCCCGTTCTGGAGAGTCACCACCACGCTCGGGCAGACCGGGCCGCCCGATCCCCCGTGAGCGCCCGGCCGGGTCGACACCGAAGGGAGCGTTCCTTCGGCGGTGGGGGACTCGGCGGCGGCGCTCGTCTAGGCGTGGTTGCCTAATGGCAGCGAACAGTCTGCATCACAACGATTATGACGTGAAGTGGCGTTATGGGGGCGGCTCCTGTTACGTCGATCTCGCCCGGAGCGCTCTGCGGACCCGGAACGCGCAGCTCGGGCGGCTGGTTGGCGGTCGAGCCATCGGCGGCGATGCAGCGCCGCACGAAGGACCCCGTCTCCGGTCCAGCGCCGGCGCCGGGAGCGCCGGCGCCTACCACCCGGAAAGGCTACGCATCGTCCCTGCGGACAGGTGCGTAGTTCGCCACGAGGCGGCCCGGTGTACGGTCCCTGCCATGCCGAGCGCGGAGGCATGGCAGCACGTCCCCGGGATGGTCGCTGGCCTGCCGTCCAACTCGGCTGCACCACCCGATCCCGTCGAACCCGCCTCCGATCTCGTGCCACCCGCCGCCGCCCAGACCGCGCCTCCCGCGGTCGACCAGGCCGTCCGGCTCGCGCCTCCGCCCGCCGCCGCGCCCTCCGCGCCGGCAACACCCGAGCGGTGGGCCGAGCCGGACGGAGCCGCCCCTGCCACTCCGGCGCCGGCCTGGGTGCCCGCCGGCCTGGCCGGCGGCGGCGCCGGCGCGGGTGCCCCGGTTCGAGCGGCGGCCGAGCCGACGGCGGGCAGCGCCGCGCCCGCTCGGCCGGACGAGCAGGGCGCGCCGCTCCCCGAGCCGGTGGCCCTCCACGTCGAGCGGGCCGAGGTGGTCCCCGACCTGACCGTGCTGGCCGCCGAGGCGCTGCGCTGGCTGGCGGCGCACGACCCGGCCGCTCTGACCGACTGGCTGGTCGGCGGGTCGTGGGCCGAGGCGAGCGGCCGCCTCGCAGCAGTGGTCGCCGCCTGGACCAAGCACGGCCCGGCCGGGGACGGCAGCCTCGCCGTCGAGCTGCGCCACGTCGGCATGCTCGACGTGGTCGGGCGGGACCAGGTCGGCTTCGTCTCACGCACCACCGTGCACCGGGTGCCGAGAGCAGCCTGGCGGGAGCCGGCACGGTGACCCGGGCCGGGCGCCGCCGTGCCACGGATTGAAGAGGTCCAGTTCGTCCACTGGGGCTGCCTGCGGCCGGACCCCGTCCCGCTGCTGACCGACGGGATCAACGTCGCCACCGGCCCCAACGGCTCGGGCAAGACCTGCTTCCTCGACGGCCTCAAGCTGCTCCTCGGCGCCGGCGAGCTCGGCGGCGGGCGCGCCGCCGCCGGCTACGTCTTCGACGGCGGCCCCAGCGGCGCCGCCGCCGACCGGGCCTTCCTGCGCGCCACCTTCGCCAACCCGGTGCCGCCCGGCGGGGGCGCACGGCCGTTCGCCGCGGCGGGTGGCGCCTGCCAGGACGCCGACCGCGTCAGCGTGGTCTGCCAGGTGACCACGGACGAGCGCCGCTACCGGGTCCTGCCCGGCCTGGTCCGCTGGGGCGCCGATCGGCGCATCAGGGCCGACCTGCGCGCCTTCGCCGAGGCCAACCCCGACGAGCGCTGGATCGATCCGCGCCGCTACCAGGAGCTGCTCGCCCACGCCGGGGTCGGCCGTGCCCTGCGGGCCGTCCTCGCCCTGCCCCAAGGGGCGATCGACCGGCTCCTCGACGAGCGGCCGGCCGGCCTGCTGCGCCGCCTGCTCGAGCTGACCGGGGAGGGCGAGGCAGGCGAGGCCGTGCGCGGCCGGCGTGAGCGCCGCGACGGCGCCCGCGCCGCCCAGCTCGCCGCCGAGGAGCAGCTCGCCGCCGAGCGGGCACACCTCCAGGTCCTCGACGAGCTGCTGGCGCGCGCCCGGGAATGGACCGGGCTGCGCGACCGGCTCGACCAGCTGCGCCAGGTCGCCCTGCCCGCCGCCAGGTACCAGGAGCTGGCGGCGCGGGTCCGGACGGTCGCCGCGGAGGTGGACCGTCAGGAACGGCTGGTCGCCGCCGACCAGGCGCTGCTGGACACCCTGGCCGAGCGCGTCCCCGAGGACGAGGCCGCCGCCCGCGCCTTCCGCGAACGCGCCGACGGCCTGGAGCAGCGGCTCGACGAGGTCCACGGCGCCCTGCGCACGCTCGACGCTCGCGTCGCCGCCGCCGAGGCCAGGCAGGCCGAGGCGGCCCGCGTGGGCGGACAGGCCGCCGAGCGCGACCCGGCCAAGGCGGAGGCCGACGCCGCAGGGGCCGAGGCGGCCCTGCATGCCGCCGTGACGCGCCGCGCCGAGACGGCGGCCGCCCTCGAGGAGCACCAGGACGAGGTTGCCGCCCTCGGCGAGGGCCGCATGGTCGCTCCGCCGGAGGTGGAGGCGTTCCGCACCCGCTTGGCTGCCGAGGGCGTCAGGGCGGTCCCGGTCGCCGAGCTGCTCGAGCTGCCCGCGGGCGCGGACGAGACCGTCCGGGTGCGAGCCGAGGCCGCGCTCGGCGAGGCGCTCTGGGCGCTGGTCGTCCGGTCAGAGGACTACCGGCAGGCGACCGCGGTCGCGGTCGAGGCCGGCCACCGCCTCGGCATCGTCCGCACCGGGGCGGGCGAGCCGAGCGGGGTGCTCTCCCAGATCGACGCCCCGGTCGAGCTCGGCCTGCTGCTGGAACGGGCCGACGCCTGGGCCGCCGAGAACGCCAGGCAGGGCCACGACCTCGCCGCGCTCGGCCGACCCGCGGTCGCCCCCAACGGCGTGCGCTACGGCGACAGCATCTCCCGCCTGCAGCGCCCGACCAGGCCGGTGATCGGCCACGCCGCGCGCGAGCGGCGCCTGGCGGCGGCCCGGGCCGAGGTGGCCCGGCTCGCCGGGGAGCTGGCAGCGCTCGACCGGCGCATCCCGGAGCTGCGTGCGGCATGGCGACGTGCCGTCCTGACGCTCGAGGCGGCCGACCACCGGGATGCGGGGGACGCCGCCACCACCCTGCGCGAGGTGGAGGTGCTGCGGCCACCGCTGCGGGAGCGGGCGCGGCGCCTGCGCCGCGAGCTGCGCGAGGTAGCCGAGCGGCAGGGTGCGGCCGGCGCCGGGCTGGCCAGCGCGCGGGCGCGACGGACCAGGGCCGAGGCGCGCCTGGCCCGCAACCTGCCGCGCCTGGACGAGTTGCGCGGTATCGCGGCGGGGCTCGAGACCGAGCTGGACGGCCATCGCCTCAGCGCCGCGCAGCGGGCCGCCGTCGAGGGCGGCGGCCTACCCAGCGCCGACGCCGTCACCCACCAGGCCGAGCGGCTCGCCGCGCTGGTGGACGGCGACGGTTTCGGCGCGGAGGTCCGCGACCCGGAGCTGCCCCGCAGGCGCGATGCCCGGGCGGAGGCGGTGGCCGAGGCCGAGCGCACCGCCGAGGGACGCCAATGCGACGTGGCCGCGTTCGAGCGCGAGCTGGAGGAGGCGCGCCGGCACCACGAGGACCGCGTCCGGGGCCTGGTCGGCGAGCTCTCCGTCGAGTTCGAGCGGCTCTGCCGTGCCTGCGGGGCCGAGGGCGAGCTGCGCCTGGTCGCCGGCGACCGCCCCGACGAGCTGGGCGTCGACGCGCTGGTGGCCCATCGGGCGGGCGAGCCGCTGCGCTCCTACCAGGAGGCCGTCCACTCCGGCGGGCAGCGCGCCAAGCTCGCCCTGCTGCTCACCCTCGCGGCCCTCGGGCCGCCGGGCGCGGTCGACGTGCTGGTGATGGACGAGCACGTCGCCCACCTGGACTCCGCCACCATCGACCAGGTCGCCGAGCTGCTGCACGCGCGCAACGAGCGGGTGCAGTTCGTGCTCGCCATGCCGAGCAACGCCGAGGCGCTGCGGCTGTCCTGGTGCGACCTGCAGCTCGCCTTCCTGCCGAGGAACCCCGGCGAGCCCCACGGACCGCCCATCCGCCTGCTCTCCCGCCTCGGCGCCGGCGACCTCGAAGCCCGCTTCCAGCGCGGCGAGCTGACCGCCTCCTGACCGCCGCCGGCGGGCCTAGGCTGGATGCTGCGACGGAGCGAGGAAGGGGTGGCCGATGGGCACCATCCTGGTCGGTACGGACGACGGCATCCATCAGCTCGGTGGGGAGCAGGCGAGCTGGCTTCGGGGCAGGGCGGTGACCGCGCTGGCGCGCGGGCAGGGTGCGCTGTGGGCGCTGGCCGACGGGCGCGAGCTGTGGCGCGAGCCGTCGGACGGGGGCGGCGTGGCCGCCGTCTCGGGCGAGCTGCGGCTCAACTGCATCGACGTGGACAACGTTGGGGTGGTCGCGGGGACCTCCGAGGCCCACCTGGTGCGCCTGGACGGCGGCGAGTTGCGCCGGGTCGACGAGTTCGACCGGGCCGAGGGGCGCAACGGCTGGTACACGCCCTGGGGAGGACCGCCGGACGTGCGCTCCCTTGCCCGGGGCGCCGACGGGACCCTCTGGGTCAACGTCCACGTCGGCGGCATCCTGCGGGCCCAGGCGGGCGGGGGCTTCACCCCGACGATCGACGTGGATGCCGACGTGCACCAGGTCGCCGCCGACCCGGACGAGCCCCGGAGGGTGCTCGCCGCCACCGCCTACGGCCTGGCCGAGAGCGACGACGCGGGCGCCACCTGGAGCTTCGCCACCGAGGGCATGCACGCGAGCTACTGCCGGGCGGTCGCCCTCGCCGGCGGGACGCTGGTGGTCTCCTGCTCCAGCGGGCCACGCGGCGGGCGGGCCACGCTCTACCGGCGGCCTTCCCGGTCGCCGGCGCCCGAGACGCCGTTCGAACGCTGCCGTGCCGGCCTGCCCGAGTGGTTCGAGCGCAACATCGACACCGCCTGCCTGGACGCCGCGGGCGCCACGGTCGCCTTCGGCACCGCCGGCGGCGAGGTCTACGCCTCCGCCGACGCCGGGGCGAGCTGGACCCGCGAGGCGGCCTCGCTGCCGCCGGTGCGCTGCCTGCTGCTCGCCGGATAGTGCCTGGCCACGCCTGGCGAGGCCCACCGGAAGCAGGTGTACGCTGCGACCACCTTGGACGCCACGCGCCTTCGCGACCTGCTCGCCGACGTCGCCGCGGGGCGCCTGCCGGTTGAGGAGGCCGAGCGGCGCCTGGCCCGGCTGCCGTTCGAGGACCTCGGCTTCGCTCGCGTCGACCACCACCGCTCGCTGCGCGGGCTCGGCCCCGAGGTGATCTACGCCCGCGGCAAGACGCCGCGGGAGGTCGCCGGCATCGCCGCCGCCATCCTCGCCGACGGCGGCGCGCCGGTGCTCGCCACCAAGGCCGACCAGGAGCAGGCCGAGGCGGTACTGGCCGTCTGCCCGCAGGCGGAGTGGCACCAGCGCGCCGGCCTGCTGGTGCTGCGCCGCGCTCCCGCCGGGACGCTTCCGGGGCTGGTCGGCGTGGTCTGCGCCGGCACCAGCGACCTGCCCGTGGCCGAGGAGGCCAAGCTGACCGCCGAGGCCTTCGGCTGCCGCGTCGACCTGCTGGTCGACGTCGGCGTAGCGGGCGCGCACCGGCTGCTCGCCGAGACCGCACGCCTGCAGCGGGCCGACGTGCTGGTGGTCGTCGCCGGCATGGAGGGCGCCCTGCCCTCGCTGGTCGGCGGGCTGGTCGGGGTGCCGCTGCTGGCGGTGCCGACCAGCGTCGGCTACGGCGCCGCCTTCGAGGGGCTCGCCGCCCTGCTGGCCATGCTGAACAGCTGCGCCGTCGGGGTCGCCGTGGTCAACATCGACAACGGCTTCGGCGCCGGCGCCCTGGCGGCCCGCATCCTTGCGACCGGCCGCCGCCACAGCGGCGACGGCGCGGCCAGCCCATGACCCCGGGTGTAACTCCGCCGAGCGGCGGTGGCCCACCTCGCGTTTGAATAGAGCTGACATGTCCGTGATCGACACCGCCGCCGTGCAGCGCGCCCTCGACGAGCTGAGCGCGCTGGTCGCGGCGGCCACGCCCCGCGCTCCGGTGCCCGGCGACGGCGGCGAGGAGCAGCGCCGCCGGCTCGCCTGGCACCTGCGGGAGTACCTGCTGCCGCGGGTCCGCGACCTGGAGGCGCCGCTGGTCGCTGTGCTGCTCGGCTCGACGGGGGCGGGGAAGTCGTCGCTGCTCAACGGTCTTGCCGGCCGCTGCGTCAGCCCCGGCGGGGTGATCCGGCCGACCACCCTCCGGCCGCTGGCGCTGCTCGCTCCCGGCCAGGTCGACGCGTTCATGGGCGGCAGGGTGCTCGCCGCCCTCGCCGACGACGACCGCCTGGAGCTCGCCGTGGACGAGCACGCCTTCGCCGAGATCGTGCTGGTCGACGCGCCCGACCTGGACTCGGTGGAGACCGCCAACCGGCTCGCCGCCGACGAGCTGCTGCAGGCGGCCGACCTGTGCCTGTTCGTGACCACCGCGCAGCGCTACGCGGACGCGGTGCCGTGGGAGTTCCTGCGCCGCGCCCGGGAGCGCGGCGTGCCCCTGATGGTGGTGCTCAACCGCCTGCCCCGCGACGAGGCGGAGCGGGACGCGGTGATGGCCGACTGCCGCAGGCGCTTCGCCGAGGCCGGCTTCGAGGGCGCCGGCCCCCGCGGCGAGCTGCCCTTCCTCGGCGTGGCGGAGGGCGCACGCGACGACGCCGTCGACGGCCTCTCCGCCGCGGCGATCGAGCCGCTGAGGCGGACGCTCGACGAGCTGGCCGCCGACCCGCGGGCGCTCGGCGCGGTCAAGGCCACCGCGCTCCGCGGCGCCATGGCCGGGCTGCCCGACGCGGTCGGGCGGCTCGCCGGCCACCTGGAGCGCGACCGGCAGCGGGCGGCCGCGTTGCGCACCTCGGCGGAGCGGGCCTACGCCGGCGAGGCGGCCAAGCTCGACGACCGCCTGGCCGGCGGGGAGTTCCTCCGCGGCGAGGTGATGCGCTCATGGCAGGAGTTCGTCGGCGTCGGCGACGTTGCCCGCTGGCTGTCCAGCGGGGTCGGACGGGTACGTGCCTGGCTGGGCCGGCGCCTGCGTCCCCGGATCACCGAGGCGCCCATCGAGCAGGCCAAGGAGCGGGCCTTCGAGCAGCTCGTCGCCGCCCTGGTCCGCCACGCCGACGCGGCGGCGGCCGAGGCGGCGACCGCCTGGTCCGGCGATCCCGCCGGCGCCGTCCTGGTGGAGGCCCACCCGGAGCTGTGGGGCCACGGCGAGCGGCTGCCGGCCCAGGCGCACGAGCTGCTGACCGCCTGGCTGGGCCGGCTGGCCAAGCTGGTGGAGGAGCGCGGCCAGGACCGGCGCGCGTTCGCCTTCGTCGCCTCGCTCGGGGTGAACGCCATCGGCGTGGTCGCGATGCTGGCCGTGTTCGCCCACAGCGCCGGGCTGACCGGCGGCGAGCTGGCGATCGCGGGCGGCACCGCCGTGCTCAACCAGAAGCTGCTCGAGGCCCTGATCGGCGAGGCGGCCGTGGCCGACATCGTCCGCGGTGCCGACCGCGACCTGCACGCCAGCCTGCGAGCGGGACTGGAGGCCGACCGCGCCCGCTTCCTCGACCTGCTCGCCCCAGGCGAGGCCGGCCCCCAGGAGCTGCGCGCCGCCGCGGCCCGCGTGGTCGCCGAGGCCGAGCGCCTGCTCGCCGGCCTCGACGGAGCGGAGCGCAAGGGCACGGGACCGGCCCAGGGGTGAGCAGCCGGCAGCCGGCGGCCCACGGCACGATCAGCAAGGTGACGGCGAGCGGACGGATCGAGGAGGCAATGGTCACGGTCGACCTGGCGGGCTGCCTGACCGCGCTGGAACGGGTGGCCGACGCGGCCGAGCGGCTCGGGCTCGACGCGGGCGACGCCCGCCGGACGCTCGAGTCGGTCAGGGCGCGGCTCGGCTTCCCCGGCAGCGCCTTCGTGCTCGCCCTGGCCGGAGGCACCGGCGCAGGCAAGTCGAGCCTGCTCAACGCGCTGGCGGGGCGGGAGGTGAGCCGTCCGGGCCCGCTGCGGCCGGTGACCGACGAGCCGGTCGCCTGGGTGCCCGCGGACGCCGCCACGGAGCTGCGGCCGCTGCTCGCCTGGGTCGGGGTGGAGAAGGTGGTGAGCCACGCCGACGACGCCTTCGCCGAGCTGTGCGTGCTCGACCTGCCCGACTACGACTCGGTGGAGCGCGCCCACCGCGCCACGGTCGACCAGGTCCTGCCGCGGGTGGACGCGGTCTGCTGGGTGCTCGACCCGGAGAAGTACGCCGACCGGGTGCTGCACGAGGACTACCTGCGGGCGCTCGCCCACCACGCCGAGCGGGCGGTGTTCGTCCTCAACCGCCGCGACCTGGTCGGCGACGACGAGCAGGTGCGCCGGGTCGTCGCCGACCTGCGCCGCCGCCTGGCGGCGGACGGCATGCGGGACCGGCCGGTGTTCGCGGTCTCGGCCGCGCCGCCACCCGGCTTCGGCAGCGGCGAACTGGCCGACCTGCGCGCCTGGGTGAGCGGCCGGATGCAGGCCAAGGCGGTGGTGGCCGGGCGGGTCGCCGCCGACTGCGCCGCGGCCGGCGCGGCCCTGGCAAGGCGGGCAGGCATGGACGGCCCGCGGGCGAGCCGGCCGCTGGTCGACCAGGCCGCCAGGCAGGAGGCGCGGCGCCAGGCGGTCGCCGCCGCCAGGGACGCGGTCGACGTCGACGGCGTGCGCCGCGCCTGCCGGCGGCGCACCCGCGCCGAGGCCAGGGCGGCGGGCGCCGGGCCGCTCGGCCGCCTGCTCGCCGCCGCGACCAAGCTGCGCGGCGGCATCTCAGGGGCGAAGGGGGCGCGCCTCGGCCAGTCCGCCTCGGCCCGCTCGCTCGACCCGGTCGCCTACGCGCGCGGCTGGCGCGCCAGGGCCTCCTTCAGCCGCACCGTCAACCCGGTCAACCAGCTGGTGCGGCGTGCGGCCCTGGCCGCGCCGCCAGGGCTGCGCGCCGGGGTGATGGCGCGCGCCGCGCCCGACCAGCTCGAGGAGCGCCTCGCGGCAGCGGTCGACCAGGCGGTGGCCCGTGCCGCGGTCGACCACGCCGTCCCGCCCCGCTCCGTGCTGTGGCCGCTGGTCGGCGCCCTGCAGCTGCTCGCGACCGGGGCGCTGGCCGCCGGCCTTCTCTGGTACCTCACCCTCTACCTGGCCGGCAACGCTCACGCGGACCTGCCCGACCTGCCCACCCTGGCGCGGGTGCCCGTACCGCTGCTGCTGGTGGGCGGCGGGCTGGTGGCCGGCTGGCTGCTCGCCCGCCTGCTCGCCGCGAGCGCCCGGCGCCAGGGCCGGCGCTGGGCCGACCGGCTCACCGGTGAGCTCGACCGCGCCGTGACCCGCGAGGTCGACCAGGCCATCTCCGCCCCGCTCGCCGGCCTCGAAGCCGCCCGCGCCGAGCTGCTGGTGCGTCTCGCCGACCTGCGCAAGATCGTGGATTGATCCGGACGGCTCGGACGGCGTCAGGCGGCCTCGCCAGGGCTCGGGGCGATGGCCGGCTGCCCGGCGGGCACGTCGGGGGTGGCGCGGCGGCTGTGCAGCAGGTCGGAGAGGGCGGCGACGGCGACGGCGACGAGGGCGCCGGCGCCGGCGAGGACCAGGCCGGAGCGGGGGCCGTAGCGCTCGGCGAGCCAGCCGACCAGCAGGCTGCCGAGCGGGGTGGTGCCGAGGAAGAGCAGGCCGTAGAGGGCCATCACGCGGCCGCGCATGCGCGCGCTCGAGCTGAGCTGCAAGGTGGAGTTGGCGGTGGAGAGGAAGGCGATGCTGGTGCCGCCGAGCAGGCAGAGGGCCACCAGCTCGGTGCCGACGGAGGGCGCCACCGCCGCCAGGCTGGCGCTCACCCCGAAGGCGGTCGCGGCGCCGAGCAGCAGGCGCCGGGTCGGGCGCGCCCGGCGCGCGACGCCGAGCGCGCCGACCACCGAGCCGACGGCCATCACCGAGGCCAGCGTCCCGTAGAGGTTGGCGCCGCCGTTGTAGGTGAAGCGGGCCAGCAGCGGCAGCACCACCCGGGAGTTCAGGCTGAGCGTGCCGACGACCGCGACCAGCAGCAGGGTGGAGCGGAGCACGGGCGTCGCCCAGACGTAGCGGATCCCGTCGCGCACCTGGCCGGGGCGGCGCGGCGCCGGGCTGCCGCGCTGCAGCCGTGCCGGGTCCATCGCCAGCAGGGCGGCGATCACGGCGAGGTAGGAGACGCCGTTGAGGAAGAACGCCGGGGCGAGCCCGAGGGCGGAGATCAGCACGCCGGCGGCGGCGGGCCCGACCACCCGGGCCGAGTTGAACATGGCGCTGTTGAGGCTGACCGCGTTCACGAGGTTGTCGGGGCCGACCATCTCGACCACGAACGCCTGGCGCGCCGGCATGTCGACGGTCATGCCGCAGCCGAGCAGGAAGGCGAGCACGTAGACCATCCAGAGGCGGACCGTCCCGGTGAGGATCAGCAACCCGAGCACCAGCGCGAGCGCTCCCATGGCGCTCTGGGCGGCGACCAGCAGGCGCCGCTTGTCGAGCCGGTCGGCCGCCAGGCCGGCCCAGAACCCGAACAGCAGCACCGGCAGGAACTGCAGGGCGGTGGCGATCCCGACCGGCAGGGCGCGCCCTGACAGGCGCAGCACCAGCCAGTCCTGGGCGACCTGCTGCATCCAGGTGCCGCTGACCGAGACCAGCTGCCCGAAGAAGAACAGGCGGTAGTTGCGCACCCGCAGCGACCGGAACGTGCGTCTGGTGGCGAGCTCGGCCAGCCGGGTCAACGGCCGTCCTCGAGGAGCCGCTCGAGCACGGCCACGGCCCGGTCGAGCGCCTCGACCTCGTCGCGGTCAAGGCGCGCCAGGCGCTTGGCCAGGAAGGCGTCCTTGCGGATGTGGCCGCGGTCGAGCAGGCGCCGGCCGGCGGCGCTCAGCTCGACCTGGGCCACGCGCCGGTCGCCCGGGCGCGCGTGCCGTTCGACCAGCCCCGACTCCTCCAGGCAGGCGACGATCCTCGTCATGGTCGGCGGGCGCACCTGCTCGACCGCTGCCAGCTCCCCGAGCGTGACCGGGCCGAGCCGGGCGACGCTCGAAAGGGCCGAGTGCTGCGACGGGGTGATCTCCTCGCCGGCCTGCTGGCGCAGCCGCCGGGCCAGGCGCCCGACCGACAGGCGCAGCCGGACCACCAGCTCGCGGTCGACCGTGGTGCTGCCCCTGACCGTCGCCATGCCGTCACTCCCCGCCGTCCGGGGCACCGGCGAGGGCGTACCGGACCAGTTAGCTAAGCTAATTAGCTATGCGAACTATCTCGGGGTTCAGGGTAGGCCCACTTCCCCACGGCCGCAAACGGCGTCGCGTCAGCTTGTCGCCGGCCCGCCGCCCGGACGAATATCAGCGGATGACCGGCACCGGAGCGGAGCGGGAGGCGGCGGCCGAGGCGGCTCGGCGCGGGCCGCTGCGGGTGGTGTTCGTCGCCCACGCCTTTCCCCGCGGCGAGCACGACCCCACCGGGCACTTCCTGCTCGGCCTCGCCGGCGCCCTGGCCGCCGAGGGCGTCGAGGTGGAGGCGGTGGCGCCGGCCGCCCCCGGCCTGGCCGCCCGTGAGCGCCTCGCCGGCGTGGCCGTGCGCCGCTACCGCTACGCCCCGAGGCGGGCCGAGACGCTCGCTTACCACGGCACCATGCACGCCCGCGCGGCCAGCCCCGCCGGCGCCGCCGCCCTTGCCGGGCTGCTCGCCGCCGGCACGTGGGCGCTGCGGCGGGCAGCCGCGGGCGCCGACCTGGTCCACGCCCACTGGTGGTTCCCGGGCGGCCTGCAGGCCCTCGCCGCCGGCCGCCGGCCGCTGGTCACCACCGTGCACGGCACGGACGTGCGGCTGGCGCGCTCGCGGCCGCTGGCACGTGCCGCCTGCGCCCGCGTGCTGCGCGCCTCGGCGGTGGTCACCGCCGTCTCGCGCTGGCTCGCCGATGAGGTCGCCGGCTTCGCGCCCGACTGCGCCGACCGCGTCAGGGTGGCCCCCATGCCGGTCGACGAGACGCTGTTCACCCCCGGCGACGAGCGGCGCGACGAGCTGCTCTTCGTCGGCCGCCTCGACGAGCAGAAGGGCCTGGACACGGCGCTGCGCGCCCTGCCGAGGCTGCGCGGCCGGGCCGCGGAGCTACCGCTGCGAATCGTCGGCGGAGGCCCGGCCGAGGCCCGCCTGCGCCGGCTCGCCGACGAGCTGGGCATCGCCGGCCGGTTGCTCTGGGAGGCGAGGCTCCCCCAGGCCGAGCTGGCCGCCCGCTACCGCCGCGCGGCCGCGCTGCTGGTGCCCGGCCGCGACGAGGGCCTCGGCCTGGTCGCGGTCGAAGGCCAGCTCGCCGGTGCGCCGGTGGTCGCCGCCGCCTCGGGCGGGCTGGTCGACGTGGTCCGCGACGGCGACAGCGGCCGTACCTTCGCGGCCGGCGAGCCGGCGGCGCTCGCCCGGGTGGTCGAGGAGGTGGTCGCCGACCCCGGCGCCACCGCGCGCCTCGCGGAGGTGGCCAGGCGCTCGGCGATCGCCCGCTTCGGCACGCGCGCGGCGGCCCGCGCCTATGCCGACGCCTACGCCGAAGCCCTGGCCACCGGACGCCGGTAGGCGCGGGGACGCCGAAACCAGGTCGGGCCGGTCGGGTGGGCGCCGCGGGTCAGGGGACCGGCTGGTAGTCGTCGCCGACGACCTTGACCCGCTCCTCGCGGACCAGCTTGACCAGGTGGGCGCGGACCGACAGCTCGGCGGCGGGGTGCAGCGCCGGGTCGACCTCCGTGTAGACCCGCGCCACCACCTCGGCGGGGGTGCGGTCGCCGGCGGCGAGGGCGTCGAGCACCTGGCGCTCCCGCTGGTGGCGGTGGTCGAGGTACTCGTCGATCTTGGCCCCGGCGTCGTCCACCAGCGGCCCGTGCCCCGGGTAGAGGCGTTCCAGGTCGTAGTCGAGCAGGACCGAGAGCGAGCGCAGGTAGTCGCCCATGTCGCCGCTCGGCCACTCGACCACGGTGGAGCCCCGCCCGAGGATGTGGTCGCCGGTGAACATGGCACGCTCGGCGGCAAGCAGGAAACAGCAGTGGTCGGCCGCGTGCCCGGGGGTCGGCACCGGGACCAGCGCGAGCCCGCCCCGGACGAGCTGCCTGCCTGGGACCAGCGGCGGCGCGTCGGACCCCTGCCAGGCCGGGTGGAGCGCGGCGAGCGGCGCGCCGGCGCGCCTGGCCAGGCCCGGGGCGCCCTCGGCGTGGTCGTGGTGGGCATGGGTGAGCAGCACCAGCTCCACTCGGCGGCCCGCACAGGCTTCGAGCACGCGCCGCTCGTGCCCGCTGTCGGCCGGGCCGGGGTCGACCACCACCACCGTATCGGCCCCGGGCTCGCCGACCACGAAGGTGTTGGTCCCTTCCAACGTCATTATAGGGGACACGCTAGGGCTGACAACCAAGGACACCCGAGGGCTAAGACGGCAGGACCTTTCTCCTATGGGCTCCCCTACTTCCCACGCTAGCGGCTCGGCCACAGGTTCACCCCACTGCGTCGATGCGGATCTGGCTCGGCCAGCAACGCCCCTATCAGGCTATGCGCGGAGCAAGCGATTGTCGTCGCATTGAGCCGGCAACTCTGCATTGCTGGGATCAGGGCCACGCGGGAACCGCCTGATCCGGCGCATGCGCTTGCGGTCGCGGCGAGGCCGGCTCTGGGTGGCCTGGCGGGCACGTGGCCGACGCGGGCGGCGGGCGGCCACCGTGGCGGCCGTGCGTCGGCGTTCCCGGCGTGGGAACCTCCGACAAGGTTACCGGCGCCGCCGGGGCCGAGCACGGCGGCCGAAGGCCGCCGCGCGCAGTGCCCCAAGGGGCGCCGGTCTTGACCCAGTAAGGAAAGTCCTCACAACCGGGATCGACGGCGACCGGGAGCGCGACGGGGCGGCGGTCCTCGACCAAGCGAGCGTGCTGGGAGCCTCCGCGTACGCCACTCCTGGCGGCGAACCCGGTCGCCTCGCAGGGTGGTAGCGTGGCCTGGTAGGTCGTAGGTCCGCATTCGGGGGTTTGAGGTGCCGGAGTCGAGCAGGCCCCTGTCAGTCGGGGAGCAGATCGCGTACTACCGAGGCCGGCTCGGGCTCACGCAGCAGGACCTCGCGCAGCGGGTCGGTCGCTCCCGTGGGTGGGTGCAGAACATCGAGCAGGGCCGCCGGCAGATCGACTCCACCAGCGTGATCCTTGAGCTGGCCGACGCCCTCGGCGTCGAGCCGAACAAGCTGGTCAGCAGGCCGCTGTTCTCCCCGCCGAAGAGCGCGGACATGCCCCGGCCCCGCGAGGTGCTGCGCGACCTGCGCCGGGTGCTGCTGCACTACGACGGCATCCACGGCGCCGACCCGGCGGAGGACCGGCCACCCCGCCCGGCCGCCGAGCTGGAGCGACAGGTACAGCTCGCCGGCGAGATCCGCAGGACGCAGGCCAACAACATCAGCGCCGTCATCTGGATCCTGCCCGACTTGATCCAAGGCGCGCGGCATGCCGCGCGGAACGCCGGGGAAGCCACCGCCGCGCGCCGGGTCGCCTGGCAGGTGCTCGCCAGGTCGTACAGCCTGGCCGCTGCCCTGCTGTGGCAGTACGGCGACGACGAACTCGGCTGGGTCGCCGCAGATCGTTCGATCCATGCTGCGGAGCAGGCCGACGATGCGTTGCTGGTGGCCGCTGGCGCGCGGGTCATGCAGCAACTGTTGCTTGCGCAGGGCGACATGGGCAGTGTGATCGAGATGAGCGAGTCGGCCGGCAACCTCATCGTTCCTGGCAGAGACGCCCCGCCAGAGCAGCTCGTCATCTGGGGGAACCTCCAACTCTTCGGCGCGTTCGCTGCCGCCAGGGCCAAGAACGGTAGGGAGCATGCGCGGCTGCGCGACCTGAGCGAGTACGCCGCCGAGCGGCTCGGCGAGGACCGCTTGTACCTGGGGTTCAACTTCGGGCCTGGGGACGTTGCGCTGCAACACGTCGGGGAACTGGTGGAGCTGGAGCAGCCGTCCAAGGCGCTACGGCTTGCCGAGCAGATGCCGGACGACCCGCTTCCCCAGGTGGACCGCCGCGCCTTCCACCGGATCCACAAGGCCAGGGCGCAGTACCTGCGGCATCGCGACCAGGAGACCGCAGACCTGCTCATGGACGCCTGGGAGATCGCGCCGGAACTCGTTCCGTTCGAGCCGATGACCTCCGAGATGATCCGGGCCATGCTGGCGCGAGCCCGCTACCGGGCCAACCCGAGCTTGCGGATCCTCGGCGAGCGCATGGGATTTATCTGATTCTCAGGAAAAGACGACGCGCTGTCGTCCTCGCGTTCCTTGGCGCTGATTAGGCTTCTGCTCCTCTCGTACTGTCTGTGACGGAGGAACGATGAACCGACCGGGCGTCGCCATCGTCCCCCGGGTGGCGGCGGACGGAAGCCACGGGCACGCGCGTGGAGGTGCTCGCGGGCAACTCCTTCCCGCCTGGGGCAATCCCTCGGTGGCACGGCCGAGCCTGGCTCCCGTGCCGCCGAGGAGCCCCGCCGCGACCACGCCGTTGCGACCCGCACGCCAGGACACCGGGGCGCCACGCCGGTACTCGATCCCGTCCCGAGCAGGAAGGCGACCCGTCCAGATGCCCTACGGCTCCGACCGCTTGCCAGTACCAGCCCGCCGCGTTCCCGTGCCCGCTGTGGCTTCGGCCGCCGGGCTGGCGGGCGGGCCGCGCGTCGTGCGCAACCTGCGCCGCGTGCTCGCATGCGCCGCCGCCGACCACCTCCACCAGGCGGCGGCGATCCTTGGGCAGGCGCCTGGCGCGGACGCGCTGCTGCTGGGCGCCGCTGGCGCCGCCGAGGTCCTCGACGCCCTCGACCGTGGCGCCCGCCGCCTCGGCGCCGCGCCGCCGATGGCGGTTGCCAGCGGGACCGCCGACCGGCTGCGCCGCTGGGGCACAGCTCACAAACGGCCCGCCGGCCCTGCGGCCAGGCCAGCGCGTGATGCCCTGACCAGCGCCTTCCCCCCGGAGCGAAGACCCGTGCGCCCAACCACACCGCACCCCACTCCGGAGGGGTCGCAGCCTGACCAGCTTGGGGGGCAGCTCGCCGAGGTCGCCTCGGCGTTGCGCGCCGCACCGGCACCGCTCGACCCGGCACCTCTGGCCGTGGTCCTGCGCGGGCTGGCCGAGCTGTGCCGGCTCGTGCAGGCGCGCGGACCCGAGGCCGGGGCGGCGCCGCCGGTGCTGCTCCGCGACAACCCCGTCATCGCCGAGGCGCTCGGCATGTGGGCAACCCGGCTCGACTGCCTCGCCCGCGAACGGCAGGATGCCGGCGACCAGGGGTCGCAGCAGCGATGAGCGGCCAACCGCCGCGCCCGCCGGCTGAGGCGGTCGATGCCACCATCCCCAACCCGGCTCGGATCTACGACTACCTGCTCGGCGGCAAGGACAACCTCCCCGCCGACCGCGCCGCCGCCGAGGAGCTGCTCGCGCTGGTTCCCGAGGCCCGCGCCGGCGCCAGGGAGAACCGCGCCTTCCTCGGCCGGGCCGTGCGCTACCTGGCCGCCGAGGGCGTCCGCCAGTTCCTCGATGTCGGCACCGGCCTCCCGTCGCAGGGCAACGTGCATGAGGTTGCCCATGGTGTCGCGCCGGACGCCCGGGTGGTGTACGTCGATAACGATCCGGTGGTCCATGTGCATGCGAACGCGCTGCTGGCCGAGCCGACCACCGCCGCGGTCCTGGCGGACCTGCGCGAGCCGGAGCGGATCATCCGCCATCCCAGGGCGCGGGCGCTGCTGGACTTCACCAAGCCGGTGGCGGTGCTGCTGGTGGCGGTGCTGCACTTCGTCACCGACGAGGAGGACCCGGCGGGGATCGTCGGCTCCCTCCGCGACGTGCTGGCGCCGGGCAGCTTCCTGGTCATCTCGCACGCGACCGGGGACTTCCGGCCCGAGGTCGCCGGCAAGGTCAGCGCCGTGTACGACAAGGCAGCGGCGCCGCTGGTGCTGCGCTCCCGCCCGGAGGTCGCTCGGCTGTTCCAAGGCTTCGACCTGCTGCCCCCCGGCCTCGTGCAGCCGGCCGCCTGGCCCGAGCACGGCGGCGGCGCGGGCGTCGGGGGCTTCTGGGCCGGGGTCGGCCGCAAGGTGAGGGGGGCAAGGTGAACGGTGCCGAGCTGGCCGGGCTGGTCGTGGGTGGCATCTTCGCCGCGCTGGTGCTGGGCGTGCTGGTGTGGTCGGACTACCGCACCGGGCACTGCGAGGCGACCATCCGCCGCACCACCGAGCAGCACCAGCGGGCACGAAGCGGCCGATGGTGAGCGATCGCGGGACGCCGCCGGGCTGGCCGCCGCCAGGGCTGACCGAGCGGCTGGCCGAGCTGGAAGCTGGACGGCAAGGGATGGCCCCCCTCTCGCCGGTCGAGCTGGCGATGGCGGCCGACCTGCTGGCGCTTGGGACCGCCTGGCTGGCCCGTGACGCCGCCCGCCGCGACATCCCCTTGCCGGTCGACGCCGTGATCGGCGCGCGGGCGTTGCACGAGTGGGCGCGGATGGTCCGGGCGCGGCAGGACCCGGGCGGGTAGCGGCGCCGAGGACGCCCGGGGCGCTGTCGTGCCAGAGCAGCGAGTTGCGGAAGCCCCGGGCCAGGCGCCCCGGCTCCACCCCTTGCGGTCCCCCAGGAGCCGGGGCGCCGCTTCATCGTGCCGGCCTGGGTGCGGGCGGACGGGCGCGGTGTGGCCGGTCAGGCTGGGGTCAGCGACCCTCGGGCAGCGGCGGGCGTGGCGCCGGGCTGGGTGCTGGCCTGCCTGGCGTGGAGCGTGGGGTAGTCGTCGGCCAGTTCGTAGCGGTCGGCGGGCCAGCCAAGCTCGGTGACGTACAGCGGCGTGTTGTCGGGGTCGTACTCGAGGACCAGGACGTAGAGCAGGGGAACGCCGTCGGGCACATCCAGCGCGGCAGCCTCCTCGGGGGTTGGCATTCGCGCGCCGGTCAGGGTCCGGCCGCTGGCAGGCTGGCGGCCGGTCTCGGCGGCGAGATGGGCGGGAACGTGCAACGGCTCTGGCTGGAACAGCCGCGCGCCCGTGGCTAGCTCCGGGGGGAGCCAGGTGCTCTCAAGCCGAACCGGCCGCCCGCTGGCGCTGGCGAACAGGGAGCGGCGCACGAACGCCCGCGCCGTTCGGTCGATGCCGAGTTCGTCGGCGACGTGCTCGGGCGCGGGCCGGTAGCCAACCTCGGTCACCTCTTCCTGCCCGTCGGCGGCGACCGCCCAATCGCGCGGGGTGGGCCGTTGCACCCTGGTGATCGGCGGGCGGGCGCGGACGGTCGCGGGCCGTCCGGGGCTGGTGTCCAGCAGGCCGGCAGCGCGCAGCAGGCGCAAGGCGGCTTGGACGGTTGGCCGGGTGGCGCCGTAGCGCTCGCCCAGCTCCTCGGCGCTGGGCAGGCTGGCGCCGGGGGGTAGCTCGCCGCCGAGGATCAAGCGGCGCAGCTCGTCGGCGATCTGGCGGTACTTGGCCGCGCCGCCTGGCCGTGGGTCCAGGGCCATCCAGGACGCTCCTTGGTGCGGAGGCGGGGCGTGGTTGCCGTCGAACACAGGTTCGCAGTAACCTGTCTTTACACCCTATCCTGCTGGGTGGCCCGTTGACAACACCACAGCGACCCGGAACGGCAGCAAGCCCGACCAGACGACTGGCCGGGCTCACTGTCCGCCGCACGGGAACCGAGCGCGTCATCGCTGGCAGGCCACGCCGCGCCCGGTCCCACGAGCACCAAGGAGAAGCCCTTGGCCCGACCCACTCTAGCCGTCCGTCCCGACCAGCCCCAACCTGCGGGCGTGGTGGCCGAGCTGGTCGACCGCGCCCGGACCTACCCGGCGTGGGCCGAGCAGGTCGCCCGAGCCGGCTACTGCGAGCGCCCCGTCCGCCTGGCCGGCGTCGTCGAGCACGTCGACCAGGCCACCGGCGAGGTGCGCACCGTGTTCGACACCGCCAGCAAGCCCGACGGGACCATCCTCAAGGCCTGCGGCGACCGCCGCGCCGCCCGCTGCCAGCCCTGCTCCGAGGTCTACCGGTACGACGCCTACCAGCTCGTCGCCGCCGGGCTCAGGGGCGGCAAGGGCGTCCCCGCCACCGTCCGCGAGCACCCGGCCATCTTCGCCACCGTCACCGCGCCGTCCTTCGGCCCGGTCCACACCCGGCGCACCCAGGGAACCCTCGTGCTGCCCTGCCACCCCTACCGGCAGGGCCGGCGCTGTCCCCACGGCCGGCGGGCCGGCTGCTGGCGGCGCCACGACGAGCACGATCCGGCCCTCGGGGTGCCGCTGTGTGTCGAGTGCTACGACGCTGGCGGCCAGGTGGTGTGGAACGCGCTGGTGCCGGAGCTGTGGCGGCGCACCGTGATCTACCTGCGCCGCTCGCTGGCTCGCCAGGCCGGGATGACGGCCGCCCAGCTCAACCAGACGGTTCGCGTGAGCTACGCCAAGGTGGCCGAGTACCAGCGCCGTGGCGCGGTCCACCTGCACGCCGTCATCCGCCTCGACGCCGCCGACGCGCACGGACCCGAGCATGCGCCGCCGCCGCCCTGCTTCACCGCCGCCCTGCTGGCGGCGGCGGTCCGCCAGGCCGCCCGCGAGGTCCGCGTGCCCTGGCCCGCCGCCGTCGAGCGGCCCGCCGCCCTGCGCGGCTGGGGCGCCCAGCTCGAACTGGAACCGGTCGCCACTGGCCCTGGGGCGATCTCGGCCGAGCGGGTCGCCGGCTACGTCGCCAAGTACGCCACCAAGGCCACCGATGCCATCAGCCCCACCCTCGGCCAGCCGATCGGCCGCGCCCACCTGGCCGGGCTCGAAGCCGCGGGCGTGCCCGCCCACCTCGCCGCCCTGGTCCGCGCCGCCTGGCAGCTCGGCGCCCGGCCCGGCCTGGCTCGGCTCAAGCTCCGGAGGTGGGCGCACACGTTCGGCTACGGCGGCCACTTCGCCACCAAGAGCCGCCGCTACTCCACCACCTTCCGCGACCTGCGCGCCGCCCGCCGCGCCCACGCCACCGGCCGTCACCATGGCCCGGCGGTCCAGCTCGACCGCGACGGCCGCGTGTTGCCCCCGCCCGGCGTCGAGGCCGTCGCCGCCTGGGCCTACGCCGGCCGTGGCTACGCCACCCTCGGCGATGCCTGGCTCGCCCAATCACTCGGCCACCAGCACCGCCAGATGCGGCGCGTCGCCCGCGAGGAGCTGAGCGCCGTTGCGTAAGGGGGCTATGAGCAAGCGGCGTCAGTCAGCGTCCAGGTCCCATCACCAGGGCACGATGAGCCGCCAAGAGCTGCGCGATTGGGTCGCTGAGACACGCGCCCGGCAGGGCCTACGGCCCACCATCAGCGATCCCGCCACGCTGGCCGAGGTCGCGCGGTTTGTGGTCGACACGATGACCGTTCTGCAACGTGACGATGCGGCGAGCAGCGGCGGCGGCGCCTCGGCTACGATCAGACGCGCCAGTTAGGGTCCAATTCGGCGCGAGCGTCAAAGACCTGGCGACCGCGACGGATTGGTTGAACTGTCACGCGGTTGAGCGCCAGCCGCAGCACTGCCTGACGACGGTCTAGGTTCCACCTCGCCCATGCTGCCTGTAGCGCCTCGTACTCTTCGGGGAGCTGGGCGAGCAGGACAGCATCCGGGCTTGACCTGGCCGCGAGCGCCCGCTCGATGCCCTCAAGGCGTTCACTGATCCGGCTCTTGGCGTGGGCGAAGTCGTCCGGCTCGATCGTCCCGTCCGCCAGCCGGTCGCGGAGCAGCGCGAGCCGGGCGTGGTCCTGCTTCCGGCGAGCGACGAGGTCGCGCACGCTCGCGTCCGCCCCCTGCCGGGCGCGCAGCTCTGCCACAAGGGCGGCGCGAAAGTCCGGGTCGGCGAGCGCGGTCAGGGCGGCGTCGCGTATGGCTTCTTCGATCGGGTCGGCCTTGCGGCGGGTTCGGCCACAACCGCCATCCAGGGCGCGGCATTCGTACTCGCGCTTGCCCTTCCGCCCGTGCGCATGCATCCGCGTGCCGCAGAAGCAGTATAGGAGTCCAGGCAGCAGGTAGGACCGTGGTCGTGGTGGGCGCGGTGTCCGCTCAAGCGCGGCACGTAGCGTCTCCCACTCCTCCCGGTCGTCAATGATCGCGGGCCAGTTGCCGGGCACGAGCTTGCCGTGGTGGGTACGGAGTCCCGCGAGGTAAGGTGCGGAGAATGTGCGCGTGACCTGGGTGTTGTCGAGCGCGCCGCCACGTACGCCACGAATTCCGCGCCTAGTCCAGTCGAGGGCGATCCCGGTTGCCGTCTCGCCAGCGAGTATGCGCTTGACGCCCTCGCGAACCAGCTCAGCCTCGGCTGGGTCGATCTCCAGCCGGTAGTAGATGAACCGCTTGCCGGTCCGTGTGCGACCTTCCTGCTCAACGAGCTGGTACCCAAACGGTCGGTGTCCGCCCCACCACCACCCATTGCTCGCCTTGGCGGCCTTCTTTCGCTTCAGGCGATCTGATTGCTTGCGGCTCTCAAGCATCGCGTTGTTCACGGCACCAATAGCGCGGTGAATGCCATCACCGGTCGCCAAGTTGAACTCGTCGCCATCGGTGCACTGGATACGTTGAAGCGGTGTGCGCTGGGCGAGCTTGATGAGCGGCAACAGCTCCTCGATCCGGCGATAGAGCCGGCTCATCTCCGTGGTGACGATGATCTCGCCAGCTCCGGCCGCAACTGCCTCGAACATGGCTCGGTAGCCGGGGCGCGGCTTCCTGCTGTGCTCGCTCGCCGAGATGTCGTTATCGGAGTACTCGGCTACGACGACCCAGCCTTGCGCGGCACAGTACTCGCGGCTCTCGGCAAGGCGGATCTCGACGTTCTCGCGCTCGCCGTCGGGGTCCTCCGAGATGCGATCGTAGAGGATGGCGCGCAATTTGGTACCATTCGGCTGGGTGGACTCGAACACGTATTCTACTGCCAACCCTGTCCCCCATGTCCAGGTTCGTGCCATCCAGCGTCATCGGCGAGGGGTTGGGCGCGAGTACCCGGACGACCCGCTCGCTCCAGCGCTCGACCACCTCGGTCACGGGGAGCCTCCGTGGGTCTCGGCCGCGGCCGGCGGCCGCAGCGGGACCGGGATGCGCTCGCCGGAGGGGAGCACCACCGCGTCGTCGACGTGGACGGGCAGGATGCGCTCGACCGCCCGCCCGTCGGCGGCGGCGAGCACCTCGGCCACCGAGCCGAACGCCGACAGCTCGCGCAGGGTGCAGAAGGTAGGCGGCAGCATGCGCAGCGGGTCAGGAGTTGTGTGGGTCACCGGGAACCAGCGCTCCCGCTCGGCCTCGAGGTGGTGCAGGGTAGCGGCGGCGCCGGCCGGCAGCCCGGCCACGAAGAAGCGGGTGTCGTAGCGCCGCGGCTCGGCCTCTGGCGTGACCCACCAGGCCCAGTAGGACAGGCGCGAGCTGTCGAGCCGCACGCCGAGGCGGCCGAGCACGCCGGCGAGGCGCTCCCGCCCGGCCAGCAGCTCCTGGCGGGCGGCGGCCAGCGCGTCCGCCGCCGGCTCCCGCTCGGCCAGCAGGATGCCGGCCTCCTCCAGGCACTCGCGGCAGGCCGCGACCACGGCGCCCCTCGCCTGGTCGACGGCCAGCCCGAGGCGCTGCGCCCAGGCCTGTGGGCTGGGACCGGCCCAGGCGAGGTCGACCGCCGGGTCCTGGTCGGCAGGGTCGATGCGGCCACCAGGGAAGACCCAGAGCCCGGCCGCGTAGCCCATGGTGCGGGTGCGCCGCTGCAAGTAGACCTCGAGGCCGGCGGACCCGTCGCGCAGCACCACAACGGTCGCCGCCGGGCGCGGGGCAACGGCTTCCGGACGCATCTCGACACCCATGCGAGCCATGCTACTCGGCGGCCGAGTCAGTTCCAGCCGGCGATGAGGCTGGCACCACTGCCGCGGGTCGCTGCCGAGCCCGCGGCCGCCCCTGCCCGCGGGGCAGTCGCCGGTCGCTTCGGAGGATCAGCCCGAACGGGCCATCCCAGCGCCGCAGAAGAGGGCGCGGTAGCGGGCTCGGGCGGGATTCCGGCATGCGGTGCCACGGAAGGACAACGGCTGGACCCGCGGAGACTCTCGTGCCGGTGCCGCCGCCGGGTGTTGGATCGAGCGGTCGGGACCGCGGATCATCAGGCTGGCCGCATGGCTTGCCTGAGGCTGGTGAGGAGTCCGGATGCGGCGGCGGATCAGCAACGGCTTGCTCAGGTCGGCCCTCGAGTACGCCGAGCGGGGTATCCCTGTGTTCCCCTGCCACCACCCCGCGAACCACTGGGCGCCCGGACGCTGGAGCAACCTCGACTGCTCCTGCCAGCAGCTCGGCTGCCCGCATCCGGGCGCCCATCCGCTGTCCCCGCGTTGGCGCGAGGAGGCGACCATCGACCCGCTGCGCGTTGAGCGCTGCTGGGGCCGCCACCCACGCGCCAACGTCGGGCTCGTGACCGGGGTGGTGTTCGACGTCCTCGACGTGCCGGGGGCGGCCGGCGCGCTCGGCATCCCCCAGAGCACCATCCCGGCCGGCCCGGCCGCCCGCACCGGCGACGGCCGCCACCACTTCTTCGTATCCCCGACCGGTCTGGGCGACACCGCCGTGCCCGGACGCGCCGCGCTCGGACCGCGCCTGCGCCTGCACTGGCACGGCCGCGGCGGCTACGTGCTCGCCGCGCCAAGCCGGCACCCCGGCGGCGCCACCACCCGCTGGCTGCGCGGGCTGGACACGCCGCTGCCGGCGGCGCCGCAGCTCGCCCCGGCGCCGAACCTGGCGGTCGCGGCGGGCGCGCCGGCGATCCTGTAGTAGACGTGCCCCCGGAAGGGGGACGGAAATCACCGCCAGGCACTAGCCCATCGGGGCTATTTCGTGGTCGTGCTCAGCGAAAATGGACGGCGAAATCGCTCGGCCGGGCCATGGCCCCGCTAGACGAGAAGCAACTGCGCGTCGAGGTCTTTTACCGCCCGGGTATCGTCGAACGGATCCAGCTCGTGGCGGAATTCGCGCAGCCGCCGCAATTCCCGGGCCGATCCGGTCTGGGTGACGATCTCGAGCGACTGGATGGCGCGCCGGCACGACTCCTCGATCTCGCCCTGCTGGGCGAATGCGCTGGCGAGATTGGTGAGGTGCAGCGAGCGGTCGCGCACGAACTCCGGGCCGAGCGTGGTGAGGGCCTCCCCGAGCGCCTCCCTGGCCGCCTGGGGGCGGTGCAGCCGCACGTAGCAGGCGCCCTTCTGGCCGGCAAGCTGGGAGCGGTCGAAGTGGTAGATCCAGGGCGGGTCCTCGTCGGCGGACGAGCGCTCGATGGCCTGCTCGGCCCGGTCGAGGGCGGCGCTGCAGCGGTCGGCCTCGTCGAGCGCCGCCAGCGCGAGCGCCTCGACCCGGTACAGCCAGGCCTGGGTGGTGGCGGTGACCGCCGAGGCGCCGCGGTGCAGGGCCGCCTGGGCGTATTGCAGCCCGGTCTCCGGCTCGCCGCCGTAGATCTCCACCACGCCCCTGCAGCCCAGCACGTAGGCGCTGAGCGCCTGGTCGTTGCCCTCGTCGGCCGCCTTGACGGCGACTTCGTAGTAGGCACGGGCGTCGGCGTGGAGGTAGGCGTCGAACGACAGCCAGCCGGCCAGCTGGGCGACCTGCGCCGCAGCCACGCACAGGCGGCGGTGCACCTGCGTCGGCTGCGAGCCCTGCAGCAGGCGGGTGATGAAGCGCAGGTGCCCGAGCACGGGCCCGAGCAGGTCGCGCGAGCCGATGCGGTCGTCGAGGTGGCGGAACTGGTCGGTGACCGTCTCCACGTGGCCCATGGTCGCCTGGTCGACGCGGCTGGGACGGTCCAGCGCCTGGGCGAGGCGCTCGTGCGGCTCCTGGGGGCCCAGCGCGTCGATCGCGGGGGCGACCATCGCCGCGCCGGCGAAGCTGCTCAGGTGGCGGAAGAAGGCTCGGCGCTCCACGTCATGTCTCCACGACTCGAGGGTATCGGCCAGCGTGCCGGTGTCGTCGAACCACGTCGGTGACGCCTGCTCCGAGGCGTCGACCAAGCCGAGCTCCTCGGCCGTGAGGTCGTAGAGGGAGCAGAGCTTCTCCTGGTAGAAGGGGCTGGGACGCTTGAAGCCCCGCTCCCACTTACCCACCATGCTGGCCGTTACACCGACTCGGCGACCCTCGTGCTCACACAATTTCTGCAGCTCGTCCGCGACGCGCTGGAGCGACCAGCCGCGTCGTAGGCGCTGGCGCCGTAGTCGGGCATTGGGGACGGCCTGGTGGGCGGGTATCATGACGACCCCGTTTTCTTCAGCGGGCGCGCGCGACGGGGCGCGCCGACTGGCCCCAACTTTACGAAACACCTCCTCCGAACTCAAATCTTCTGCCCGCTGTGGCGAATATGCCGCTTTCCGATTTCTCGCGGCCAGCGTAATGCGTCCTTCGGCGGGTTGCCGCGTATGCGCATTTGTTACTTACCGCCCGGCTGGCGCCGGGCGGAGCCCGCCACCATCCGCGGCGGCACGCTTGGCTTCGCGGGGCGGAGCCGCAACCATCGCGCAGCGGCCGCGCTTGGGCTTCGGGGGATGCGGGGGGAGCCCCGCTGTCGTGCCCGGTTCGGCGATCGTGACGGAGAATGGGGCCATGACGACCGACCCTCGCCGTGCCCTGCCGGCGGTGGACGCCCTGCTCGCCCACCCCACCGTCGCCGGCGTCACCGCCGCCTTCGGCCGTGGGCCGGTGACGGCGGCGGCGCGGCACACGCTCGACGCCAGCCGCCGGGCGGCCGCCGCCGGCACGCCCGTCCCCGGGCTGGACGAGCTCGCCGGCCAGGTCGCGGCGGAGCTGCAGCGGCGCGCCGGCCGCCGCATGCGGGCGGTGGTCAACGCGACCGGGGTGGTGCTGCACACCAACCTCGGCCGCGCGCCCCTCTCCCAGGCGGCCGTCGAGGCCGTGGTTGCCGCCACCGGCTACGCCACCGTCGAGTACGACCTGGCCATGGGAAGCCGTGGCCGCCGCGGGGCGGCGGCGGCCGCGCTGCTGCGCGAGGTCACCGGGGCCGAGGCGGGGCTGGCGGTCAACAACGCGGCCGCTGCCCTGCTGCTGTGCCTGCACGCCCTCGCCAGGGGCCGGGAGGCGGTCGTCTCCCGTGGCGAGCTGATCGAGATCGGCGGCGAGTTCCGCCTGCCCGCGGTGGTCGAAGCGGCCGGGGTCAGCCTGGTCGAGGTGGGCACGACCAACCGCACCCACCTGGCCGACTACGCCGCCGCGCTGGGCGAGCGCAGTGCCTGCGTGCTGGTGGTGCACCCGTCCAACTACCGGGTCGAGGGCTTCGCCACCCGCCCGCCGCTCGCCGAGGTGGCCGCGCTCGCCCACGAGCATCGCCTGCCACTGGTCCACGACGCCGGCTCGGGCCTGCTCACCGGTACCTTCGGCGAGGAGCCGTCGGTCGCCGGGGCGCTCGCCGCCGGCGCGGACCTGGTGCTGTTCTCCGGCGACAAGCTCCTCGGCGGCCCGCAGGCCGGCCTGATCGTCGGCAGGGCCGAGCTGGTCGAGCGGGCCGCCCGCGACCCGGTGGCCCGCGCCGTGCGGGCGGACAAGCTCACCCTTGCCGCCCTCGAGGTCACCCTGGCGGCGCACGCCGCCGGCCGTCGCGACCAGCTGCCAGTGTGGCGTGCCCTCGAGCTAGGACCCGAGGACCTGCGCCCGAGGGCGGCGGCGCTCGCCGCACGGCTCGGCGCGGCCGCCTCCCTGCGCGACGGCGCCAGCGTGGCCGGCGGCGGCAGCCTGCCAGGCGAGGGCCTACCCAGCGTGCTGCTGGAGGTCGACCCGGCGCCTGCCTCGGACGCGGCCGTGCTCGCCCGTCTCCGCGCCGGCGACCCGCCGGTGATCGCCAGGGCGGAGCGCGGCCGGGTCGTGGTCGACCTGCGCACCGTCCCGCCCGACCAGGACGAGCTGGTAGCCGGCGCCCTCGTCCGTGCCCTGGAGGCCCGACCCTCCGAGGGGGCAACCCGACCCTCCGAGGGGGCAAACAGCGCCCCCCCGGACCCCCCCGGGCCGGCGGTCCCCCCTGGGTCGGCGGAGGGTGGGGGCGCCTGATGCCACACGTCGTCGGCACCGCCGGGCACGTCGACCACGGCAAGTCGGCGCTGGTCCTCGCGCTCACCGGCACCGACCCCGACCGGCTGGCGGAGGAGAAGGCCAGGGGCATGACCATCGACCTCGGCTTCGCCTGGACCACCCTGCCGTCAGGGCGCGAGGTCGGCTTCGTCGACGTGCCCGGGCACGAGCGCTTCGTGCACAACATGCTCGCCGGCGTCGGCGGGGTCGACTGCGCCCTGCTGGTGGTCGACGCGGTCGAGGGCTGGCAGCCGCAGTCCGCCGAGCACCTGGCCATCCTCGACCTGCTCGGCATCGCCACCGGGGTGGTCGCCTTGACCAAGGTCGACCTGGCTGGCCCGGAGCGCGCTGCCGAGGTGGCCGTGCAGGTGCGAGAGCGGCTCGCAGGCACCACGCTGGCCGGCGCGCCGCTGCTGGAGACGGCGGCGCCGGCCGGGCTCGGCGTCGACCGGGTCCGGGCCGAGCTCGACCGGGTGCTCGACCAGGTGGCGGAGCCACCCGACCGGGGCCGGCCCCGCCTGCCGGTCGACCGGGTGTTCACCATCAGGGGCAGCGGCACGGTGGTGACCGGCACGCTGAGCGGCGGCGCGCTGGCCGCCGACACCGAAGCGGTGCTGCTGCCGGCCGGGCGGCGCGTCCGCGTCCGCGGCCTGCAGGCCCACGGCCGCCCGCTCGCCCGAGCCACCCCGGCCAGGCGCCTGGCGGTCAACCTCGCCGGCGTGGCCACCACCGAGGTCGCCCGCGGCGACCTGCTGACCCTGCCCGGCCAATGGCGGCCGACCCGCACGGCAGACTGCCACCTGCGCTGCCTGCCAGGCAGGCAGCCGCTGCGCGCGCGCGGCGCCTACCTCCTCTACGCGGGCGCGGCCGAGGTCGCCGTGCGCCTGCAGCTGCTCGACGCGGCCGAGGTCCGGCCAGGGGAGCACGCCCTGGTCCGGCTGCAGCTGGACGCGCCGCTGGTGCTCGACCCGTTCGAGCCGGTGGTGCTGCGCGACAGCGGCCGTGACGAGACCGTCGGCGGCGGGCTTGTGCTCGACCCCTTCCCGGTCGCGCCGGTGCGCGGCACGGCCGCGCGGGTGCACCGCCTCGAGCAGCTGGAAGCCCGCGAGGCGGCAGGCAGGGACGGGCTGCTCGCCAGGGTGCTGGCCGAGCGTGGCCTGGTCGCGCTCGCCGACCTGCCAGCCCTCGCCGGCGCCTCGGGCGGCCAGGTCGACGCCGCGCTGACCGCGGCGGTCGAACAGGGGCTGGCGCTGCGCGGGCGCGCCGTGGCCTGGGCGCCGGAGGCCTGGCTGCGGGCCGAGAAGGCGGTGCTGCGTGCCGTCGCCGCCCACCACCGGGCCGAGCCGCTGGCGGCCGGCATGCCGGCGCAGCTCGCCCGCGCCGCCGCCCTGCCGGCGGGCGGCGGCCACCGGGCCGGCGAGGGACGGGGAGGCCGTCCGGACCCGCGCGATGAGGGGCCGGGCGCGCCCCGCCGGGGCGGCGCGGGGGCACTCCGGGCCGCTGCCGGCGCCGAGGCGGTCGACGCCCTGGTGGCGGCGGGCGACCTGGTCGGGGACGGCCCGGTCCTGCGCCTGCCAGAGCACGGCGTGCGGCTCGACCCCGCACAGCAGGCGGTGCGCGCCCGGGTGGAGGCCGTCTTGGCCGAGGCGGGCGTGAGCGTCCAGAGCGAATCTGCCCTCACCGCGCTCGGCGCCGACAGGGGCCTGCTCGACGCCCTGGTGCGCCTCGGCGTGCTGGTGCGAGTCGGGTCCGGGCTGCACCTCGGCAGGGACGCGCTCGACCAGGCCGTCGCCAGCCTGCGCCGCGCCTTCCCCGACGGCCGCACCTTCACCGCCGCCGACGCCAAGCAGGCCATGCGCACCACCCGCAAGACCGCCATCCCCCTGCTCGAGCACCTGGACCAGATCGGCGTCACCACCCGCTCCGGCGACCTCCGGAGGTTGCTCTGATCCGGTCGGATGCCGTTACAACCTCTCGCAGATGGCCTCGGCGATGGCCAGGGAGGAGGTGGCGGCGGGGGAGGGGGCGTTGCGCACGTTCACCACGCGGTCACGCACGTTGATGCGGAAGTCGTCGACCAGGGTGCCGTCCCTGGCGACTGCCTGCGCGCGCACCCCTGACGGCCCCTTGACCACGTCGCCGGCGGCCAGCTCGGGCACGTAGCGCCTGGCCTCGGCCACGAACGCCTTGCGGCTGGCCGAGCGCCACATCTCGGCCAGGCCCACACGCCAGTAGCGCCTGGCCATCGTCCGGAACCCCGGCCATGCCAGCGTCTCCCAGAGGTCGTGGCGGTCGAAGGTGC
>WNFU01000876.1_pt1 | contig 57573 bp, 44 predicted proteins | sample 5400121 | NCBI WGS metagenome assembly WNFU01 (sample SAMN13153360, study PRJNA577476) | soil metagenome | isolation source: 100 cm soil or saprolite under grassland replicate 1 | place: USA:California | collected 2016-06-15 | reverse complement strand
TTACCCGCGCACATGGTGCCCGAGGTGCGTCTGGTCGAGCGGCTGCCGCTGACACCCCAGGGCAAGCTCGACCGCGACGCACTACACGCCAGCGCCGCAGTCGCAGACGCCGATCCGCAGGCGGATCAGGAACCGGCGGAAACGACTGTCGCCGCGATCCTCGCCGAGGTCCGCACCGTCCTCGACGACGCCACCGTCGGAGCGGACGACGACTTCATCGACGCCGGCGGGCACTCGCTGCTGGTCGCCGAACTCGCCGTTCGGCTCTCCGAACGGTTCGGGATTCCCGTCCAGGCCAACCAGGTCGCCGCACGCCGCACGGCGATCGAGCTGGCCGCGCTCATCGACCAGACCGCGCTGGTCGGGCAGGGCAGGTGAGCGCCACCGGCATGCCCCGACCGTGGCGGTTGATGGCCGACGGCGGGGTGATGCTCGCCGGAGACGACCAGGGCCATCCCGAGGCACCTCCGGTCGTGCTGCTGCACGGCGCGGCCAGCAACCACCGATGGTGGGACCCGGTCGCCGCCCGGCTCGCCCGGCGCCACCGGGTGCTGCGCTACGACCACCGCGGCCACGGCCAGTCCAGTAGCCCGGCCGGCGGGTACACCGTCGACCGGCTCGCGGCCGACGCCGCCACCGTCGTCGAGCGGCTCGGCCTAGGCCGGGTGGTCCTGGTCGGACACAGCGCCGGCGCGGACACCGCCCTGGCGGCAGCCGCCGCCCGCCCCGACCTCATCGCCGCGCTCGGATGCATCGAAGGCGGCGTGTACGATCCCCGACTGCTGCACGGCCCCACCTGGCCGCAGGCCCGCAGGCGGATGCTCACCGATCGGCGTGGCCGGACCACCACGGCGGTCCTGCGCGCCTGGCTGCAGACAGCCGGCCTGCCCGCGCAGGCGTTGCCGGCGCTGACCGGCAACTACGCCAACGGGCCGGACGGACAGTTGCACCTGCGGCTCGCCGTAGCCCACGAGGAGCAACTCGCCCGCAGCCTGTGGCACCGGGATCCGACCCGGCTCCTGGCCACCGTGCAGGCGCCCGTGCTCGTGGTAGCCGCCCTACACGGCGAGGACCGCGAGGACCAGCCTAGACAAGCCTCGATTCGTCGCGCCCGCGCGGCGCTGGCCGACCACCTCGACGTGCGTTGGATGCGTGGCGGGCACCACCTGCCGCTGCAACAGCCCACCGCGGTCGCCGACGCCATCGCCGACCTCACCGCCCTCGTGGGAAGCCCCGCATGACCGTGACGCCGCAGGATGACGGACCTAGCCGGCCCGGGGCCGAGGCAGAGCCCGCCGGAGGCCACAACAGACGCACCACCATCGGTGGAAGGAACCCATCCATGAGCCGCCGGTACGTTCTCGCACCCCAGCAGGAGCCGACGTGGCGGTTCGAGGCCGACGACTTCGCCGCCCGGATCCGCCGCCGCTGGCCACGCGCCCGCATCGCCTCCCCCGACCCGACCGGGCCGCCGGAACTGCTGCTGCATGCCCTCATCCCGGCCAATCCGCCGTCCCGCGGGTGGGGCATCGCCTTGGACGCCGCCGGTTGGGCGATCATCCTCGACCCCGCCGATCCGGCCACCGCTGCCGAGTTCGCCGTCTGGTACGCCGGGCAACTGCCCGCGTTCGACCCACCGGTCCACATGACCGTCGATGACTGGGCCGGGGTGATCACGCTACACCCGGCAATCCGGCACCACGAGCTGCTGGCCGAGCTGGATCCCCTCCCCGTGCCCAGACCAGACCCGACCGCGGTGGGCCAGGTCGCCGCCGAAATCCTCGACCGCATCGTGGGCAGCGACGAGTATCGGCGGCTCGCCGACGACGCCCGCCGAACGTTGAAAACCTGGGCCACCTTCGGCGGCCTGCCCTTGATCGCCCGGCTCGACCTGACCACCGACGCCCGGCCGCTGCTCCGCGAAGCCCTACGCGTTCTCGCATTGCGAGCCGCCGTCTCCAGGATCACCGGCTGCGACGAGACGGCGGCAACGCTGGTCGTCCCGGCGCCGATCGACGACGCCATCCGCGTCGTGCTGGCGCAGTCCACGCGGTGCACCCGGATCAGCCAACGGCTCGCGATCCGCCTCGTCCGCCAGTTCACCCACTGGGAACACTTCGGCTGGCACCGCCGGGACTACAGCCACCGCTGCTACCTGGCTGCGGGGTGGGGCGAACCCAACGAGCGGTACTGGCTCGACGCCGACGAAACCGCCCGCCGGCTGCAGGTCCTCACCGGCCGATATGCCGACATCGGGATCCGCCGCGGCGGCGCCCAGCACAACCTGCCCTTCCCGCACCTGCCGGACCCATCGGTGATTGCCGCTGACTAGCCCACCGTCGCCGCCCATCCGCCTCGGCCGGGGAACATCTGAGCCCACGCGATCAATCCCGGACCTGTCGCCCGAGCCGATACCTGCGAAGGAGTTCCCACCTTGTCGGCGCCCCACACCGACGAATGCATGCTCGACCTGCCCCGTCCGCCGTGGCGGCCCGTGCCGGCGGCCGACCGGCTGGTTGCATTCCCGACCCGTCACCGCGCCGCCACCGCGCAGGCCGACCAGGTCCTGGCACACCGGCACGACGGGCTGGTGGTGTGGACAGCCACCGGCTCGCGGCCACACGCCGCCGTGACGCTGGCCTTCCGCCAACCGGACTCCCAGGCGGCCAGCCTCGCGCTCGCCGGCGAGGAGCCAACGCGGACCCACCTCGCGCTGCGGGCGGCGTGGCACCTCGCTGATCGCGTCACGACTCGCGACGTATCCGGCGGGGTGCCGGCGACCAACGCGGTTCTACCGGACTCCTCGGGTAACCAGGTATCCGGTCCGCACCTGGTCACGGCCGGCTCGGCAACCGGTGCCCTGACCGACGCGGCTGAACATGTTCCGGCCGGCGTCTGTTCGCAGATAGCCGTCGCGGTGGCGACCTCACCCCTGTCGATCACGGTGAAGTACCGGCACGCGGAGGTGTTCGACAACCCGGTCGGCGACACGCTGGCAGGCCCAACCCCGCGTGTCGCCGCGCACTCAGCCCGGGACACCGGATGAGCACCGAAACCTGGCCCTCCACCGACCTCGACATCAACAGACCCAACGGGGCACGGGTGCACGACGCGCTGCTGAGCGGATCGCATAACTTCGGCGCTGACCGCGACATGGCCCACCGGCTCGCCGCGGCCGTACCAGGTATCGCGGTGGACATCTTCGCCGAACGTCACTTCCTCCACCGCGCGGTCGGCTTCTGCATCAACGCCGGCATCCGGCAGTTCCTCGACCTCGGCTGTGGCATCCCATCGGTCGGTAACGCCTACCGGATCATCCAACACACGGCGCCCGACGCGCGAGTTGTGTGCGTCGATATCGACCTCGCGGCGGTGGTCCTCACCCGCAACATGGTCAAGGGCAACGACCGGGCCGGTGCCATCCAGGCCGACCTGCGCCGCCCCGGCCACCTGCTCCACCATCCCGATCTGACCGCGGTGCTGCGCCTCGACCAGCCGGTAGCGGTGTTACTGGTATCGGTGCTGCATCTGCTCGGCGATGCCGAGGACCCCTGGTCCATCGTGGCCAGCCTGCGTGACCGGCTGGCGGCCGGTAGCCTGCTGGTGATCAGCCATCTGACCGGCGAGAACCGGCCGGCCGACATGGCGATGCTGGGGCGGGTCACCCACGGCGCCGGGCTGCCGATGACGGTGCGCACCCGCGGCGACGTGCAGCGGCTGGTTGGCGGCTTCGAGCTCGTCGACCCGGGGCTGGTCTGGGCACCGCACTGGCGGCCCGCCCCCAGCGATGTCGACCACCCGGCGCCAGCGCCGTCGAATGTCCTCGTCGCCGTGGGACGCAAACCATGAGCCACCCCGCCCAGCGCCGATCCGCCAGCCCGCCACAGCGCCCGGTGGGGGTGACATCGTGACCGGCAGCCTTTGGCTCAGCCGGGTCGACTTCGACCTGCGCCACCGCACTACCCGCCTCGCGCTCGCCGACGCACGTGCTCTATACCGCATCGTCCTCGATGCGTTCCCGGGCGTGACCAGCCGGCAGCAGGCTGGCGTGGTGTACCTCTACGCCCCGGCGACGGCCGGACAGCCACCACGGCTGCTCGTGCAGTCCACGGCCAAGCCCGACTGGTCATTCCTGCCGACCTACCGCGGCCAATCCGCCGCACAGGTCAAGGACATCAGCCCGTTCTGGGATCAGGTCGTCACCGGCGCGCGGTACCGCTTCCGGCTGACCGCATCCCCGTCACGGGCGGTCGGCGGCCATGGCGGCAACCGGATCCGCGGCAGCCGCACCCCGATCCGGGATCCGACAGAACAGATCGACTGGCTGACCAGAGTCCTTCACGGCGCGGCCGAACTCACCCACGTCCAGGTCACCGCACCTGCCACGATGACCGGCCGCCGAGGAGACCGAACCCTCACCCTCACCTCGGTGACGTTCAGCGGTGCATTGGCCGTCACCGACCCCGGCCGCCTGCGCCAACAAACCATCGCTGGCATCGGCCCGGGCAAAGCCTACGGCAATGGTCTGCTCGCCATGGCAAGCCAGCCGCAACAACACCGGCCGCCTCACGCCCGCGGCGGCGACGCCATTTGGCGCGTCCACACGGCATCCGATCGGGTCTGCCCCGCACAGGCCGCAGTGATCCGCTATGCTTTCCAAACGCCGCCTCCGGGCGCATCCGCCCCGCGCACGCGGGGATGAACCCGACCAGCAACTCTCGCTGGTCCAGCCGATCCGCCCCGCGCTCGCGGGGACGACGTAACCCCGGCCGGCCCATCGGCACTCGACGGTCTTTCCCGCGCTCGCGGGAATGAAGCCAGGTGGCCCGGCCACGGTGTACCCCTGCCGACGCCCTGCCCCCGCGACGCGGGGATGAACCGCACTCTGGCGTGACTCGGCCGGCAGCCATGTCCGCCCCGCGCTCGCGGGAACGAAGCCAGCTCAACTCGATCCATGCCTCGACGCGAGCGCATGCCCTGCAACCCGCGCAATGAATCGAACCGGGCGATCACGGCGCCGTCCTGGACACCCGTCCCCTGCCGTGCGGCGGAAGCAACCTTTCCAGCGTGTAAGGAATGGAGTCTGGCATGCGAGTCGTTCCCCGCCGATCACAGCGGCGCGCCCGCCGCTACGCCTCCGCCGCCGGGACAACCATCACCCTCCTGGCCGGCATGGCGCTCATCGGCCCGGCAGCGAGCAGCCTGGCATCCGCCCGCGCCGAGCCAGACGCGGCGGCGGATCAGACGCCACGATCGCCATCCGCAGCCGCCTCGACGTCCGCACCCACCACAGCCGCCCGGCTGCGCGCCCTGGCTGACACGATCCAGGCCGGCCCCGGCGACACCCAGACCGGCCCATACAACTACCACCACATTCGCCGCTGGATCCTCGACACCACCGGAACACCGGCGCCGCGCCCGAACACACCCGCCGTGTTCGCCGTCGAGATTCGCAGATGGTCGGCCGACGACGGCTCCGGGCGCATCGTCGAGACTCAACTCGGCCCGGACTACCAGCTCATCGGCGCCGACCCCAACCACCGCAGCACCGATGCCGAGTTCGCCGCCGCGCCGCCGGTGCCTACCGACTACCCGGCCGGCAACCTGGGCAGCCCCATCCACCCACCGTTGGCCACCGACCCGCAGGCCCTGGCCCGTCAACTCGCCACCGCAGACCCGCTGCCCGACGGTCCCCGGTCCACCCCGCTGACCATCGACGCGCTGTACGCCTCGTACTACCTCTCCCGGCCGGTCCGCGCCGCCGCCCTGCGCGTGCTCGCCGACGTGGCCGGGCTCACCTATCACCAGGCAGCAGCCGACCGGCTCGGCCGCATCGGCGTCGCGGTGAGCCTTGAACACCGCAACCGTCGATACACCCTGATCCTCGACCCGGCCAACGGCCAACTCCTCGCCTCGCAACAGCAACTGATCGCCCCACACGCCTACCTGCCCGTCCCGGTCGGCCTGGTCACCAACTACACGCTGTTCATCGACCAGGGCCGCCCGCCCGACCTCAACCAGCCCCCGTCGGACCCCGGTGGGGCTGGTGACCGCGAAACTCGGGCCGACAGCCGCCGCCCGGCACACGTCGGCGTGGCACCACGCCCTGGACCACGCCGCGCCTCGCGGTGGGATCACCTTCTCCACGCCCGTGCTGTACCTCACCGCCGTCCTCCCACGATCGGCGCCGCGCGCCGCCAGAACTGACCGACGCAAACCGCGCTACCCCCTGTCGACGTTGACCAGGAAAGGCAACCAAGCAGTGACACGCATCGACATTGCTCTCTATAACTATGAGTCGGGTGGTGCCAAGCCATCCGGCGGCTACGACTTCCGGCCGCTGCAACGCGCATTCGCCCAAGCGGAAGTGATCCCTGCGCTGATCCTGTTCTGTGAGGCGAAGAACTACCGCGACCGGGCGGGCGAGGCGAAGTACGCGGCGGCCGAGGCGCTGTCGGACGAACTGGGGGTGCCGTACTCGGTCGAGTTGGGTTCGATGAAGCGGGGACCGATGCCTCCGGCGATCTTCTACAACCCTGACGTTCTGATCCTGCGGCGCTGGTGGAACCAGGACGACCCGGGGGTCTACGACGATCAACGAAACGTCGCCCGGTTCGCCATCCGCGACAGCGGCCCGGTGGCCGAAACGCGTACCGAGTTCCTGGCGTTCGTGCACCACTTCGAGCCGCTGTCCGGCGATGTCCGGCTGGAGGAAGCGAGGCGGGTCAGCCGCTACGGCGACGCCCAACCGCTGCCGGCCGTTGGAGGCGGTGACCTGAACGGCACCGGAAGTGGAGATCATCTCCCGCAACGCGACTGGATGGCCGCCCCGTTCAGCCGCCGCTCCCACAAGGGCATGATCCGTCCCGATGGCACGTGGGGGCCGGACACCCGCGCGATTGACTACCTGATCGGCAGGTGGGACGAGGGCTCACAGGAGCGCCGGGACGGGTGCGGCTTCTACGCCGTGGCCGAGATGGCGTGGCGGCTGGACCCGAGCCGCCCGATCCTGCCCACGGTGAACGAGAACGTAGACGCGGGCGGCGGGCTGCTCATCGACTGGATCTTGGTCAACGAGGCGATGCACAAGCACGTCATCCCCGACAGCTACCAGGTCCACATCTCCGACGAACGGTACCCGCCGCCATCCGATCACCGGCTCGTCACCGCTGCCATGGAGTTGTGACCCTGTGCCAGACAAGGACCACGCTGTGAACCCCGTCATGACCTCCGGCCTCAGCCGGCGTCGAAACGAGACCTGGCCACGTGCCACCCGCACAGCGCCATCAGCGCCCAGCCCCGACCCGAGCAACGAGACGCGAGTGGTTCGCCGAAGGCGACGGACACCTCGATCGCGCCGGCGATGCTGCCGTACGTGGCCCCGGACAGCTACCGCGTCCACGTCCCCCAAGGTATTCGACCCTCGGACCACCGCCTCACGACGATGACCATCGATTTCGTGCGGCACCGGGACCGCCACGCCTGCGTAGGCGACCCGATCGCGCGTCGTGCCACCGATGTCCGGCGCGCTCCGGACTTGGTAGTGGGCGGCTGCGGCACGCACTCGGGGCACACCGGCACCGCGGCCGTTGCGGTGCCGCGGCTGCCAATCCCCTTATGTCGAAAGGTAAATGTGGTGACGACACGTACCGATGAGGCCCTCAGCCAATCCCAACCGGCGCTCGCTGCGCCGCCGTTCGATCGCGACGGCCGGCGGCCGGCGTGGATCGCGGCAGCCTCGGTGGCTGTCGCGCTGGTCGCGGCCGCCGTCGCCGCGAACCGACTAGCTGCCGACCCCCGCCAGGCCGCTGCCGTCGTGTTCGCCGTGCTCGTGGCGACGATGCTGGTGCTGGCGGCGGTGCTGGTGCCGTGGCGTCGCCCGCCGGCCCCACGTGCCGACCGGCAAGCCGCTCTCGCCGACCTGCCTGCCGAATCGGTGGCCCGTGGTAAGCGACTGCACGCCGAACTCCGGCCGGCAGGCTACGCGACCCTGGCGGTCAACGCCGCCGTCTCGGCCGGGCTCGGGCTGACCCCGGCCGGCGCCGCGGTGGTCACCTGGACGGGCGACGTGTTCGGCGGATCCTGGGTGGCGCAGGTCCTCTTCGGCGCTCTGGCCATGTCGCTGATCATGCGGGCGGTCACTTTGCCCTTCGCCGCCTGGACGCACACGATCCTGGTCCGCTATGGCCTGTCCACGCAGACGTGGCGGGCATGGGCAACAGACGCCGTCAAGGCGCTTGCGGTGGGCTCGGTCATCCTCGGGATCGTGCTGCTGGCCTTCTATGGCGCCGGGCATTTCTCACCTCGATGGTGGTGGGCGTGGGCAGCGGCCTTCCTCACCGTGGTCTCGGTGTTGCTGACCTTCATCTTCCCGGTGGTGATCGCGCCGATCTTCAACAAGTTCACGCCGTTGGAAGATGGGCCGCTGCGTGAACGGCTGCTGGCCTTGGCTGCCCGCGATGGGCTGCGTGTTCGGGACGTGTTCGTCGCCGACGCCTCCCGCCGCACCCGGGCGGTCAACGCAGCGGTGGGCGGGCTGGGCGCCACCCGCCGCGTCATCCTTTTCGACACCCTGCTCAAGCAGCCAGGTGGCGAGGCGTCACCCGGTGGTCCGGTCACCGACGCCGATGCCCACAAGACGATGAGTGACACGCTGCTGCGCGGGGCGACCGACGACGAGATCGCGGTCATCGTCGCCCATGAGCTGGCCCACGCCAAATATCACGAAGTCTTCTGCAACATGGTGTTCGGTGCTGTGCGCCTGGCGGCCATGATGTGCGGCCTGTACCTGTTGGATGGCTGGTCCGCGGTGTTGTCGCTGCCGGGGGTCGGCTCGATCACAGACCCCCGCGGGCTCGGGCTGTTCCTCGTCGCCATGGGGGCCGTCGGTATGCTGCTTGACCCGGCCCGCCGCCTGATGTCGCGCCGGTTCGAGGCCCGCGCGGACTGGCATGCGCTGGAGCTGACCGGCGATCCGGCCGCCTTCGAAGGCGTGTGGCGGCACATCGTCGAGGTCAACCTGGCTGAGGTGAACCCAGGCCGCCTCCGGTATGCGCTGTCCGCGGACCATCCGTCCATTGTGGAACGCATTGCGACAGGGCGCGCCTACGCGCGGCGGGCCCGTGTACCGGAACAGGTCAGTTAGCCATCGCACGTCTGGCCCGCCCAACCACCACGAGGGAGAACATCAGTGCCGCCTGCCACACAGAGCTTTCACAGCAAGCGGATCACAGGTGCGGAGCGCGAGACGTGGAAGCGCGACTACGTCAAGCGCTACAACGCTGGCCACTCGATCCGCACGATCGCCGCGGACACGGGGCGATCGTACGGGTTCGTACACCGCATCCTCGTCGAAGCCGGCGTGCGGCTGCGCCAGCGCGGCGGCGCACGGGTGCGCCGCCATCAAGCCGCCACCCCGGCGACAACAGGCCCGCGACTCGCCAACGACCTGGCCGGCGCGGGACAGCGTTGAACACCGCCCCTCAGTCGGCCCACCACGCGCGGGCCCGGGCGCCCGGGTGCCGCATCCGCACAACCAACCCCACCATGCATGCCAACACACCCCTGACCGCCAACCCAGACCCACAGGACCTGAGGAACAACCACCCCATGCAGATAACGATCATGAGTCAGAACGTGCAATACCGCGCCCACGCCGAGGGCCGTTGGTCCGGCCTCGTCGAGACCATCAACAAGGTCAACCCCGACCTGCTCATGCTGCAGGAATGCGACTGGCTCACCAACGCCTACCACCGGCGGGCGGCCGAAGCCGACTTCGGCAAACGCCTGGTCGTGGCACCGTCGAACCACCTACGCACCGCGGTTGCCTGGAACCCCGGCCGCTTCACCCTCGCCGGCTGCGACACCCACTACACCGCCAGACTCCACCACGGCTACTGCGCACCCCGCTTCACCATCCCCGACCTCGACCCGCCACTGGAGGCCCCACTGGTGGCCATCAGCACCCACCTCGCCCTCTACTCCGCTCAAACGGCAGCGCAGGAGGCGCAGATCGTCGGCGCCCGCGCCTACCGCCACGGCGGGTTGGCCATCATCGCCGGTGACCTCAATCACCTTAGGTGCGCAACTTCTCCGTGTCTGGCATGCAGCGATGAGGAGGTTGATGGCAACAACGAGCCGTAGCCGGGGCAGTGGAGCCAGGCCAAACCGAGGGCGCTGACCAATATCAACATCTTGTACAAGGAAGTGAGGCGCGACGACGTCAATGACGGCGAGCACGCGTTACTCGGCATCTTCATCCCACCAGGGGACAGTCGCACCCGGTGGGGCACCCACGTTAGGGCTACCGCCGTTGCGGGGCTACCAGGAGGAGGCCGTTGCCGAGATCGTAGAGGGTTTGACCGCCGCGGCGCGGGGGACCGTGGTGGCCGCCTGTGGTACCGGCAAGACCCTGGTGTCCGCGTACGCCGCTGGCCGACTCGTCGACGAGGGTCTGATGGTGGTGGCCTGCCCATCATTGCCGCTGATCGCGCAGACCCTGCGGGAATTCACCCGGTTCGGGGTGGCGGCCCGCGCGCTGGCTGTGTGTTCGGACGACACGGTCGCCGACGCGGCGGTGCATGTGTGCGACCTGCCGTGCCCCGTCACTACGGATCCGGGGCGGATAGCCGCCTGGCTGCGCACCAGCGGCCCGGGTGAACGCGGGCTGATGCTGGTGACGCACCTGTCGGCGGACGCGGCCGGGCAGGGGCTACGTGACGCCGGGGTGACCGCCGGCCTGCTGGTGGTGGACGAGGCGCACCGCACCGCGGGTTGGGCGGGAAAACGCGCTCGGTTTTTGCACACCGACGACGGGCTACCGGCACGGCGGCGGCTGTACCTGACCGCGACGCCGCGCGTGCTGACCGGCGGTGGGCGCGGCCCGCGCGAGGACATGCTGTCCATGGACGACGTCGACACGTTCGGGCGTTGCTTCTACACCTACCCCTTCGCCCGTGCCATCCAGGACGGGTGGCTGGACGAGTACCGGCTGGCGGTGGTCGGGGTCACCCATCAGGAGGCGCTGGCAGCTTTGCGGGGTGTCGGGCGCGGCGCCAGCGCGGACGGTGAGGATCGGCTGATCCGCGCCGCCGTGGTGCAGACCGCGTTGGCCCGCGCCGCGGTGGAGTTCGGGCTGCGCCGCATCATGGTGTTCTGCCCCTGGATCAGGGACTCGCAGCATTTTGCCGCGACGCTGCAAGCAACGATCGCCGGGCTGCCCGCCGACCAACGCCCCAAGGGGCGGCTGACCAGCATCCACGTCGATGGCGGGCACAGCCACGCCAGGCGACAGAAGGCGCTGGACCTGCTGGCCGAGCCGCCCGAGGATGGGTGGACGGTGCTGTCCAACGCGCGGTGCCTGGCCGAAGGCGTGGATGTGCCGGCGGTGGACGCGGTGGTATTCACCGCGCCGAAACGCTCCCAGATCGACATCGTTCAGGCCGTGGGTCGCGCGCTTCGCCGCAACCCGCACGGCAGCGGTATCGCCACCATCCTGGTACCGGTGCTGCTGCCCGACGACCCGAACACCGGCGACGATGACCTGGGTGAATGGGAGACGCTGTGCCAGGTGGTGCGCGCCCTGCAGGCCCACGACGACGGCCTGGCCACGGCGCTGAAGATGCAGCGTGCCAAGGTCCGCGCTGACCAGGGCAGGGCCCCGGGACCACAGGACGACCAGCCGGCGCTACCGCCCCAGGTGGTGCTGCGCCTACCCGACACCCACCAGGTGCACGACCTACTGCACCACATCACCGTACGCGTGCTGGAGGGCACCACCAGCGACTGGTGGGTCGGCTACGGCGCGCTCGTGCGTTTCCACCAACACCACGGCCACGTCCGGGTGCCCTGGCAACACGTACAGGACGGCGTCAACCTCTACACCTGGATCGCCAAACGGCGCGCCGAATACAAGAAGAAGAAACTGGCGCCCGACCGGGTCGAAGCCCTCAACCAGCTCGGCCTGCCGTGGACACCCGGCGCCGACGCCGAGCAACGCCTCCTGGACGCCGTCATCGCCTTCCACGCCGAACACGGCCACCTACGCGTCCCCACGAGCCTCGACCCGCCATACCAGTGGCTGTGCAAACGCCGTCGTGCCTACCACGACGGCACCCTGGACCCCGAACTGGCCAGGCTGCTGACGGACATGGGCATGGACTGGCAGACGACGACCCTGCTGAGCTTCGACGACTACTACGCCCTCGCCCAGCAGTACCACGCCACCCACGGTCACCTCAACATCCCCCGCGGCTACACCATCGACGGAGCCGACCTCTACCAATGGCTGGTCCGGCAACGCCACCTCGCCAACAACAACCACCTACCCGACCGCCACCGCCAAGCCCTCGACGAACTGGGCATGGTGTGGTCCCCACGGCATGCCACCTGGGCAGCCCGCTACGCCGCCGCAGCCGCCTACCTCGCCCGAGAAGGACACCTCACACCCCCGGCACACCACCGTGAAGGCGGCATCATCTTGTCCAAATGGCTAAGCGAGCAACGCCGACTCGACCGCGCCCACCAGCTACCACCCGACCGAAGGGCCGCCCTGGTTCGCCTCGGCATCGTCGACTCCACCCCACCAGCCAAACCGGCGATACCACGCATGCCCACCAAACACACGAAGAAACAAGCATGAATCCCATCGGTATGCACGAGCCAATGGAGACCGCCGAGCCCCCAGTCCACACGCCACTGCCAACGTGGCGGCGCTCTTGCGCGGCGAGAACGGCAGGCTGGGCCCGGCACTACCCGGCCGCCCAGCGCCGGCGGTCCGCGGCGCGAGCCCAGTCCCCTTGGCCAGCGCCACTGCCGGCATGCTCCGCGTTCTGGCAGCCGCCATCCAAGCGTGGCCGGTCTGCGCCAAGAGGGGCTCGTGACGGGGGAGAACCAGCATGGAGCAAGTCGACACGCACACACGAGGCCCCGCGGAGGCGGTGAAGCCGCGCCGTCGATGTGGTATTGACATCGCTGCCGCCGGGGCCGCCGCCGAGGCGATGCTGCGTGCCCTCGATGTCGACCTGGACGTAGTGGACCGTCGAGAAACCCCGGCCCGGATGGCGCGGGCGTTCGTCGAATTGCTGACTCCACCGGCGTTCAACCCGACCGCGTTCGACAACGCCGAGGGTTACGACGAGATCGTGGTCGTCGCCGGCATCGGGTTTCACAGCTTGTGCGAACATCACGCATTGCCGTTCGTCGGCACAGCGGACATCGCGTACGTTCCGGCCAAGATGCTCGCCGGCCTGTCGAAGCTCGCCTGGGTGGTGCAGTTGTTCGCTCGACGGCTACAGGTGCAGGAGCGGATGACGGCGCAGATAGCGGACTGGCTGGTCGAGCAGATGGATCCCGCCGGCGTCGGTGTGCGACTACGCGCGGAGCACCTGTGCATGAGCCTGCGCGGGCCGCACGCCGGCGGCTCGTCAACGACTACCTTCGCCGCCCGCGGCGTGCTGCGTGATCACCCCGACCGTCGCCGCGAGTGGATGGGGATGCTGGCCGGCCTGCCCTGACGGCCACCGCTCCAGGATCGCAACCGCCGGTCAGCAAGGGGAGGATCATGGGACACGAGATCGGAAAGCGGTTCAAGTTCGAGGCCGCGCACCACCTGCCGGGTCTGCCGGAGGGGCACAAGTGCCGCCGGCCGCACGGGCACAGCTACACCGTCGAGGTCGTCCTGACCGCCGGCGAGCTGACGCCGCCGGGTTTCGTCACCGACTTCGCAGATCTGGCGCCGTTCCGGGCGTACCTGGACCGCGATCTGGATCACCGTGATCTCAACGAGGTGGTGGATTTCCCCCCGACCAGTGAGAATCTCGCCGCGCACCTCGCGGGCTGGTTCATGACCAACGTCGAGCCGACCATCCCCGCACGCCTGGTGCGGGTACGGGTCAGCGAGACGGCCGACACGTGGGCCGAGTACACACCGGACCGCCGGCCATGAACACCGCCCCCTCCGACGCTGCCGCCCGGTCGGCAGTCCTGGCCATCTGCGAGGTTTTCGGCCCCACCTTCCAGGGCGAAGGCCCGTCAGCGGGTACCCGGGCGTTCTTTCTGCGTCTGTCGGGCTGCAATCTGGACTGCGGCTGGTGCGACACGCCCTACACCTGGGACTGGACCCGCTACGACCGGACCGAGCAGGTCCGGAGGATGACCGTCGAGCAGGTGCTGGGGTGGGCGCTGGACCACGACGCCGAACTGATGGTCATCACCGGCGGTGAACCGCTGCTGCAGCAGCGTCGGCTGCTGCCGGTGACCGCCGCGCTGGCCCGGGCGGGCTGGCGCGTGGAGATCGAGACCAACGGCACGGTCGCCCCGGATGCCGCGCTTGTGGAGACGCTCACCGCGTTCAATGTGTCGCCGAAGCTGGCCAACTCCGGGGTAGCGGAGCGGCGCCGGATCCGGCCGGAAGCGCTGGCACGATTCGTGGCCACGGGCCGGGCGGTGTTCAAGTTCGTCGTCACCGACCCCGGCGACTTGGACGAGGTGGGCGAGCTGGTCGGCCGGTTCGGCCTGCATCCGGTGTGGATCATGCCGGAGGGTACGGACCCGGACACGGTCCTGACGCGCCTGCGCGAGTTGGCCGAGCCGGTGCTGGCCCGCGGCTGGAATCTCGGTAACCGGCTGCACATCGTGCTGTGGCGGGACGAACGTGGACGGTAACCGTGCTGGCCAGGCGCTGGGCTGGCCCGCCTTCACCCGGCTCGCCACCGGCCTTGCCGCTGACATCGCCGGCGACGGGACGCCGCAGGTGCTCGTCGGGGTCCTGCGCGGCGGCATGATTCCGGCCGTGATCCTCGCCCACCTGCTGGGCCTGCGCGCCGTGCGCGCGGTGGAGGTCACCCACACCACCGCCGACGGCGTCGACGCCGCGAAGACCGACGTCCCGGTCGTCGTGCGCCCCGACACGCTCGGCGACCTGGCCGGCATGGACGTGCTGATCGTCGACGACATCGCCGGCACCGGCGACACCATGACCACCACGGCGGCGCTGGTCCGCCGGGCGGGCGCCCGGCGGGTGCGGACCGTGGCCTGCGTGGTCAACGAGACCAACTGGCGCAAGGCCAGGACGGAGCAACCGGGCGAGGTGCTGACCTACGTCGGCACGGTCGTACAAGGATGGGTGATCTTCCCATGGGAGACGCGGTGAGCGCACCGGCCAACGCAACCGCGGTGGAGCTGGACGAGCGGTACCGGACCCGGCCGGGGACGCCGATGGTGGGCCCGTACTCGGTCAATCAGATGGACAACTTCTACGCCGCGCTGGCGGCCGGCGAGGTGAAGCGTACCGGCGTCATGAACCTGGTGCAGCGGCTGTACATCGCCGAGCGGTGCCCGCCGGGCGCCCGGGTGGTGGACGTGTGCTGCGGCCGGGGCCTGCAACTGCCGGTGCTGTACCGGTACGCGGCCCACATCGGCGGCTACGCGGGCCTGGACATCTCGCCCGCGAACCTGGCCGAGGCCAGGCAGATGCTGGCCCTGCTCGATGACCGGCACGGCCCACGGCGGCGTTGCGCCCCGGCGGCTGGCTGTTCCTGTCCACCCCGAACACGCCGGGCGGGCCGCCGCGGCCGTTGCAGCACCGGGTGCACGTCTACGAATGGAACACCGACGAGCTGATGCCGGTGCTGACGCAGCAGTGCGGCCTGGTGGTCGAGGAACACGTCGGGCTGCTGTCCCCGGAGCCCGACCGGCTCACCCCGGCCCTGTTCACCCGCTACGGCACCGGCGCCGTCGAGTGGTACCAGCGGCTGCGGGCCACCGTGCCCGCCGCGCTGCTGGACGCCGTCGCCGCGGCCGCGGTGCCCGAGGTCGCCGCCGAGGTGCTCTACGTCTGCCGGCGCGCGCAATGACCGCGGACGCGTCGATCGGGCCGCGGTGGGTGACGGTGGAGGGCCTCAACGGGGTCGGCAAGACGTACCTGGCCGGCCGGCTCGCCGCTGGGCTGGGCGCGGGCTGCCGGCTGATCAGCGAGCTGACCGACCTGGGCAGCGACCAACTCGCTGGGCAGGTCATCGCGGCGCTGGCCCGCCCGGGCGGCACCTTCCTGCGCACCGGCCACCCGCTGACCGAGACGTTCGCCTTGCTGGCATTGAAGGTCTTCGAATACGAGCAGGCCGGCACCGACGGGGCCGACGTGTCGGTGACCGTGGAAGACCGTGGCGTGGACACCGTGGCGGTCTACCAGGCCGCGATCCTCGCCCATGATCGTCCACCCGACGCGGCGGCCGAGCTGGTCCGGCGGGTTCACGAGACGGCCGCGATGTGGCGGCCGAAACCGGACCTGACCCTGCTGCTGGTCGACGACTTCGACACCTGCCTGGACCGGTACGCCGCCCGGCTCGGCACGCCCGTCTCGGCGGCGGACCGCCAGCTGCTCGCCACGGTGGCCAGACTGTACGCCGAACTGGCCGAGGCCGAGCCGGACCGGATCACGGTGGTAGTCCGCGCCGGCCGTAGCGCGCAGGACACCCTGGCCGAGATGCAGGCCCACTGCCGGGCCCTGCTGGAACGAAAGGCACCCATGTCATGACCGACAGGGACGTCACCGTGTTGTGGGCGGTACGGTCGCCGTGCAACCTGGGCTGCCGGTACTGCTACTTCGGCACCATCGAGGAACACTGGCAGGCGCCGCCGGAGCGGGCCGGGGCGCTGTCGCACCTGGCCCGCACGGACCTGGACCTGGACACGATCCTGGCGTTCGTCGCCACCCTGCGGCGCTCCCGGGTGCGGCGGATCTTCCTTGCCGGGGGCGAGCTGCTGATCTGGCGACACGCCCTGACCCTCATTGAGGCGATCACGGCCACCGGCGTGCAGACCGTGGTGTGTACCAACGGGATCCCGCTCAGCCGGCCGGAAAACGTCGCGGCGATCCTCGGCCTCGGTGTCGACGCGGTGTCCGTGTCGCTGGACTCGGTCGACGCCGGCCACAACGACACCTACCGGCCCTCGCGCGGCACCGGCCTAGGGTTCGCCGATGTCGTCGCCGGCATCCAGGCCCTGCTGCGCGCGAGGGGCACGCGCTCGAACCCGCGGGTCGGGATCTACTCGGTGATCACCCGTCGCAACATCGACGCCATCGTCGCCGTGGCCGGGCTGGCCGCGCAGCTCGGCTGCGACTACTTCGTCCCGCAGCCGATCTCCCTGCCGGCCGACCATCCACTCCACGCCGAGCTGTCGCTGACCGCCGCCTACGCCGCCCAGCTTCGGGCCGTGCTCGGTCGGCTCTACGCAGACCCGCCGGTAGCGTTGCCCGCCGCCTCCTACCCTGACCAGTTCCTAACTGCAATCAGCGTGGCCGGGCCGGGTCTGGTCCGTGGCTGCTTTGCCGGCCGGGACCTCTTCTTTGTCGAGCCGGACGGCAGCGTCTGGGACTGCCCGTCCACGTTGCGCATCGCGGCCACCGCTCCGGTTGCCTACCGCACCATCGCCGGCCACGCCGCCAGCGACGTGTTCGCCGCACCGGCCGACAGCAACAACTGCCCGCTGTTCTCCGTCGACTGCGTCAACATGTGGCCGCTCATGGGCTTCGGCGACTTCCTCCAGACCGCCTCGGGAGCTCGGCCATGACCGGCGCCGACGGCGTGCTGGACGCCTGGGCGCGGCTGTTGCCGACCCTGCCGGATCCCGCGGCGGGACTCCAGGTCGCCGGGCTGGAGCGCGAGCTGGCGGACCGGTTCGGTGTCGCCCACGCGGTGGCCGTGTCCTCCGGCACCGCCGCGCTGCACACCGCGCTGGTCGGGCTCGGCATCGGCCCCGGAGACGAGGTGCTGGTCCCGGCGCTGTCGGTCGTGATGTCCGCCGCCCCGGTGCTCTACACCGGGGCCCGTCCGGTGTTCGTCGACTGCACACCCGACGGCGGCGACTTCGACTACGTCGACGTGGAAGCCAGGACCAGCAACGCCACCAGGGCGGTGATGCCGGTACATCTGTGGGGCCGCCTCGCCGACCCGCGGCGGCTACTGGACTTCGCCGCCAGGCGGCGACTGCCCATCGTCGAAGACGCCTGCCAGGCCCAAGGCAGCCGCATCGGCGGCCGCCTAGCCGGCACACTGGGCACCGTCGGGTGCTTCAGCCTCAAAGACGGCAAAATCATATGGTCGGGTGAAGGGGGCTACCTGCTCACCAACGACCCAGACCTGGCCGGCCGCTGCCGGGCATACCGCAGCCACTGGCAAACCCCACCCCCGGGGCAGGCGCCGCTGGCCGAACTCGGCCACAACTACCGGCTCGCCGAACCCCTCGCGGTGCTGGCCCGGACCAACCTCGACCGGTTCGACGAACTGCTGGCCCGCCGACGCCGCCAGAGCATACTCCTGCTGTCCCTGCTGGATCAGATACCCGGCATCGTTCCCCTCGGCCAGGCTCCCGGGGAGGAGTGGAACGGGTACTCGCCGCTGGCCCGGCTGACCCTGCCGGCGCCGCGGGCGTTCTGTGAGTACCTGGCCGCCCGCGGTGTGCCCAACAGCGTCGGCACCTTCCGGCTGGTCCCCACCGACCAGCGACCGCCCTTCCGGGATCCCACCAGACTGCCGTGCCGCAACGCCGCCACCCTCATCGATACCACCCTCGCAGTCGTGGTCACCGACCACGACACCGACCAGCGCATCGCCGCATACGCCCAGACGATCACCCGGGAGGCACGCCAATGGGCTCCGCCAGCCTGACCGACGACGAGCAGTACCAGGCAACCTGCTTCGTCGTCATCGATTTCGAGGCCACCACGCCCACCGGCCGCCGCCCCGAGCCCATCGACATCGCGGCGATCGCGCTGCGCTGCGCGGCCGGAGAGCTGCGTGAGGTCCACCGGTTCACCGCGCTGATGCGACCACCCGAGCACGCCCCGGTCACCCCGTTCGACACCGAACAAACCGGTATCACCGCCGCAATGGTCTCCGAGCAGCCCACCGCTGCGGAGGTCTTGGCTCGGCTGGACGGCCGCCTCACCGAACCGCCCTACCTGCTCGTCGCGCACAATGCCCCCACCGAAGCCGGCATCCTCTACGACTACCGGCAGCACTGCCCGACACTGGCCGCGATCGACTTCCTCGACACCGTCCGGCTCGCCAGGACCGTCTACCCGGACCTGTTCTCACACCGCCTCGACGTGCTGATCAACCACCTGCGCCTACGCCGCCCGGTCGACCGGCACCGGGCGCTGCCCGACGTCGAGATCACCGTCGAGGTCTTCCGCCACATCCTCGCCGAAGGTGCACGCAGCGGCCGCTGGCGCACCCTACGGCAGCTCCGCGAGGACGGCCTGTACCAGGCCAAAAGCGGAAAACCCGAACAAGAGGCGCTGTTCTAGTAGTTCCGCGTGGAGAGGATCTGTGTTGGTTCCGAGTGCTGACGGGTGCCGCCGCGGCCTGTTGGTCTCCGTCGAGGGGATCAGCGGTGTGGGCAAGACCCACCTGACCGCCCTGCTGCTCGACCGGCTGCCCGACGGGTACCAGCCGCTGCTGATTCAAGAGTTCTCCAAGCGACCCGGCAGCGGCGGACACGACCTGGGCCGAGACCTGCTGCGGGCGCTCATTGACGCCGCCCGCGGCGACCACTTCCTGCGCGGCGGCCACCCGGGGACCGAAACGCTGCTGCTGCTCGCCATCAAGATGTTCGACTACGAGGCGCACGCCGTCCCGGCGCTGCGCCGAGGCCAGTTGGTCCTGGAGGGGCGCAGCATCCACTCCACCGCCGTCTACCAGTCGCTGATCGCGAACCCGCACGATGACGAAGCGGCGTACCAGCACGCGCGCGACATCTTGGCGCTGGCCGAACAGTGGCGACCGCTGCCCGACCTGACCGTCCTGCTCACCGACGATGTCGTCATCGCCTTGCAGCGGGCCGAGCGCCGCGACGGGAAGGCGTACACCGCGGAGCAGCGGCAGCTCCATCGCCGCGCCGCCGCCTTGTTCGAGCGCCTCGCCAACGCTGACTCCGCGCGGGTGCCGATCGTTGACCGACGGCTGCTCGGGCCCGACGAGGCGATCGCCCGGATGGCCGAGCTGATTACGAGCGCGTCGACCGGCCGCCCTCCCGACCCGACTGCCACCGACGGCCGGTCGATGCGGTGCCGGCCGGGATAGCCACCCGCGCCGAGCCAGCCATGAAGGCGGCTCAGTCAGCGGCGGCCACGAACGGACGCAGCAGGCTCCCCGCGTCCGCCTCGCCGGCGACGATTTCGCCGATGCACGAGAACAGCACCTTCGCCAGCAGCTTCGTGTCCTCGAACATGGGCAGTTCCGCCAAGTCGTCCTCGCCGTGCCAGCTGAACGCGTGCACGGCACCGGCCGTGGGTGTCGGCTCATCGGCGACGGCGACGTACTGGTGATCGACGTGGATGTGCGGAACGGCCAGATGGTTGTCGGCCGGCACGGGCATTTCGTTGATCCACCACGGCTGCGCGACTTGCGGGTGCGGGTAGCCCGCTGGCAACGGCAGCGTCAGCCGATTGACCAGCCGCACCGCCAGGCCGGACTCCTCGACGACCTCCCGCAGAACGGCCTGCTCCTGTGTCTCGTCCTGCTCGACATGGCCACCCATGATCATCTTGCGGTCCAGCCGTGGATGGTGGATCAGGCCCAACCGCCACCCCGTCGGGAAGCTGCCGAAGACAAAGGCGCTGGCAGTCGCGTGCTTCACGGTCATATCAATGCCCCGGACCAACTCGGCGAACGGTCTCGCGGGCCGGCGGCCGCCCCGCAGGCATGACTCTGCCACACGTGGGAGCGCGGCTCGCCCCGCCACACCGCCGCGGGATGAGCGACCTCCACCGTCCCGGCCGCGGTGTCACGGACAACGAAGACCCGGTCGCCCGGCAAGCCTCTGTCGCGCCCGTCCACCGGCTCGCTGGCGGCGGGCGTGGGGTCCGCATGGCTTCCTGGCCTTTCCGTCTGGGCTGGCGTAACGATCAACCGGGGTGGTTCGTCTTAAGGGTCGAGCGTCGTGACAGGTTCGACGTGGATGGGTCGGACTGGCCTTCGAACCTGAGCTAGGTCCGCGCAGCTTTTCGGCCGACACCGGCGTACATCCATTGCGCTCCGGGGTTGGGTTGGGCCGGTGTTGGGTCGGGCCGCCACAGGGTGGGGAAGACCAGGCCGGGTTCGACGAGGTCGAAGCCGTCGAAGAAGCGCAGGATCTGCGGGTGGGTGCGGGGGATCAGGGGTGTGGTGATCCGCAGGCGGGCGAACTCGTCGGCGACCTTGGCTGCAAGGTCGGGGCGGGCGTCGCCGGTGAAGTGGGTGATGGCCAGGTAGCTGCCGGGCGCGAGGGCGTCGCGGAGGTGATTGACGATCCCCGTCGGGTTCTGGTCGTCGGGCAATAGGTGCAGCATGGCCACGAGCAGCACGGCGACGGGCTGGTCAAGATCGATCACCGCGCGCAGTTCGGGGTTCTTGAGGATGTCGTCGGGTTCGCGGGCGTCGGCATGGATGACGATGGTGTTGTCATTGTCGGCGAGCAGGGCCCGGCCGTGGACGAGGACGAGGGGGTCGTAGTCGACGTACACGACGGGTGCGTCGGGGTTGACGTGTTGTGCGATCTGGTGGACGTTGCCCTGGGTGGGTAGGCCGGCGCCGATATCGATGAACTGACTGATGCCGGCGGGGCCGGCGAGGTAGCGCACGGCGCGGCCGATGAAGTCGCGGTTCTCGCGGGCAACCACTCGGCCGTCGGGGGCGCCGACGCTGCGGCAGGCTTCGTTGAGGGTTTCGGCGGCTTCCCGGTCGGCGGCGAAGTTGTCTTTGCCTCCGAGTTGGTAGTCCCAGACCCGAGCCACGTTCGGCGTGCTCGTGTCGATGCCGCTAGGGGCCGGTTGGTCGCGTGTCACCGTGGTTCTCCGTTCGGCGCAGATCCGACGTGCATGGCCGGCTATGAGGGGTTGCGTCGTCCTGGGGGGGAGCCCGGCGTTGAGCCGGTGCCAATGCGGGGCAGGTACGGGCGGTCAAGGTCGATCACCGGTGACGTTCGGCGGTCTTCGATGGACCGTGGCAACCGCCGGTTGCCGGGTGGGGCTGACGTCCATGTCCTGCCGGCGCCGAGGTTTGCGTGGCTCGGCCATCCCATATCAGTGACGGCCAACAGCGCACGACTGGGACCACAACGGTCGCTGCGTGCGGCGGTGTCCGCCGTGGACGTTGTCATGACCCCTCGCGCCTCCGCTGTGTCCGGGCCGGGGCCGCCCGGCCGGACGGAGTCACATCTCGCGGCCGACCGGGGCCCATCAACGGCGCGCGCGGGACGGGGCTGGAGGGGCGTACTCCACCGGCTCCCGTCGGTGCCCGTCGCGGCTGTCAATGATGATCGTGCGACGTGCGGCGGCCGCAGGGAACGCGATGGTGTTCTACTGTTGGCCTAGTTTCGCCACCCGTTCCGGGTTCCTGACCGGCTGCCGGTCACGATCGGGCGACCGTCGGGAATGAGGCAACGTCCTGGTCTTGTCCTGGTTTGGTGCTACCTGGGCGCGGGGCATCGCCGTTACGCTGACAGGGCGATCTAGCAACCCTGGGCGAGCCTCCGAGGAGATCCACGGGTGACCATGGTCCTCCAGCCGACCGGTCGCGAGTCTCGCATCCTGCGCCAGGCCCGCCGGGTGATCGCACGTGCCCTTGCCGCCCATCCGGGCGTCGCCACCGTCGCGGCGGCCGACTGGGAGCAGTGCGACGAAACACTGCAGATCCTCGACACCGATCTCGGCGTCACCGAGGCGGTCCGAGCGCGATTCGAGGCCGCAGTCGCGGGCCCATTGGCAGTCGGCCAATCGGCTGATGAACGTGATCAACGGTTGACGGGCCTGCTGGCCCATCAGGACAATGTCGACCTTGTCACGATCGCCTACCGGTGCGGGATGCTCGCGGAGCGGGCATGGAGGTAGCGCGGTGGACCGGGCGGGAGGCCGCTGCGCTGCGCCTTGCGCGGCGGATGAGCGTGCGAGCGTATGCGGCTCGTCTCGGCGTGACGGCTGCGACCGTCTCCAACTGGCACAGTCGGGCCGAACATGCTCGGCTGCGCACGGCGACGCAGCAGATGCTGGATATCGATCTTGCGCAGGCTCCGGTCGACGTCCGTGAGCGGTTCAGGGCAATACTCGCCGGCGAGGGTGAGGAGGTGAGGTGGCCGCGATCCGGGCGGGAGGCTCACTCTCTCGCGTCGTCGGCACCTCCGATCGTTGTGCCGCAGCGACGGTTGTCCCCGAATCAGGTGCACGGCCGGGCGACGCTGCTCCGCGATGTCGACACGTTTCTCGACGGTGGCGATGACGTTCGGCACCAGCGACAGGCTGGTGTGGTGGTGCTGCACGGTATCGGCGGCATCGGTAAGACGACGGTTGCGTTGGAGATCGCGCACCGTGCTCTGGCACGCGGCGTCACGACATGGTGGGTGCCAGCCGACAACGCGGACAGCATGCGGGCGGCCTTGTACGCCGTGGCCTTCTCGGCCGGAGCGCGAGACAACGATTTCGACCACGCGCATCCCGCGGATGTTCTGTGGCGCTGCCTGAACAGCCTGCAACGTCCGTGGCTGCTGGTAGTCGACAACGCCGACGATCCCACCGCGTTGGGCGGCGAAGGCCGCGCTGTTGCCGAGGGCGTTGGCTGGTTGCGTCCACCAACGCACCGCCAGGGCACCGTCGTTGTCACCAGCCGCGACGGCCGCGTGGAGCAGTGGGCGTCCTGGGTACACCTGCGTCACGTCCCCACGCTCGAACCAGATAGCGGCGCCGACATGCTCATGGATCTGGCGCCCGACGCCGGAGCACGAGACGACGCGAGAGCACTGGCCGCCGCCTTTGGCGGCTTGCCCCTGGCGTTGGAACTGGCCGGCCGCTACCTGGCGTCCGCGGCGACCGACCCGCTACCGCCCGCTGACAGAGCCCTGTCGTTCGCCGCCTATCACAGCAGCCTGGATCAGCGTCTGGTGGAACTCCCGATGAGCGAGCACGGTCCGGACACCACCGGGGAGAACCGCCGGGCCTTGTCCACCACCTGGGAGATGTCCGTTGACCTGCTGACGCAGCAGGGCCATGACCTTGCCCGCCCACTGCTTCGGCTGCTCGCGTGCTTCGCTGCCGCTCCGCTTCCCTACCAGGCAGTCATTAGACCCGAGATCCTTCAGCAAAGCCCGCGGTTCCCGAACGCGACGCCGGCGCGACTCAGTAGCTGTCTGAGGGCGCTGGCCGGCCTCGGCTTGGTCGTCGTCGAGCCGACCATCGCCCGGGACGGGGCGCAGGACACACCCACTGGGCTTGGCGCTTGGTCGGGTCTGCTGACGATGCATCCACCCGTCCGAGCGGCCACCCGAGCGAACATGCGGCTCGGCGACGAGCCGGCCACCCATGTCAAGCTCTTGACGGACCTGCTGTTCGCGGCCACGGACGACCTTGACGCGGGCAATGCCACTGACTGGCCGCGATGGGCCGCGCTGGCGCCGCACTGCTTCGCGGTGCTTAACCTGCTCACGTCCAATGCCCCAACCACCGCGCAAACACCGTCCGCCGCGTTGCTTCCGGCGCGACGGGCGGCCTGGTACCGGTACATGGCCGGCCTGTACCGGCAGGCGGAGGCAGACTTCCGCACCATCCTCGATGTCGCCACCGGCGCTCTCGGTGAAGCCCATCCCGACACGCTTGACATCCGCAACGCCCTGGCTCGCTGCATCCGGGAAACCGGCCGCTGCCGTCTCGCCGAGGCCGAGTTCCGATCGGTCCTCGACGTGGCACGCGACCACCTCGGCGACGAGGACCCACTAACGATCAACATCCGGATCAACCTTGCCCGGACCATCCGCGAGAGCGGCCGAAGCACAACCGCCGAAGCCGAGTTCCGGTCCATCGTCAAGACCGCACGCCAAGCCCTGGGGGAAGACCACCCCGACACGCTGGTCGCCTGGCTGAACCTCGCCGTGACCTTGCGGGAGCAGGGGCGCTACGCCGAGGCGGAAGCTGATTACCGGGTGGTCCTCGCGGCCTGGCGCCGAAACTTCCCCGAGAAAGATCTCACGACCCTGGACATCCGCTACGAGCTGGCAGAGACCCTACGCCAGGCCGGATCCCCGCACGCCGCGGAGGAGGAGTACCGCGCAATCCTCGCAACCGCCGAAGGAGTCTACGGAAGCGAGCATCCGAACACGCTGATCATCCGCCAAGGCTTGGCAAGCGCGCTGCAGGCGTCCGGGCGACCCGAGGCGGCCAGGACCGAGCTGCGCCAGATCCTTCAGCTTCGACAGTCACGACTCGGCGCCGAGCACCCGTACACCAAGGCCACCGAGGAAGTGCTCGCAAGCCTCGGCGAGTAGCGACGTGGGCGCACATGTTGCCGTCCGCAGCCTACGAACGACGCTACAGCGCAGCCCGTGAAGGATCCTGCGGACTTCACGGGAGACATGGCCCGCGATCGTTGACGACTATCAAATTCGTTTGAATTTGTGTGGGTGAGATCCATCGATGGGCTTACTCGCTGTGGCGCAGCCTGTTACGCTGAATGCCCCACGACCCGCTAACGACACCTGCATTGGGGAATCCATGTTCAAACGTCGCATTGGCCCGCCACCCCACGAGGGCAACGACAGCGCCGGCGCGAACTCGTGCCCAGATATCTGGGAACTCGAATCAGGTGACTTCGCGATCATCGGTATTGACAAGACCGTTGAATTCACGCCGCATCTTCCGGCTAGCGCTTTCGTCGACCCGGGCGAGAGGATCGTCGTGCTGCCGCGCCACGTGCTCGTCAAGGCACGCGAGAACATACCCGATATCTGAGTGGCGCCTGCTGCGGCATAGAATCTTGTACGCCGCCGAATCGCGCGGCGGGCTGCGGTTCGGCGAGCCAACGCATTACCGAGGTTGACACATGGTGATCTATCCCCCGGCCAAGTCTCGTTCAATCAGTGCCACGAATGGCCACACGGACGACTTTGATACGTTCTTCAACGAGCTGCGGTCACGCTGGGTCAAGGTCGAGAGGCTTCAAGAGTACGACGAGTCGGACTCGGCGGGCTACCAGGCGTTCAAGCGCGGTGACTACGTCGAAGCCAGGACCCTTGTTCAGCAGATGGTACGATCGCAGACGGGTACTTATTCTCACGCTCGACAATTCGGCGTGGCCATGATCCGGATCAGGATCTGCGACCTGCCGCTCAGCCCCTATCTCGTTCATTACGAGATTCCCGCCTACCTGGCCGACATCGAGTGTGGCGAGGACATCCGATTTGTCGACACACGACTCATCGACGACCTGTTGACAGACACCGGTATTTCCGACTACGTGCTCTTTGACGACAAGCGCGTCACGGCACTCATCTATGACGCCGCCTCGGCGACGTTGCAGGACGTGCTCTTGACCGAAGACCAGGCGGTCGTTCGGCAGTACGTCGAAATCTCGGACGAGTTGATTCGTAGGTCTGTCCCGATGCTCGAAAGCCCCATATTCGAGGCTATCCGCGAAGACTACGAGCGTGCACCCTGATGCGGAACCGATTATGGCCCTCCCTAGGCTAGCGCATCACCGCGGTCACCGAGGAGGAAGGGCCATCCTGGCTTCGCCAGGACCGGCCCACGGCCACGATCCAACAGTACGTCTAACGCAATAGGTCCCGTTTGACTGGCGGAGTGGCGATATTCTAACCAGGACGTATTCGTGGATCTTGCCAGCTCGCCGGACATCTCCGGCTGTCAGTGGCTGAGCGGCGCACACCTAGATCTCCGTTCGCGCGGCGGACCGCCAAGACCACCGATCGCGGCTCGTTCGAGCGCGGCCTGGCGACGGGTAGTCGCTGCCGCCGAACGCGCGTTGGGCCGCAACCCGAGCCAGCATCATCTTCGGCGACTCGGACCGCTGGGCAGGGACGAGCGACCACGGAGCGGAGGTAGGCGCCGGTCAGGCTCGATCTTGCGGCCTCTGCCGTGGCTACCCCGCCCTGGTGGTAGCCCGTGGAAGGATGTTTAGCCAGGAGAAACGGATGTTGCAATCTGACCGACGCGATTCCCAGACGGCGGCGGGCGGGGGGAGGCGCAGTGGTCAGCTCCGTCGAGCAGACCAAGGCCGAGATCCGCTTCGCGCTGAGCCAGCTGACCGCTCGCAATGGCCAATACGAGTTCGAGGCGCTCGCGCGGATGCTGGCTCGGGCCACCGCTACCCGCAACGTGCTTCCGGCCACGGGACCTGTCGCGGCGGGCGGCGATCAGGGACGCGACTTCGAGACGTACCACACCGAGCTCGCCGGCCAGACGCAGCGTCTTGGACGCGAGCTGGGCGTGCGGGACGGCGATGGCGTGGGGTTCACATGCACGCTGCAGCAAGAGGACATCGGATCGAAGATCCGCGGAGATGTGGACAAGATCATGGGGGACGGGACAGAGGTAAGGTTCGTCCTCGCGTACTGCGAGGTGAACATTCCGGTCGCCCGTCGGCACGACCTGCAGCGTAGGGTCCGCGACAAACACGGCGTCCACTTAGAGATCTTCGACGGGAACGCAATCGCGGAACTCCTGGCACACCACGCGACGTTCTGGATCGCGGAGACGTACCTGCACTTGCCCGCGCGGGCGCTTCCGCCGCCTCCGGATCGGCCGGGCTGGTACGAGGCCGACCTTGCCCGGTGGCGCGCGAACAAGGAACCGGCCGTCAGCTGGGGGCACTACGTCGATCTGGCGGGCTGTCTGCAGTACGCCTACCGCACTCGTGAAGGACGCGAGGACATCCCGTTTTGGTTGGAGAGGCTCGCACCTCTCCTGGATGACGACACGCCGGGGCCGCTACGGCACGCCGCACGGCATCAAGCCATCCTCGCCCACCACCTCGGCTTCGGGTCCATGCATTCGGTCGACTACCTGGTCGCCGTCGAGATCGACGCCGCCACGACCTCAACCGACGTGCACCTCATCGCCGATGCAACCGTCGTGCTCCTGCTGACCTGCGCAGCGTCCGCGCGGGGCGAGACGAGCCACACCGACGACGACATCATGGCCTGGAACCGCGCACTGACAGCCCACATCGACGACCTCCTCGGCGGCGGCACCTATCCGGGCGAAACATGCTCGCTGCTTGAGTCGCTGGCCGCGCTGAAGATGCAGCCGGACCTGGACCAGGTAGCGGCCGACAGCCGCAGCTACCAGGCCCTCGACGCCACCACCGACCTGACCGTCGACGAGCGGCTGCAGGCCGTCGCTGAGCGCGGACTGCAGCCGATCGGCATCCCCAGCGTCGACCGATCCGGGGTCATGGACGCCTTCGCCCGCCTCGCCGAGACGCTGCCGCACGCGCCGCTCTACCCTGTAGAGCACGCCAGCAGGTTCCTCAGCCTCAACGCCCCGCTGCTCGTCGACGAGCCGCAGTTCGACGCCCTCGTGGACGTCTTCGACCGCCGACTTGCCGCGTCCATGGGCGATGCCGCCGCCGCGGACAAGGCGCTCGACCGCGCCACCGCCCTGTTCAACGTGGGGCGCAGCCTGGACGGCCTACGTCACCTGCACCGCGCCCGGCTGAGCTTGTTCAACGGCGATGCCGGGCCTCCACTCATCGAGGCGACCCTGGCGACGGCTGCGGCCTACCAGCAACTGCACTTGTACTCGGCCGCCAAGTACTACGGCCTCGTCGCCTCAGCCTTGACGCAACGCGACGACCTGGGCCTGTTCCCCCAGGGCCTGTTCAAGGCAGCGGTCGCCGACTACCACCAAGGCAACTGGGTCAGCTCCACCCAACTGAACCGCGAAGCCCTCATCGCTCACGGCCTGCTCGCCGAACATGCTTCCGACTTCGACCGGCACCCGTGGCTGGGCGCCGCGCTGTTCGAGCTAGCCAACACGCGGGCGTTGGCCAAGAAGCTCGGTGGCCCCTACAACGAGTTCGTGGACGCGGCCATCGCCGAGGCTGGTGTCGCCGGGCTCGTCGACTCCTTCGTCGAAGAAGTGTCGCGCGACCGGCCGCCGTGGTGGGACGCAATGGATGTTAATGCACACGTCGCACACGTCGTTGAACGGTTGGGCCGCCCGCCGTTCGACGACGCCGGCACCCAGCGGCGTATCCGATTCCAGTGCCTCGGCGTGACCTGGACGGTCGAGTTCCGCAACCACGAGCAGCACGTCGCGGTCGGCGAACGCTTCGCCGCAACCCTGCAGATCACCCTCGCCCATCTGGCGCACGCCGACCCAGCTCTCCTGCCGACCAGTATCAAGGTGCACGTCACTGCCGGCGCGCCGGGCACCGATCTCGCGATCGAACAGGTCGACTCGACACCGACCGAGACCCGCTTCCGCTGCACGCTCGCGACCATCGAAAGCCGCGAGGCCGATAACTACAACAAGGTCGCCACACAGACCCTCGCAGCCGTAGCAACCGTCGTCGTTACCGCCTCGACGCTGCCCGACGCACGGTGGAAGATTTTACTCGACCAATCCTTCGAGCAGGGCCTGCCGTCGATCGCATTATTCGCCATGCCGTACGACATCGCCTACCAGTGCGCCGCTCGGGACAACCGCCTCCAACTGACCCTCGATCAGGCACGACCGCTGGCCAGCGACGACACGGCCTGCCCGGACGCCGGACCGGGCCTGGAGTTCCCGAACACCCCCGGTCCGGGATACACGTTGGCGCACAGCCACGACGAGGTGCAGTTTCGGTACGAGGATCTACCCAGGCGCATGCGCCCAACCCTGGAGGTCCTCACGCAAGCACCCGAATTCGCGGACACGGTCAGGGTCCTCCGCGAGCGCCGGTGGCTCGATTGGCATATCCTCCTTGCAGCCCATGGCGTCGCGAAAAACACCCGACTGCGACTCACGTCCCCACACTCGCCGGACGACCTCGACGCGGTCCGCGAACTGTGGCTCTCTCCAGAACCCGAAGGCGACCCGGTGCCGGCAAGGTTCTTCTCGATGAGCGCGCTCCAGCAGTCCCTGGACCTGACCCTTCCAGCCAGCGCCAGCACAATGTGGAAGATCACGCTGCGCCAGCTCTCCGTCGACATCGACGCGGTCCGGCAGCTGCTGGTTAGCCGCTACGGTTGGGCCACCGACGACGTCGAGCACAACGATCCGTTCCGGCCGACTTCGGCATGGCAGGGGACCTGATTCACGCGTCGGCGGAACCAGCATAAGATTTCCGTGAGGTGTCATGCCCACCACGTCGTAGTGCGTCACACGGTCGCCCTGGACCACGCGGGACGGGTTCGCCAGGATGACGGTGTCGCCTGATCCCGTGGCGCCGAAGAACGGCCGGCCCGCGCCGAACACGACGGGCACCACGTTCATCACGATCAGGCCCAGACGCAGCGCCTGCCCGCCGATCTGGCCGGCGGCGACGTCGACGTCACGGTCCGGTCCGGCGAACTCACGGGCCTGCGCGATCGCGGCCTCGACACCCTCGGTCACGAACGTGAACCGGACATTCCCGCTGACGCCCGATTTATTTTAGAATCTTGCGCGGGGATCGAGGCGTTCGGGGATGAATGGGCTGCGGGTGCCGTGCCAGGAGATGGTGAGGTCGTCGCGGGCGCGGGTGGCGGCGACGAACAGCAATGATCTGTCCCGTAGGCGTTCGCGTTGGTAGCGGCGGGGGTCGTGGCTGCGGTAGCGCTCGATTGCTCGCCGGGGGACGAGGCCGTCGCTGACGCCGCCGATGATTATCCGCTGGTACTCCAGGCCCTTGAAGCGGTGCATGGTGCCGATGTGGATGCCGTCGGGGCTCTTCGGGCCGTCGGGTCCGATCTCCACGGCTGCTATGCCGTCGGCGGTGAGCCGGGCGATGATCTCGGTGACCATCTGGTGGGTGGGGAGGCACACGGCGGTCGACCCATCGGCGGGAACGCCCCAGCTGTGCAGCTGCTCGGCAATGAATTCTTTCTCCTCGGCCCACGTGCGCTCGCCTTGGAACATGGGCGGTCCGCCACGCAGCAGCGACCGGTACCCGGCGAGGGTATCCGTGCCGCCGTCGAGGTCGTCGAAAGTTTCGCCGCTAAGTAGTTCCAGCGCGGCGGCGAGGATCTGCCGTGTAGTGCGGTAGCTGAGGGTGAGTCGGGCCGAGCGGCCTCGGATGTTGATGCCCAAGCTGCTCAAGGCGACGTAGTTGTCGTAGATGCGTTGGTGGGTGTCGCCGGCGAGGAACATGTCGTCAGGTCCGGGGGCGACCATGGCGCGGAGCATCTTCCAGTGTGCTGGGCTGAGATCTTGGGCCTCGTCGACGACGATGTGCCGGTACCGGTAGTTCGGCACCGAGGCGGAGCTGTTCTCTCCCGCGGCTGCGTTAATGATCCGTGTCTGGCGGTCGGCCTCCAAGCGGGCGGCCTGCTCGGCGACTTGCCGCCAGGTCCATATGTTCTGGTCGTCGAGGCGTTTGGTGAATCGTTCCGCTAGCTGCCAGATGGTGTCGCGCTCCTCCCGGCCGAGTCGACCTCGTCCGGGCCTGCGGGCGCGGAAGTAGTCGGTCCGGGAGTTGAGCACGTATCCCACGATGACTTGGGACCATTCGGCGGCCAGGAACTCGGGATCGAACCGGGTTTCGCCGAGTTCGAGCAGCATGTCCTGCCATTGATCGAGGGCCTTGGTGTCGTCGATGATGCGGCGTCCTGCGCTGGCACCGCCCTCAGACACCACCCGACTGGCGAGCTTGTCGATGTTGATGATGTCGACGCGGGCGAGAAGGTCTGGTCCGGCCAAGGCCAGCAGTCGAGTGCGGAGGTCGGCGGCGAGGTTGCGGTTGAAGGTGGTCAGCAGGATGGGGCGGTCCTTGCCGGGCGGGAGCCGTTCGGCGAGGTACTTGGTGCGGTGCAATGCCACGATCGTCTTTCCTGTGCCGGGCCCGCCGCCGACGCGGGCGGGGCCGTTGTAGTGGCGTTCGACGAGTCGGCGCTGGGTCGGGTGTAGGAATACCTGCCAGCGGGCGAAGGACTCGTCGAGGATCGCGGCTAGGGCGGCGTCGTCGGTGGTGACGGGGGTGGCTGGTCGGCGTACCGCTGCGGCGTAGTCGTCGGGGTCGATCGGCTCCTCGGTGCGCACCGGGGCGGTGACTTGTTCCAGCACCTCGTCGATGCTCTTGCCGTCGTGCAGGGCGAGCAGCACGTCGTTGGTCAGTTGCGGTGCGTGCTCGACGAGGCCGAGCAGTTCGTCCACTGTTGTAATCTTCATGATGAGCGGGAGCAGGGACTCGGCCACGCCCAACTGCAGAAGCTGTTCCTCGCCGAACGGGCCGAACAGTGCGGGGGCCGGTTCGGGCTTGGTCAGGTCTGGCGCAGGCACTGCCTTGGGCGGCCCGGGTGTGACGGCGGGTGTGGGCGCATCCTGGGCCGGCGGCAGGAGTCGGCCGACGACGCTGTCGCCGACTGCGGACAGGTCGACTACTTCGATGCCGCCGGTGACCCGGTTGATCTGGTAGGAGTAGCGGTCGAGGTTGTCGTAGACGTCCTTGCGATGCCTGACCGATACCAGCAGGTAGTCCTGGCCGCCGACGTGTAGGAGGAGCGCCCGGTACTCGCGGGTGATGCGAGCGGCGTACAGGCGTGAGTCGCCTTTGAGGGGCTTGAGATCAAGCCCGGGGTTGTCGGGGTTCTGCCGGAACTTGTGCTGGAATTCGTAGACGGCGCCCTTGTCGGTGCGTGACAGCTTGAGGATCTCTTTGTCGGCCCGGTCCAGGATCCGCAGGGTCGCGCCTGTCTGTTCGCTCATCTGTGCGCCTCCACCGATGATGCGCTGGTCTGTAGGAGCCGGCTGGCCAGCTCGTCGCTGGTCCATTGCGTGGCTGTCCGGGCGTCCCAGCCGGCCACGGCGTACGCCTGGTCCCGGTCGGCAGCCTCTAGGTCGGTCTCTGGGCCCGGCCGGGCGGACAGCACCACCGCGATGCGGCTGGCCGGCCAGGCCAGCTCGGCGGGCCAGCCTTGGTCGTCCAGCTCATAGCCGAGGACGGGCGCCGGGACGTCCTGGGCGGCCAATTCCTGTGCCAGCGTCTGCAGTCCGGTCTCTTCCGGGTCGATCAGTTCCAGAATCCGCCGCCAGCGCGGGTGGATGTCGGACTCCACCGTTACCGCCGCGAGCGTCGGCGGTGGGGCCTGGGGTGTTCGGCCCAGCCAGGTTGCGGTCTGCTCATCCAGCGGCAGCGCCCGCTGTGCGGACAGCAACCCGGTACCGTCGCTGACCGCTAGTTCGACCGGGTCGAGCGCATCGAGGGCGGTGTAGGCGAGCTGGGCGCTGTCACCGCCGCCTTCGGTGAGGAACTGGAGGATGTTGCCCCAGTAGAGCCACGCCGCCCAGCGCCTTCGGTGTGCGGCCTGGGTCGCTTCGTCGCCGGTGATGGTTGCGGCTCGGTCGTCGATCACGGTCAGCGCCGACCAGGTGCGGCGGCCGGGGGTTCGTCCGTCGACGAGGAGGGTCACTGGCAGGTCGTTGTGGTCGACGGCGCGGATCAGCGTGATGCCGCCGGGGATCGCTGGCGGCAGCGGCTGGCCGCGTACTGCCGCGCGGATCTGCGCGCCGATTCCGGCGGAGTCGGCTGTCGTGGTGTCTGCGGGTTGTCTGAGCATGCCGGCCAGGGCTGCCTCGGCGCGCTGGCGCCACAGGTGGGCATCGGGGTCGGCCAGGAAGCTCAGCAACATGTTGATGGGGTTGACCCAGACGCGGGTATTGAGTTCTTGGCCGTCGCGGCTGGTCTGTTGTCGATAGAGGTCACGGGCCGCCTGCTGGGCCAGCCCAAGGTAGGGCGGCCAGACCGGCGGCTCGGTCGGTCGTGCGCCGCACCAGGCTTCCACGTCATCCCAGGTGAGCTGGAAGACGTGTACGCCGTGGGCACGTAGCCGGGCCCGCTTGTCCGCGTCGTCGGCGAGCCGGTTGACTTCGGGAGCGGCGTGGTAGCGGTAGCCGTCGAGGTAGACAGCGACTTGCAGCGGCGCGGCGTCCAGGCGCTGGAACAGCACATCGGGGCGGGTGCCGCGAATGGTGTTCTGCAGGCGCATGTGCCAGTGGGTGACCCGCCCGTCGGGCGCCTGCAGCCGCAGGTCCGCGGTGCGTACCCCGTTGTCGTCGGTGCTGCGGGTGATGCTGGCTGGAGTGTCGGGGCGGGTACCCCAGTCCAGCAGCGCTTGCAGGAACCGCGCTTCCAGCTCGCTTTCCACCTGATCGAACAGGGAGATCTCGTCGGTGCGTGTCCCGGCCTGCACGTTCCAGTCACCGAGGAGTTCGCGCAGCATCGCCAGTGCTTCGGCCCTGCTCGTCAGACCGAAGTCGGCGTCGCGGGCGAAGCGCAGCAGGCACCGGTGACAGGCCGGCTTTCCTTCGTGCACGCAGCCGCAGCCCGCAACGGCGGACTCGGCCGCCTGCAGCACTTGCCGGAAGCTATCCGAGTCGGCCAGCCGGTGCAGGTAGCCGGTACCGCCGGGCTGGACGTCGTAAATCACCACGAACTGGCGGGTAGCGGAGGTGCCCGGATCCGGCATGAACGCCCGCACGACGCGCAGGTGATCGGGGTCGCCGCCGTACTGGACGGCGATGCCCAACCGCAGCGCCGCGGCGAAGGACACCAGCCGCTCTTCGACGTAGGCGGTGACGGCCGGGACAAGGATGCGCAGCGCCTCGGTGTGCAGCTCGTGGGCGAGAACCAGGTCGACGTGGGTAGCGGTGTGCGGGGAACGGCGGTGCGGGCACCACGGCCGGTGGTGCTCGGCCGCGGGGATGGTGGCGCTGCCCGATCCCGCGCCGATCAGCGCCGCCGAGACGGCGGGAGGGCCGTCGATGGTGGTGCCGCCGCAGGCCGTGCAGGCGTAGAACGGGTTGAGTCGAACGTCCACACCGGCGAACCGATCGCCGGGCGGCCGGTCGTAGCGGGCCGCGCCCAGGTTGAAGTGGCGCATGACGGCGCGGCGGGTGTAGTCGACACCGAAGGTGACATTGCGGTGCCGCCAGGAGCTGTCGATGTGGGCAGGGTCGATGTCGACGGCGGGGACGATGACGTAGGGGCGGATCTCCCGCTCCTCGGTGTCGTCGCGGATGCGGGCGTCATCGCGCCGGTCGCGGGCGATGACGCGGCTCGGCACCAGCACCTTGAACACGCAGCCGGCGTCCGCGATCGCGGCGCTGCCGCAACGCGGACATGCGCTGGTGTCTTCCTCGACCCGGATGGTGCGCACATACCCGCAGGACGGGCAGATCCGCCACCGCTGCCACGCCGGGCGGTCGGGTGAGCCGACGTCCAACCCGGTCACCTGATGCTGGTAGCCGCGCACGTAATAGCTGCTGCCGGGGGCGATCTCGGCCAGCGCTTGGCGGGCCGGGCGCGGGTACTCGCGCAGCTCGCTGTGGAAACGCCGGTCCTCATCGACGGCGGCCAGATCTTCCCAGGTGAGGGTGGCCTCCAGTGTGGTGCGGGTGTCGATGAGCGCATAGTTGGGCAACAGCCCGAACTCCACCAGCGTGCCGTGGGCGCCTGCCCGGCCGATCGTACCGATCCGCGCGGCGACCGCCCGTCGCTCCGCGCGGAGCATGCGCCGCTCCCGTGCCTGGTCCGGGTCTGATGTGATCAGCGCCGCCGCCGCAGCATCGATCGCCGCGAGCCGGCGGCGTAACTCGTCGAGGCGGTCGTCCCACGCCTGCTCGGCCGTGGTAACGGCTTCGCCCAGTCGGGTCGTGGCGAACTCCCGCAACTGGTCCGCCGCCTGCTCGCTGACCCCGTCGGGAAACAGCGCCAGGAACTGCTGGACCAGTCGCTGCCCGTCGTGCAGGCCGGCGTCGGCGAGGCTGCGCAGCCAGCCGGACAATCCGAACAGCGCTGAGGCTCGCTGCGGCAAGGGCAGCACCCCGGGTAGGCGGCCGCGCGCGGCCAGGTCGACCAGGTGCGCCAGGTACTGCCGGCGCAGGATCTCCGCCGCGGACAGGAAGCAGCCTGGCGGAAGGATCTCCCCGGCGATCATGTCGCGTGGCTCGGGCAGGTAGTACAGCTCGCGCTGGGTGCGCCCGACCAGAGTGAGCACGAACGCGTTGCCGGTTCGGCGGCCTGCCCGACCGGTGCGCTGTACATAGTTGGCCGGCCCGGGCGGCAGCGACGCCAGCAGCACTGCGGACAGGTCACCGATGTCGATACCCATCTCCAGCGTGGGAGTGCACGACAGCACGTTCGGGTCGCTGTAGCGGGCGCCGTCGCGGAACGCCTTCTCCACGGTTTCACGTTGCGCCCGGGTCAGCAGGCCGGTGTGCTCGCCGGTGACCACGCGGTACACCCCGCCCTCGGTGTACAGCCGGCGGTAGTAGTCGCTTCGGACGGTCTCGTCGCGGGCGGCGCCCAGCCTGCCAGGACAGCGGTACTGCCGGCACGGCTGACCGGCCCATGTCGCCACCTGATCCGGGCGCACGGTTTGGGTCCAGGCGCAGGTGTCGCAGCGGATCCCAGCCGCGACCGCCTGGTCGTCGCCCAGCCGGGTCACCCGGATGTGGCCTGGCTGCAGCCCGTACACCATGGTGGCGCCGTCGTCGGCGGTCCGGCCCGCCAGCACGCCCGCCCCGGCCAACACCGGCAGTAGCCGCAGCAGATAGTCGGTGGCTGCCTCTCGGGTCAGCCCCAGGCAGCGCATCGCCCAGTCCTGATACCAGCTGCCCGGTCTGGCCAGCACGTCGAACTCGCTGCGGCCCCTCGGCGCGGTCAGCAGGAACGCCGGCGGGGACACCCCGAACGGGAACGGCGGCATCCCCTCCGGACGGCCCCGCCACACCTGCCACCGCCGCCCCGCCGAGGCCAGGTAGCCGGCCAGCCAGCTGTGCTTGACCGCTCCCCGCAGCCGCAGCCTCTCCGCCAATCCACGCACGAACGTCGCAAGTCGGGCGTCGTCGGGCAGCTCGGCGAGCCCTGCCTGCCCGCGCAGCAGCACGTCCCGGCACAGTGCCGCGACCGTGGCCGGGTCGTCGAGGATCACCTCGGCGGCGGCGGTCCGGGTCAGCTCCAGGGTGCGCCCCAGCCGCGACCGCAGGCCGAACTCCAGGACCGTGGCGAACGCCAGCCGCTCGCCGATCAACTCCCAGGTGGCACGACCGCCGGCGTGTTCACCGGCCAGCAACGCGTCCACGCCCGGCTGGTCGTGCAGGTCCGGCGGCACAACCGCAGCCAGCGTTGCGGGGTCGGTCGCTGCACCGATCACGTCGGCGATCAGGTCGTTGAGGCCAACCGGCACGCCCGCTTCCATCTGGGCAGTGAGCAGGGCGCGCAGCGAGAACGTGTACGAGCGGTTCGCCACGAACCCGGCCCGATGAGCGGCGTCCTGCACGGAGTCGTTGAACAGCAGCGTCTTGCGTTCAGCCCCGGTCAGCTCCCCGCCGGTGAACAACTCGGTGACCCCCACCGAGGCCAGCGTGGCCAGGCCGGCGCCGAGGAAGCGGATACCCTGCTCGATTCCGCACGCCGGGCACCGGTCGACCGCCGCGCCCCGATCGTCGGTCAGATCCGCAAGCACGACCACCGCGTCGCCCACCCCGCCAGCGTCCGCGACCGGGTCGAACGGGCGCACCCGACACCGGGCCGTATCCAACACCAGCATCCCAGCGCCCGCCCGGCCGATCTCGCGGGAAGTGGCGGCGATCAGGGCACGCACCCGCCGCTTGTCCCGCCCAACGCTGGCTCGGTAGATCCGGTCCGGGTCCGGGTCCAGTTCCTGCGGATCGCGCTCTGGCGAGAACGCCGCCCACCCCGACCGTCCACAGTGGCGACACGAGACGGCCGGCAGCAGCGTCTGCCGTTTGTCCGCCACCACGAGATCCACCTCGGACACGTCGGCGTCCGGGCCGACCTCCGGGTCGCGCGGCGGCTCCCCGTACCAACCGAACGCCGGCTGCGTTGCAACCGCCCGCAGGAGCCGGCTCACCGATCGCACCCACAGATGCGTTTCGACGTGCAGCAGTGGGCGGTCAGGGTCAGCCGGGTCGCGTGCCGTCGACAGCAACGCCACGAACCGGGCCAGCGCCGCCACAGCCTGCTCGGGTCGGCTGCGCAGCGTGCTGCCCCAGCCGTAGGCGTTCTTGCGCGGCAGCTCGTCCAGGATGTCACCGAGCAGGCGCGGCTCGTGGCCCAGCACCTCCAGCACCGCCTTGGTCAGCGGGTGCCGGCGCAGCAGTCGTCCCACCCGGACCTGGTCGGTGTCGCCGGCGGGGCCGAGGACGGCCTGGGCGACCAGCGCCATCGCTGACGGGTCCCGTGCCGGATCAGGTATCTCGGCCAGCTCAGCGGGGTCGGGCAGCGGCAGCCCGTAGTCGATGTCGCCGATGAACTCCGCCGCGGCGTACCGGTTCTCGCTCACCACCGAGTCCGCGTCGAACTCGGTCCCGAAGACCTGGCCCGCAACCAGGCGCAGCGCCCGCCCACCATCGACCTCGGGCCCTGCTCCAAGGGTGGCCGAGGTCGCCACGGGGCAAATCCGGCCCAGCGGGCGACCCGGTTCGCCCTGCCCGGTGGCGGCGGCCAACCGCCGCAGCAGCATCGCCACGTCGCTGCCCTGCGCACCGTCATAGGTGTGGAACTCGTCCAACACCACGTACGCCAGCTCGGCGTCCTCCCACAGCGGCACGTCGTCGCCGCGCAGCAGCAGCAGGTCGAGCATCTTGTAGTTGGTGATGAGAATGTCCGGCGGGCTCTGCCGGATCTCCGACCGCTTGGTCATCACCCGCGGGTAAGGCACCGGCACTGCCGCCACGTCCCCGATGTACAGGCCCGCCGTCACCCCGCTCAGCTCCGGCCGCTCCAGCAGGTCGTTGATCCGCTGAGCCTGGTCGGTGGCCAACGCGTTCATCGGGTATAGCAGGACCGCCTTGATCCCGCCCCGCCCCTGCCGCACCGCCCGCCGGCAATGATCCAGGATCGGAAACAGAAACGACTCGGTCTTGCCCGAGCCCGTGCCCGTGGTCACCAGAGTCGGCTTCGCGGGGCCGTACAGCGTGGACAGCCGCGCGAACGCCCGCGCCTGGTGCACGTACGGGTGTGGGAAACCGTCGGGATACCACTCCAGGTGCCGGCGCCAGTCGCCGTCCGCGAGCCGGAACGGCGTGCGGATGCGCAGATACGGCCCGCGGAAGATGCCCTGCTCCCGGTGGTTCAGAAACGCCGCCAACCCGTCCCGGACATCGGCGTCGGCCAACGCGAACGTGGTGGCCAGATACTCGGTCAGAGCACGCCGAACACCGTCGGCAGCCAGTGTCGGCCTCACGGCCGCCACCCCGCGTCAACTGCCGCGCGCAACCGAGCGCTAAACACCTCATGCGCCTGCCGCATCTCCGCCTCCCGGTCGGCCTTGCAGAACGGCGCCCGGTAGCCCTCCGGTACCGGGCTTCCATCCGGATCCTCCAGGTAGGCCATCAGCTGAACGTAGTGCTCCTTTGTCTGTCCGTGACCCCACTGGTCGAACTTCGCGGCGATCCTCCGACCGTCCGCGTCGAACCACATCTCCGACTCGTAGTCGACCAACTGCGGAAAGCGCGACAGGTAAAGCGTCACAAGCTCTTCAGCGCCGATGCCGAGCCATACCGCGACCAGCGCGTCGAGCTCCACCAATGCGGCCCGCCGCTCGCGCTCGGTTCGCAGTGGTATGCCCGGCTCCCAGGACGGCCCGACCGCACCGAGGGGATCCAGCGCTGGCCAGTCGGCCGCCCAGCCGTCGACCTGCGGCCATGCCGGGTCGTACAGCTCTAACCACAGATCGGCGTACGCATTGGTAAGACAGTTCAACCGCAAGGTCCTCAACAACAGCGCCGACACCAGCGGATGATCGTTGTGCGGTACGGGCATCGTCTTGGCGTCGGCCACGTCCAGGTGGCCGCGTCCTACGATGCGGAGTGCGTAGTCAAGCGGAAGCGCGGACCAGAACCCGGCCACAAGTGCCGCATGCCGGTTATCCGCGAGCGCCATTGTGCGGACGCCGTGAATGTGCGCCGGACCGGGTGGCAGGAGGGCCGGGAAGAGACTCCGCTCCGTTGAAGCGGGGACCATCTCCCGCCATGCCACTCGGTAGAAGTCGGTATAGGGTCGACTGGCGACCCTGCGCAGATACGCGTCGACGGCCGTGTCGTCGGGCTCCTGCCCCGTCGCGGCGCGGAGGTCCGCGCGAGCGGTCTCGACGGCCGCCGGCGAGGCGTTCAGGTCGGCCAGTCTGCGGTGGTCGACCCAGAGATCCTGGGCCGTCCGGTAACGGTCGAGGTCGCAGGCGCGGACGTAGTCGGTGGTAGGCACTGCGTCGGCGGGCAACGTCATAAGGCTGACTGGTCGATCTGAACGGCCTGTGCGTGGCGGCTGCTTGGCGAACGGCGTAGCGATCAGGAACTGCAGCCCGCGGAGGACGACGTCACGCCAGTCGGTGGGTGCAGCGAATTCAACGCGGATCAGCCCTGTCTGCTTCGCAAGGGACTCATCGTGGCCACGACTGATTGACGGGTTGAATGCGGCGAGACGAGGGCTCCAGCCGGCGAGCGCCGATATCGCCGACTGCTCAAAGCTCGACACCGGGTACAGGAGCCTGGTCTGTTCCACCGGCACGTCGGTCTCCCCCGAGATGCGCCGCCAGTCGGCGAGGACGTGCTCGTCCACACGGATGAGCCGAGCCCGGTGCGGGCGTAGATCCCAGTACCCCTGGTGCTTGATCTTGGGCGCATCACCGGCACCGTCGTGGCCAAGCGAGCCGGCGATGACGCTCGCGTCGAACAGCCAACACATGTGGTCGAACCCGAGCGTCCGCGGCCTTCCGTAGATGTGCACGCCGAACTGCTTGTTCCAGTCCACATCGGGAAAGATCAGTCGACGATTCTGGAAGTGTCCATGAAGACGCAGGTGCCGATACGCGGCTGCACGCAGCGGACCCTCGTGAGCGCCGGTGAAGTGAGTATCCGGATGGATCAGCCCAGCGGTGCCCGGGGACGTGAGGTTGCCCCAGGCCCGGCACATGAACGCCCGGTACAGATCTGGCTGGGTGCCGGCTAGCAGCGGATAGGTGGCGGCCGAGCCGAGGAACGCGACCGTGCTGGTGTTCCTAGCCAACTCGGCGAGGAAGTCGAGCCGGGCTGCCTTACCCGCCAGTTGGGTGGCCTTGCGTTCGCGCCACACCTCCACGGGAGGGTTGTCAGACAGCTTGAACCATGGTTCCCGTTCAGCGAGGATCGCACCCTCGTCCCACCGGGGACGCACCCACGGCGGGTTGCCGACCTGAAGGTCGAAACCGCCATTGGTGAAGGCTTGGGCGAAGGTCAGCTCCCAGTGGAAGAAGCCCTGCTGGTCGGCGATGCTCGCGGCGGTGAGGAGCCATGGGAACCGCTGGGTGAGCCGGTATGGTTCGTCCATGCCCATCAGGGCCGGCAGCGCATCCTCGTGCTCTTCGAGATCTGGCAGCGACATGAACCGCGCCATCAGGGAGTCTTCGGGGATGTCCACCCGCCCGATGAGTGCGTCGGCAAAGTCGAGCCAGTTGTCCAGGTCGGCAAGAGGAACCGCTCTGGCCAGTTGTTCGATGATGGTCGCCTTGCGGGTGCCCACCATCCGCCGTGTTGTGCTGGGCAGCGGTAGCGCGAGCTGCTCGGGCTGGCCGGTGTCGAAGAGTGTCAGTGTTTCCCAGACTTGCGCGTCGCCGGGTGTCTCCTCGTACACCGGCTTGTTTTCCACGTGGGTTACGGTGCTGGCCGGGGTGGCGTACTCGGCGGAGGAGCCGTCGAGGAGGTCGGCCCTGTCGAGTGGCCAAAACCACAGCGCGCACCAGACGTCCATCAGTGTCTTCAGCCGCCAGTACGGCGTGCCTTCAACGGTCAGGTCTCTGAGGATCTTCTCGCGGGGTACCGCCCCAGTGACCGGGGGCAGATCATCGGTGCCCCACACCGCGATGTCGCGGCGGATCTCCCGTTCGGAGATCTCCAGACGCTGCCGGACCAGGTCCCACAGGTACTCGACGCGGCGGGCGAGGGCATGTAGCCGCTGCGTCTGGGTGAGCTTGTGCCCCTGCTTGCGTTTGGTCGACGGCGCCTTGAGGATCGCCGAGCGCCAGTCGGCCAGCCGTTTGGCGTCGTCCGGGGCGAGGTCTTTTGCCTCTCGTACTGCGGCGGCAGCGCCCCAGCCGTGGGCTGGCAGCAGGAAGTGATGGACCGCGCCGTCGGGTAGCCCGCCGTCGTGGAGCGGATGGTTGTCCGGCGCCGTGGTCAGCCACTGCTTGCCGGCCAGCAGGTCGCGGTGGTAGATGCGTCGGCCGGCACCGATGAGTGAGTTGCCGCGGCGCAGGTGCAGACCAAACCACGGCGCCTGCAGTCCGGCATGCATCACGTTGAGCCACAGCGACACCTCGGCCAGCTCCACCGCAGTGGCGTTAAGGTCGACGCCGTAGCAGTTATGCAAGGCGATGTACGCTTTGACCTTCTGTAGCTCGATGGCGTATCGCTCGGGGTCCAGGCTGTCGCCCAGCTCGGCCTGTCGGCGGCGCAGGTACTCGGCGGCGACCTGGTTGATGGCTTCGTTGAGGAAGGCACCGGAGCCGAGCGCCGGTTCGCAGATGGTCCAGTCCAGCAACTCCCGAGCCGGAGTGGCGCCATTCTGGTCGAGCCGGTACCGCAGCGCGAGCTGGACGGTCGTCTCGGTTAACGACGGTGGGGTGTAATAGGAGGCGCTGGTTTGGCGGTCGCGGCCCGCGAGCCGGTAGACGAACGAGCCGGCCGGGTATCGCACCCGCACTCCGGTGCGGCGCCCGTCCTCGTCGGGGCTGCGGACGAAGACCTCGTCGGGGTAGTCGTCGACTTTGGAGGCTGGGATCATCCAGCTGCCGTCCTTGGGATCACCGCCCTCAGCGACCTCGTACAACTCTTCGGCGGCGATGAACCCGGTGTAGGACATCAGCCCTTCGTAGACGGCGCCAAGCTGGTTGATCCCGAGTTGGGCGTAGGAGATGAACCCGCCACGCTGCTTTTTCTTGCCCTTGGTGAGCATGAGCAGCCGCAGCACGTCATAGAGGGTGGCATTGCGCAGGCGGGTATCGAGCCTCGGTGTGGAGGGGTCGTCGGGATCGTGGCCCGGCTGTGGGAGCCGTCGGCCGATCAGTTCGATGGCCTCCGGCTGGAACAGATCCGACTTCAGCGGCTCGAACCGGATGCTCTCCTGCTCGCTGGGCCGATCATTCGCTTCTGACGGCTGCGGCCTGCGCGGATTGTGCCCTTTGTTGACCATGGTGAACAGCAGGTCCAGTGACTCGTACAGGTGAAACCGTCGGCGGGCCTGCTCGCCGACCAGATTGCGGGAGATCAAATCGCCTAACCGGGCGAGGCTGTACCCCTCGGCGTACTGCGGGTTGTCCACCGGCAGCACGCCCAGGTCGGGCCGGGCCTCGGCGTAGAGCAGGAACAGGATCCGGTAGAGGTAGCGCAGCGCCTCCCGGCCGAGCTGGCGGGCCAGCTCCGCTGGATCCATGATCTGTTCAGGCCGGTATCCGGCCTCCCGAATGCGGTCGAGCACCGCGTTGGCGATCAGCTCGACCGATTGGCGCAACCCCTCCCGCAGTTCGGTGGAGACGCCGACAGCGTGTTGGCGGGAGCCGGCGACCAGCTCGGCGAGCGGCTCGGTGCCGCCCTCAACCGGCGGTCGCAGGGAGTCGGCGCCGAACAACGCGGCGACCACGTCGAGTTCCCCAGCGGGTCGGGTGTCGTTGCGGCCGTACGCGACGTCCAGGCTGACTGCCAAGTACCGGCCCTCACCCCAGGTGAGCCGGTCGGCGAGAACGACCACCGCACCGGCGAGAATCAGCACGTACCGGGGTGGTTGCTCATCGGCGGCGAAGAGAAACGAGACGAGTTTCGTGCCCGTCTCGATGCGTTCCCGGGAGTCCAGGATGACCGGGTCGAGCAGCCAACCGCCGCCCTCGGGATCGAACGCGGCATCGGTATCGGTGGCCCAGCCGCACTCCACGACGACGATGCCCGGCTCGGCGTGGGCAACCGGCACGGCGTACCGCCTGCCGGCCCGCTCGACCGTCAGCTGGTCAGGCCGGGTGGTGAAGCCCAGGGCGCGCGCTACCTCGCCGTGCAGCTCGCGCAGCTTCTTCTCCCGGTCCGGATTGTCGGCGCCGACGCCGGCGAGGTCAGCCTTGGCCGCGAAGTACGCGCGGCGCGCCGCCCGGATACCGGCGCGCGGGGTGACCCGCCCGCCCTTCTCGTCGGCGTCCCAGCGTGAGAGCAGCCCACCCTTCTTCTTCAGCTCGCCGGGTAGCACCTCGACCAGGTAATGCGCCGACAGATACTCGCCGCGGTTGGTCAACGCGTCGAAGCTCATGCCGCCTCCAGCACAGCGAGCAGGCGCAGCAACGGGTCTCCTGCGGTCTCCAGCAGGTCAACCAGGTCACGCTGTTCCTTTGCGGTGGCGGCAACCTTGTGCTTCATACGAGCGCGCTGCGGCGCGATCATCTCGTCGGTGAGCAGGCTCCGCTGCTCCCAGCGCTCCAGCCGCTGTCGATAGCTGTTCAGCGGCTCGGCGATGCGGTCATCCCAGTCGAATCGCTGCCGCTCCAGATGGACACGGGCGGCGTCGATTGCCGCCGGTATCAGCTTCTCCAGGTCATCGAGGGGCACCGCCCGGTTGGGGTTGGCCATCTGCGGGCCAACTCCCGCGTCGTCCAGGATGTCCTTCATCTGGTGTATGACCGGGCTGTCCGGCAATCCGGAGACGGCCATCCACTCCACCACCGTGGGCTGGCCGAGCCGGTTGCAGTAGACGCCTTGGACCAGGAAAACCGGCGCGTTGACCGCGGCGAGCAGTACCGGTGCCTCCTGGCGGCCCAGTCGTACCAGCACCTTGTCGACCAACCACTCCACCACCGGATGGATGTCGGACAGGTAGGCGATGTCGGGCCAGGCCGCGGCCTGAAGTCCGCCTTCCTTGTTCTGCTTTCGCTTGCGGGCCTCCTCCAGCTTGCGTTCGGCGAGGTCGCGGTCGAAGGTGAGCTTGAGCCGCAGCTTGCGGTCATCGGTGCGCAGGGCGTTCAGGTACGGGCGAGGCAGGTCCGCCAACCGGTGTTCCAGGTCGTCCGGGGCGTCAAACGCGAGCAGGCTGTCCTCGTGGCGGAGGTTAAGCCTGTCCTCGGGTGAGCCGAAAACCTCCCGCAACACCTCCTCGACGAATGCCTCGGTTGAGGTGAACAGCGTCCGTTTCGGCGCATGGGCCGGCTGCTGGCTGGGGGGTGCCGCGCCCACCTCAGCCAGCAGGTCGGCGAGCACGTCGGGCTCGGGACCGGCGGCCAATGACTCCTCGACGCTCTTGCCGGCCAACAGGTCCTGGATCAGGCGCCGCTCTTCCCGGTCGGGCAGGTACTCGCCGGTAACCGCCTCGACGCTGCCGAGGCTGCGGTGGGCCTCCTCCTCGCGGGCCAGCAGCTTCTCCGCCACCGAGGTGTCGTCCTTGGCGCCCGGCACCTGCGAGGTCAGGATCAACGCCCGGAACTGGGGCTGGTGCCGCTGGCCGTACCGGTCGATACGGCCGTTGCGCTGCTCGATGCGGATCAGGCTCCATGGCAGGTCATAGTGGATGAGGTGGTGGCACTGCCGGTGCAGGTTGACTCCCTCGGAGGCAACATCGCCGGTGAACAGCAGGCGCACACTGCTGTCCTGCAACGAGAAGTCCTTGACGACGTCCTGCTGCTCGGTGTCGGTCAGTCCGCCGTGCAGCACCCGTACCGCCTCGGTGGCGGCCTTCCCGGCGAACCCGAGGCGTGTCGGTACCACCTCGGCCAGCCACTTGAGGGTGGCGACGCGCTCGGAGAAGACCACGACCCGGGTCTCGGCGCCGGGGCCGACGCCGATCTCGATGAGTTGACGCAACAGCTCGGCCAGCTTCGCCGAGTCCTGATCGGACATCGCGTCGGCCAGCTCGTGCAGCCGCAGCAAGGCGACCCGCTCGTCGCCGTCGCTGTTGCCCAGCCGGTTGCCGATCGTCTCCCGGAGCGCGCGGTGGGAGGACAGGAACGACTTGAGCAGGGTGTACGGAAACAGGCGGCGCTCGCGGCTCACCGGTGCATCGCCGTGTCTGTCTTGTCGGTCGTGCCCGCCGCGGTCATCGCGACCCAGCCAGATCTGGGTCAGCTCCTCGAAGATCTTCTCTTCGGCAAGGGTTGCCGGGCAGTGGATCGGCACCGACGGACCTCGGTCAGCCCACTGGTCGCCGATCTGGTCCCGCACCTCCGGGCTGATCTTTGTCCGGCGTAAGTAGAGGTGCTCGATGTCGGCGGCCGAGTAGTTGTCCGGGTCGGCGATCGCGGCCGGGTCCAGCAGCCGGATCAACTCGGCGAAAGACCGTTTGTCGCCGTTGTGCGGGGTGGCGCTGGCCAGCAGCAGCGCGTCGGTCCTACCGGACAGCTGCCGGGCGAGCTGGTTGCGCAGACTGGTCCTGCTGATCAAGTTGTGTGACTCGTCGATGACTACCGCGTCCCACTCGATCGTCTCCAGGTGGTGGCCGTACGCCCCGACGTCCTTGAGGGTGTCGATGGAGATGATGACCCGTTTGAAGAAGGTGAACGGGTTGCGGCCGGCCGGGATCTCCTGCTGGATCCGAGAAATGCCGACCGAGTCCAGCCGTACCAGCGGAATCGCAAACCGGGTCCACAGCTCATGCTGGAATTGCTCCAACACGTGCGCTGGCGTGACCACCAGGATCCGCTCGCCCCGCCCACGGCGAATCAACTCAGCCAAGGTCAGCCCGATCTCCAGCGTCTTACCCAGGCCCACCACGTCTGCTAGCAGGATCCGGGGACGCAGCCCGGCCAACGCCAGCTCGGCCGGACGCTGCTGGTAGCCCAACCGGTCGAGCAGGAACCCGTCGGCCAGCGCCAGCCGGCGCTCGGACTGCGGTAGCGGGGTGCGGCGCAGCACAGCCTCCAGGAACAGCCGGCTACGACGAAACCGGGGCGAGTCGTCGGCGACCAGCTTGGTGTCCTCCGGCCGTAACACCTCGACCCGGTCCACCTGGTCGAAGAACGTGGCCGACTCGTCTTGCACGAACTCCGACACCCCGATCGCCTTGATCATCCAGCCATCGGGGCCGACGTACTTCGCATTGCGCACCAACCACTCTTCGTCGCGCACCAGGATGCGCGCACCCGGCGGGAACTGCCGTTCCTGCTGGTCTGTCACCTGGCTGCCTTCCCATTCGCGAATGGAGGTGGTCGGTTCACAGCGTCGCGGTACGGGCGTAGCGGTGACGCAGGTCCTCGACCAACCACGCCACGTCTGCCGGCGGCGGTGCGGTCGCAGCCCCGGCGGCAGTCGCCGCGCCGGTCGGCGCCGTGTGCGACGCGTGAGGCGATGCCGATCTTGCTGGCGAGCTTGCCGGCGGCACCGACACGGGCCGGGCGCCGGTTTCCAGGTCGCTGTCGTCCGCCCGCGGATCCGCTGCGCGCGCCGGCACGACGATTGGCTCGGGTTCCACGTAGGTGTCTGCCACCAGCAGCTGACGCATGCGCTCCACAGTCGCACCGTCGGCGGTCGCCACGCTCAGCAGCCGACGCAGCACCACAGGGACGACCGGACGGGCAGACGGATCGAATGCGAGCATTGCGCCCAGCAGCGGCGCGAGCTGCAGTGGAACGCCCCCCATGTCTGGGTGGTCGTGGGGATCGATGATGCGATCCCGCAGCGCATATCCCCGGGCCGGAGCATAGAGGCTGCGGCCCGTCAGCGTCGACATCAAGATTGCACCCAACGCATAGACGTCCGCGGCTGGAGTGAGGTCCCGTTCGCCGCGCGCCTGCTCCGGCGACATGTAAGCAATCGTGCCCACCACCATGCCCGACTCGGTCAGCTGGTGGTCGCGCTCGCGCAACACCGCCAACCCGAAGTCGATCAGCTTGGGGCCGTCAGGCCCGAGCAAGATGTTGTGTGGCTTCAAATCCCGGTGCAGCAGACCGACCTCATGGATCTTGCCCAGCCCTTCGGCCAGCGTCGCGCCAAGCATCGCCGCCAGCCGCGGCTCCAACGGCCCCTCTGCCGCCAGGTGCTGATAGAGGGTTCGCCCGGGCACGTACTCGGTCGCCAGCCAGGCCGGCTCCGCGTCAAGGTCCGCGCCCTCGAACCGGGCTACCCGCGCCCCATACACCATCTTCAGGCTGTCGACCTCCGCGGCGAACCGCTGCCGGACCTGCTCCTCGCTGACCAGGTCCGATCTGATCATCTTGACCGCGACCTTGTCCCCGGTCGGCGAGACCCCCAAGTACACCTCGCCCATACCGCCCTGCCCCAGCCGAGCAGCCAACTCGAACTCGCCGACGCGCACCGGGTCGGTCGGCCTCAGCGGCTCCATAGGTACCTGAATCATCGTGGGTAAGGGTAGCCATTACGATCCGCTACGGAAGGTGTCCGACGCGATCTCTTCGTCGCGCGCCCCTCGTCGCTGCATCGCCGGTCGCGACAGCTCCTCGATAGCTCCGATAGCCGCGTCCTGTCGGTACTACGGTGCATCGATAGTGATCGCGATCGCGGCGGCGATCGGCGCGCCGCGGCGGTAGAAGATTCGTTCGAGACCAGGGTCTTGAGGGCTGGCGGCGATGTGGCCGGTCTCGCACTCAAGTAGCAAGTCGACGACGAAATGCTCTAGGCGCCAGCCTGCCTGATTTTCGTCGGCAGTGAACGGCTCAGCAAGTAGGAGGCGGAGTTCCGCATACCCAGGCTTGTGTCCGTCAGGTCGGCCGTTCATCGCGGCGCGCATATGTTGCGCCGGCAAGACCCGGCAGCCGACCTCACAGGGCCCATCAAGCGGTACGACCCCCGCTACGGGAACGACCGTCGAGGAAGGGATCCGCCACGGATGGTACAGAAGGTAATAGACCGGGATATCGAACTGTGACTCGTAGCCTGCGATAGCCGCGTATTGGTGATCAGCAACAATGAGTGCCTTGTAGGAGGATACGTCGGTAAAGCTAAATAGGCGGGGCTTGGTGATAGATGCCCATTCGTCGTCTCCCTGGAAGAGCCGGGCAAAGCCGATCTCGTAGTCGGTCGGGGTGTCCTCGGACCATTCCTGCTCGTCCGGGTATAGGCGCTTTGATTGCAAGAGCGCAATCTTAGATCTTACAAGACGGCCGCTCTGCCGAAATTGGACGAGCAGACCGATGTCGGCGATCTCCCATCCGGCGAAATGCCGGGCGCCGCCGAGGTAGTGTGTGTTGATCTCGACGACCCAGCCAGATGGAAACTGGAAGGGCAGCGAGAACCCCGAAAAGTGCTCGATGAACGTCAGATCCAGGGACGTCTCGTGGCCGGTTGGGATGCGCGTCACCTTGGCGGCAACGCGCTCGTTGCAGGACTTGAACGTGCCAGTCAGCCATTGCCGCACGTCAGGTGGAATCGGAATCGGTGGGGCCACGTCTGCTCCGAGCTACAGCGGGGGCGATGGAAAGGTACAGCTACCCTAGCGGGGGCCCGGCGCTGTAGCTGTGCTACGACTGGGAGTCGCACACAACCCGCCAGTCACCGGCAGCACCACGGCCGTTTCAAGATCATGACGTGAGGCCGAGGATGGTGAATGGCCTGGTCATGTGGCGGCATGCCCATCGGGTCGCTTCGGTGATGTCGTAACGTCCGGCCAGGCGCACGTTGAAGGCACGTACCGTCACTGAGCGGATGGCCAAGCTGCTGCGCCGCGCTCGACGGCGACTCGGGCGCCGGGGTCGTCGGGGCGGGTGGGGTGAGGGTGGGACGCGGAGCGCTCGGGCTGCCCGGGCGGGTAGGCACTCCCTTCCAGCGGCCGAAGAGGCTGATCAGGGCAGCGACGAGCAGCGCCCGGACGATGGTGGTGTTGAGGCAGTCCGGTGGCCATGACTTTGATGTCGGTATCCAGTCGATCTTCCTCGGCAAGCGCTACCTCAACTGGATCCTCGACGACCCCGCCGGCCAAAAAGCATCGAAGAAATACGCCCAACCAGAGATGAGATCGAACGCCGGGTCCGCCAACTCCTAACCGAGCTCGACGTCGCCGCGTCTGTCCAGCGCCGCCCTGTCCGCTCGCCGAGCAGGGGCCGTACCCGAGGGGCAGTCTGACGACGCCGTCCGGTGCCGGCCGCGGCGGTGATTTTGGCGGGCGCTACCCGACGATGCGGGTTGGTAGCTCGACGGCGTCACCACGGGACAATGCGGAGTGAGGCTTGTTGCCACAGACATGACAATCTGGGTCGGCGTCTGGTTCTTGCAGCGTGAGTTGGAGGCCGCCCGGGACTACGGGGCGGGATCGCAGGATGCGATATCCGGTAGGTGGCCGCCCTAGTCCGGTGGCGTAGTGCATGAAGTCGTTGACGGCCCACCCGACGGACATCGCGTTGATCGTGATGACACTGGGTGCATCCACTTCGGGGTCGTCAACGTAGCGCTGGTTGCGCCGCTGTTCCTCGGTAGCGACCGCTTCCTCAGTCAGCTTCGACACGTTCACCAGTCCGTTGCATCGTAGGCACCCGGCGGCCGTGCCGAGTGAGCGGACTACGCCGAAGACGTCAGCGACGGAGCCGTTAGCCGAGTTCAGCACGACCTTGGAACCGACCTGAAGTGTTGGGATTAGATACTGATAGGCGATCTGGTTGACCACGTCGCGTGCCAGCATCGTGTCTGCCGCCAGGAAGACGAAGTCGCAGGAGCGAAGCTGGCGCGCAACAGGGTCGTCAGCGATGTCGCCTCGCACCGCGTTCACCTGTGCCTGCGGGTTCGCATGCGTAATGATGCGATGCGCAAGTTTGACCTTGCTGGTTGGGCGGCTCAGCCCCAGTCGGCGGCCGATACGACCGACCATCCCATTGCCTAGCCAGCCTGTCGCGTCGCGCGATCGGGCCTCGGGCAGACGCGGCAGGTTTGAAGGACTGACATGATCGGGATCCACAACAACGAATTGCCCGACTCCAAGCCGGCTCAGTGCCTGAACGACTAGCATCCCGACGCCGCCTGCACCGACGATACCGACGCGCATTTCGCCAAGAAGTTCCTGCCCGACGGACCCGAAAATCAAAGCCTGCCGAGCAAAAGTCGTATCCCGAGTCGCTGTGCTGGACGCAGACGGCCCGCCGTACAGGGCGCCACGGTCGGTGCGCCGGTCCAGGAAGTCGCCCGCGATCGAGGTGAGCGCCACGTCTGTGCGGGCCCCACCGGGGAGCCAGATGTCTCCCGCCACTGCCCGTCGCGACAACACCAGCCCGCCGACTGCCTCGCCGTTGACATTCAGCAGTGTCGGATAGGCGCGCTCGTGGGAGTCGAGATCTGAACGGGAGAAGGCAACCTTCCCGTCACCACCATGGTTGTGCGCGGCCAGATAGACGAGGCCGAGATCTCTTGCGCGCCGCAGTTGTCGGGTGACGAAAGCGCCATCGAGGTGGCGGTACCCGCGCACGCCTGGCACGTAGTCCACGCCGTCGATCGCCGGCACGACTTCACGGACGACCAGTCGGAGGCCGCGGTCGGTTCTGACGGCTCCACACAGCAGGGCCGCCCCATGCTCGTCCCGGTCACCTGGGAACAGGTGCTTGGACAGGTGGTTCCACTGGGCTGGGCGAAACCGCACCTCTACGCCGGGCGTCATTGCGTACGGATCCAGTCGAGCACCTTGGCTACCTTGTGGGGCGCGGTCTGCGTGGAGAACGCCCCGCGCGTGCGGCGAGACACTTGGAGGACTGGCCGAGGCGCCGGGTCGCCGGGCCACGACAGTTGTGTGGGCTGGAAGCCGGGGCCGAGGGCAGCACCGTCGATCCTCGCGAAGTCGGGGCGGATGAAGAACGGGTAGATATCGCTGCCGGGCAGGTTGAACGGCAGCAGGAAGATGATGAACGAGCTGCTCTGCGCATATGGCGGTCCGAACGGCACGTCGAGCATCTCGATCCACGCGCCACCTTGTGCGTCCTGCACGACGCGCAAGGTGGTCGATGGGTAGGCCCTCTGCAGCAGCTCTATGGCGCTTCGGACCGGGCCCTTGAGCATCGGTGTGGTGTCAGGAGTTGTCGTCACCGGGAATCGCCCAAAACTCGTCGCCGCTCTTGACCGTGATCTCGCGGTCATCTGGGATGATCTTTTGCTCTCCGCTCGGTCTCACCTCGGACAGGACAAAGTCGAGCTGGATCGGCACCCCTGCGGCAATCGCCGCCTCCTTGATCTGGAGGCCCGTCACCTTTCGGGTTGTGAGTACGACGAACTGGCCGTTTACGGTCACCCTGGCCTCGTCGTGCGCGTCCGTCTTGTCTACGACCTCGGTGACGTCACCGTCAGTCTGGGCCGCCGTCATGTCGCCTGCCAACACGATCACCTCCGTGGTTGCTAAAATCGCAAGCAACTCCACGGTACCGCGAGGTTGCTAGAATCGCAAGTGGCGACTTGCCGGTATCGCAACTGGATCATTGGCCACGGAGGGTATGGGGGTACGGTACGAGCCATGGATCGGGAGGTTGGTGCACGGATTCGGCGGATGCGTGAGGCCGTTGGCCTGCAGGCGCAGGATCTCGCTGCCCGAGTGAACCTTGACCCGACCGCGATCTCAAAGATCGAGAACGGTAAACGGGCGATCAAGGCTGTGGAGGTGACCCGCATCGCCGAGGCGTTGAAGGTGTCGCCGCTAGCTCTGCTGGAAGACGACCCGTTGCTTTCGAATCTCCCGCTCGCTGCCCGCCGAGCGGGCTCCAGCATCGCCCGCGGAGAAGCGTACCAGCGGCTGTTGGGACTGTCGGAACTGCACGTCGTGCTTGCCGGGGCGGGAATCCGGACTACTCCGAACCTGGCGAGTGTGCCAGACGTCGCGGGGCTCTCATGGCTCGACGGGGCCACGCGTCTCGCAAACTGGGCCAATCGCGACCTACGGGTCGAACCTGAGGGCGATCAACGACTCGGTGCGCTCGCCAACGCCATCGAAGCTAAACTCAAGATCGACATTCTCATCGAGCCTCATCCAGGTGATGCGTTGTCTGGTGCAGCCATCACCGACCGGTCGTTTCCGTTGATCTTTGTTAACAGCGGGTTCCCCCGGCCCCGATCGCTGTTCACGCTGGCGCACGAACTCGGCCATGTCCTGGCGGGCCACGCCGATGACCCGATCACCCTGGATCGCGAGCTATCGGGGTCCACTGATGCCGAACGGATGGCCAACGCGTTTGCCGCGAGTTATCTCATGCCCGAGGATGACATTCGCAAGGAGATTGCCAACGGCGGTCTCACCGTCTCGACCTTGGCCTACCTGACGTACATACTCGGGGTCAGTTACGAGTCGCTCATCTATCGGTTACACAACCTCCGTCTTATCAACGCTGAGGGACGCGACAAACTCAAAGCGATTAGCTGGCAACAACTCAGCTCCCACCTAAAATATCCAGAACTCTCGTCCGACCTGAGTAGTGACCAGATTGGGCGGCTACAGTACCGAGGGACCGCCAAGCCTGCCGGTAGGCCACCTGCACTGCTGCTGCGCAGAGCATGGGATGGCTACCGGAAGGGGGTTATCAGCGTTAGGCCACTTGCCGGCCTAATGGGTATCGACCCCGAGCAGCTACTTGACCAGATTGAGGCGACCGGAGACTTCCAAGCTGTTATCGAGGAGCTAGGATCTTCGAACTATAGCGAGATCACCAACACTGAATCGCCCGAGGAGCTGTTCGGTGGAAACCCCGTCTAACGGCCTCCCAAGGCTCTACGTGCAATGACAAATCCAAGGCTCGTGGATGCAGTCACCCTGCGTCATTTCGGAATCACGGAGCATCTGGCGACGCTTAAGCATGTACTTTCCATGTATCTTCCGCCTTACTGGACGGATGCCGTTCGTAGCGAAATCCTCGCAGGTATCGGCCAGCCGGACTGTAACAATGTGCTAGCCGCATCGTTTCTCGGGGTGCCGCACCAGATCCCGACCGCGAACCTAGCAGAAGTGATGAGGATCCGGATCGCGCTCAGTGACGGAAAGAGTCGGTCCACGGAGCATCTCGGCGAAGCTGAGAGTATCTTCCTGGCCGACAAACTCAACGGTGCGTTCATCACCGACGACCACGCAGCGTATGACCTTGCTCGCCGTCGCCTTGGAGATCGCCGGGTATTAGACACGGTTGACCTATTGCGCGAGACGGTCGTGACCGGTTATTTCACGCCAAGCGAGGCCCAACAGGTGGCGAACGCGATACGTAACAGCGGCAGAAAGCTACGTCGGGGGCATCCACCGACATTCACGCCGGGCTACTTCGAACCTCGGTAGTCCAGGGCGTACGAACGTCCAATAAGCCATCGTGGCGACGGCATGTCCCGACTCCGGCGCAGTCGCCACTGCCACAAGCGGCGTTCTGCGTGCGAAGCTGCTGACGCGCCCCGAAGCTACCGGTTCTGATCGCTAACACACCACGGGCGGTGCACGCCCACGTCGCGGTTTCCGGACGCCGTGGTGTAGCAGCGCTGCCGATTGCTGTGCGTGTCGCAGTGCCTGCTCCACAGATGATGGCGCTTAGAGCCGTTCTGCGAGACGCAGGCTACGGCTTCCACGTTGAAGGACTTCGACAGTCGATGCGTGCCGTGGTTGGGGTGCAAGCATGACGGCGTATAGCCGGCTAGGGCATCGGCACGTGCAATCTCTCGAAGGACCGGGGCTCCCGCGTCACCAAATGCAACAAGGTGGCGATGGTTGAATTCGTCGAGCACTATGGACATGTTATTGTTGGCGCGCCGAAAGGCGTTCCATGCAGCTCGGAAATCGTCCAAAAGGTCCGCAGGCAAGTCAAGCGTAGGTATAGCCCTCGTCCTGCAGCGGTTCCGTCTCCTCGAAGTCGTCAAAGCCCGGTTCGACAATATCGCCTGCGCGGACAGAGAGCGGCACCCACGCCGAGGTCTGACGGCAGTCCCACACGTGCGGTGCCCGGGCTACCTCGGAGGCAACGTAAGCCGTTGCTCGATCAATAACGGTGAACGTTTACCCAGCTCAGCCGTTGTTTGCGATGCTTCGCGTGGCCTGCCGGGGCACCCACATGATCAGCTAAAGTCTGTCCAGAGGGACCAGGTGGTGTGCAACCATAGTGCCGCCGAGCTCGACGCCAGTCACTTCAGAGACCGTGCTCACCACGCCATGGGCCTGAAGGCCGACCACCAGCTCGCGACGAACTTGCTGAGCACGTACGCACACATACCGGCGACGTGTACGAACGTACACCAGAAGGTCTCAGCGAATGTACATGCACATCGGCTACGATGGGAACGTACGCGCACACAGGCGAGGTGACGATGCGCCTCAACAACACACGGGATCTGGGACTGTACGTTCGGGACCGCCGACGACGACTCGGCATCACCCAGGCCGACCTAGCAGCATCCGCGCAGGTTAGCCGCCGCTGGCTGTCCGACCTGGAGGCCGGCAAACCTACGGCAGAGGTGGGCCTGGTGTTCAAGGTGCTGCATGCGCTTGACGTCGCTCTGGACGCATCGCCCGTTGAGTGGGGTCCGGGCGATATCGACCTTGACGACGTTCTCCGTACCCAGGGCCAGATCGGCGGAGGGGATACCGGCCGTGGCCGATGACCGGGACCTGGTCGTGCTGATCGGAGGACGCCACGCCGGCGTCGTCACGATGGACGCCCAGGGCCGTCTTACCCTGAGGTACGACGAGGAGTATCTAGCCACGAGAAACCCGACGCCCCTCTCCTTATCGATGCCGCTGGCCCAGCCCGACCATGGCGACGGCCCGATACGGGCCTTCCTGTGGGGCCTGCTGCCCGACAACGAGCAGGTACTCCAGCGGTGGGCGCGCACCTACCAGGTGTCCGCGGGTAACCCGTTCGCCCTGCTGCGCCACGTCGGCGAGGACTGCGCCGGCGCCGCGCAGTTCGTTCGACCAGAACGCGTCGACGCCCTCATGGCAGGCAAGGGCAAGGTTCAATGGCTCGACGAGGACGAGGTGGCCGAGCGGCTGCGCCTCCTGCGCCGAGACCCCACCGCGTGGCACACGTTCGACACCGGTCAGTTCAGCCTCGCTGGCGCCCAGGCCAAGACAGCGTTGCACCAGGACCCGGCCACGCGACGGTGGGGCGAACCCCAAGGCGCCACACCCACAACGCACATCCTCAAACCAGCGGTCACCGGACTGGACGAACACGACCTCAACGAGCACCTGTGCCTGCGCGCCGCGGACCTGCTCGGCCTGCCGGCCGCATCGTCCTACGTCGGCCGGTTCGGATCCGAGCGGGTGATCGTGGTCGAACGATACGACCGACTCCGACATCCAGACGGCACTCTCACCCGGATCCACCAGGAAGACATGTGCCAGGCCCTCGGCCGCCCTCCCACGAGCAAGTACCAGAACGAAGGCGGACCGACCCCGGAGCAGATCATCACCGTACTTCGCGAGAACGTCTTCCCGGCGTCGGCCGCGACCGAGGCCGTAAACCGGTTCGTGGACGCCTTGGCCTATAACTGGATCATTGGTGGTACCGACGCCCACGCCAAGAACTACTCCGTACTGCTGTCCCGCTTCCAGGTGCGCCTGGCCAGACTGTACGACGTCGCCAGCACACTGCCCTACGACGACATGTACGTACCGAAGCTGCGTATGGCGATGAAGATCGGCGGCGAATACGGCCTCGATGCCGTGCACGGACGACACTGGCGACGCTTCGCCCAAGCCAACCAGCTCGACCCCGACGAAACCGTCGCCCGCATCGACGATCTCGCCACGCGCACGCCCGACGCCTTCACCGCTTCCGCCGAGGATGAGGCCGTCCAAGCGCTGAAAAGCCAGCTGCCATCCCGTCTGACTGACCGCGTCGCAGCACGGGCCGCGCAATGCCGCAAGAAGCTGGAGCAGTAGATCACGACCGGCACGGCCGTGCAGCGTCGAGCGATAGGTGACGCCGACGCTTAGCTACTCGCGACCCTTGCAAGAACCTCCCGCCATGGCTCGCCGTGCTGGCCAGCCGCCTCGACGGCATTACCGAACTACGGCCGCTGCTCGACGCCTACATGCCAACCCAACCCCGGCTGGTCAACCGGTGGCCGCTTCCCGACCAGCCCCACCCGGCGCTGATCCGCACGCTCCCCGGCCACCGAACACCGGTGGCGGCTGTGACCATCGCTCCCGACGGCTCGTGGTTGGCCAGCGGCGGGTCCGACGCCACCGTGCGGATCTGGGACCCGGCCCACCGGCGCCTGCAAACACACCCTCACCGGCCACACCCGACTCCGTGCGCGCGGTCGCCATCGCGCCGGACGGATCCAGCCTAAACCTGCGCATGGCCTACCCTCGGTAACTGGAGTGGCCCTGGCCCTTATGGGGCCCACCCTTCGTGGTGTACAGCCAGATCGTGGCGCTGCGGCCCATCGATCGTCTGGCACAACTGCACGTGGAACCAAGGTCGGCGGTCTTAACCCACCCCCCGTTTACCCCCCGAAAACCCTGCCAACCAGCGACAACCAACGACAACGGCGAGGAGCCCTCCGTCGACGTTTTCCCAGCTCAACGCCAACTTGTGACAATGGATGAAAGGGCCTCTACGCCCCTGACCGACAAGAAGAGGCCGTGGGTTCAAATCCCGCCACCCCGACCACGAAATTGCAGGTCAAGGGCAGGCACTTGAGTGATCAAGAGCCTGCCCTTGATCATTTGACCCTCATCTGACCCCCGGATGGACCCCCAGCTTCTGGTATCC
>WNFU01001264.1_pt1 | contig 57578 bp, 45 predicted proteins | sample 5400121 | NCBI WGS metagenome assembly WNFU01 (sample SAMN13153360, study PRJNA577476) | soil metagenome | isolation source: 100 cm soil or saprolite under grassland replicate 1 | place: USA:California | collected 2016-06-15 | reverse complement strand
GCGTCAAGGAAGGCAAGTCCAAGAAGGAGGTCATCCGCTGCCTGAAGCGTTACGTCGCCCGGGAAGTGTTCGCAGTGCTCAGCCAGATGGGACAAAGCGACCCGGCCAAGGCCGCTTGACATCTATAGGAGCGTCCCTGGCGTGCGCCGGCCTGTGCGCCGCTACGAGGCCGCCTACCGCCGGCTGATCGCGCGGTAGGGACGGCCCCCGCATGCGCTGTCAGGTCGCAACGGCGTTGCGGATCGGCCTCAGGCGGCCTCGGCCGCCTGAGGCCGGTGCTCGATGGTGGCGGCGAGCAGCATGTGCAGGCCGCGGACCTGGGTGCGCTCGCGGAGCTGCCAGGCGCCGTCGTGCCAGCGGGCCAGTCGCTCGCGCTCGAGCCGGCGGCCGGCGAGCGCGGCGTGCTTGCACGGGACGGGCAGGGATGCCCGGTGGGTGCCGGAGCGGCAGGTGCAGCCGAAGAGCACGGTGCCGTCGCGCACGCCGCGGATCCAGACGCGGTGGCTGCCGGGTTGCGAGTCGGACTTGACGAGAACGGACCCGTCGGGCAGGACACGGGCGTTGTGGCCGCTCTCGACGGCGCGGATCTCGGCGGCGAGCCCGTACGCCGAGCGCCAGCTCGCCTCGTCGGCGTACCCGCTCGGAGCGATAGGAGTGCTCGGAGGGAGAGGGACTACGGGTGCTTCCGTCATGGGTACATTGTACCGGAAACGATCGCCATCGGCCCACGAAAACCGCAGGTCAACCCGGCTATAGGACCTCGGCGCACACGTTGGCGCGAGGAGGCGCCCGACCGTGCGCGGGCGGTTCAGCGGCGGGCGGTGGCCGCGGAGATGAGGGCGCGGAGCGCCTCCTTCAGGCGCTTGGCATCGTCCTCGTCGAGCGGTGCGAGGAACTGGCGCTCCGCGTCCTCGCTTGCCTGGGTGGCACGGCGGCTGGTGTCGCGGCCCGCGGCGGTCAGCTCCACCACGTTCTTGCGCCGGTCGTCGGGGTATGGACGACGTTCCACCAGACCCTTGCCCTCCAGCTCGTCGACCAGGGCGACCATGGTGGTGCGGTCGATCCCGAGCCGGCGGGCGACCTCCTGCTGGGACGCTGGATCCTGGTCAGCGAGCGCGTTGAGCACCGCCAGCTCCCGGCCGTCGATGCCATGCGGCGCCAGCGCCGGCCCGATCACGTCGGCGAGCCGCAGCTGCGCGTACTTCAGCAGCGGATAGAGGCGCTCAGTGGACATACCGAGATCCTACCTCTAGACTGATCGTCAGGATAACTGATGATCGGTTAAGCTGACGTTAGGCGGGAGCCTGACGCGGACGAGGAGGTGGGTCAGCGCAATGACTGACCACGATCGGCTGAGCGTTGGCATCAAGACCACGCCATGGAACGCGACCTACGACGAAATCCTCGCTGTCTGGCGGGACGCGGACACCGTCCCGGCGATCGAGCACGCCTGGCTCTGGGATCACATGGTGCCGCCGCGCGGGGAGACGACAGCACCGATCCACGAGGGCTGGACGCTGCTGGCCGCCCTGGCCGCCCAGACCGAGCGGCTCCGCCTGGGGCTGATGGTGGCCAGCAACCGGATCCGCCCGCCCGCCGTGCTGGCCAAGATCGCGGCGACAACGGACGTGATCTCCCGCGGGAGGCTGGAGTTCGGGATCGGGGTCGGCGGCACTCGGGTCGCGGGCGACAACCCCGCCGTCCGGGAGTTCGAGGCGTATGGTCTGCCGCTTGTCACGCCTGGCGAGGGCGTCGCGGCGCTGGCGGAAGCGTGCACGATCATCCGCCGGATGCCGAGCACGCGGATATATGGAGCATCCCCGGCCCGCCCTTTCTCAGCGTCGAGGAGCTCCGCCGCAAGAGCGGCATCCTCGACGGCTACTGGGGGTCGCGACACTACCAGGACCAAGACCAACGCAAAGTGTCACACCAGTTGACAGTCTGGACTCGCCAGAGTCTGGTTGGCTCGTGACGCCGACCGTGGCCGGATGCCGAGGAAGATCTCGTTCGACGCCCACGCCCGAGATAGCGAGAGGTCTGGGTCGAGCTGAAGCTCGACACGATTGCCGAAGAAGTCCTGGCCGTTGACGCGAACCTTGCCGTGGGTGTTCTTGGCATAGTCGAACACGGCGTTCGTCTTGCGAAGTTCCTTGCCAGGGTCAGTCCCGAAGGTAGGAGACGTGTCACCAGCTACAAGGGAGACTATTCGCAACCTGCTCGGCACGGACCGAGCCGAGATCGGGACACCAACCCGGACCTGATCCACCCAGGGTCGATGACCAGCCTGCTACCGAACTGGTGTTATTCGCCTTCGCGCTCGGGTGCCGTGCCCAGATCGAACTGGCGTTTGGCCTGGCCCAGCATGTCGGCCAGTGCCGTGATGAGCTTGCTGGAAAGCTCGCCTTGGCTGGGAGTGCCGGCGATCAGGGGCGGGGCTGTGCCCTCACGCTGGCGCAGCTCGCTCTCCGACGGATGCCCGAGACGCCGTTCGCACCATCCCGAGATGCATCGGCGCAGGCTTGTGAGGTCGACGCCGTGTGTTTGGAGCAGGCGACCGAGCTGGTCGGGACCGAGTAGGCACGTGAGCAGCTCGCACAGCGCGCGCGTTTCGTCTTCGGTCTCGGGATGGCTGACCGGCGGCGGTGCGTTGCCGCCCTGGACGACCACGGCCGAGAGCAGGTGCTCGCGTGTGAACGGCTGGCCGCGCATCGTGCCACCGGACGCACGGAGGCGGAAGCGGTAGACGCCAGCGCCCGTCGCGATCATTTCCGTTTGGAAGACGCCCGGCTCGGCCTCTGCCAGTCGTAGGGAGCTGGCGGTGCCGTCGGGGTGCTCGACGACGGTCTCGACGGTCGCGCGCCCGCTCACGGGCACGCCGTACTCCGTCAGCGACGAGCGCAGGGTGAGCCGTGCGCCCGGCTCCATGCTCGACTGCGACACGCGTGCGCGCATGCGCAGGTTGGAAAGCGTCTGCGCGGTGACGCTGTAGCGCACCCCGGCCCGGCCAGCCAGGCTGTCGCTGAGGCGCTTCGAAAGGCGCGGATCGAGGTCGAGCAGCGCGTGCCAGGTGCCGACCTGCTCGGGCGCACCGCCAAGCGCCAGCGGCAGGTCGAACCGGTAGTAGTCCATCCCGGTCGCGGCGCGGTAGGTGGCGCCGGCGCCCGCCGCGTTCGCGGGCGTCATGACGTCCCCGTCTGGCGTCTCCACCGCGAATCGCAGCGCCTGCGTGTCGCTCAGCACGATCACTGTGGCGTCGATGTCGGCCTCGTTCAGGTCGAACGGGACGCGCAACCTCACGCCCGGCCCAAGGTAGCCGGTCGGATCGGTCACGATGTCGTTGTTGGTCACGCCGGCGAGCACCTGCAAGAAATACTTGGTGAGGCGGAAGTAATCGTCGACGCTGGGGCTGAGCGGCCCGCTGAGCAGCAGGTAGCCCTGAGTGTGGTTGGTCAGCGCCGTGAGGGCGCCGGCGCTGACCTGCTGGGCGGTGCCCAGCCCGATCGCGAACGTGCGGTCGTTGATCGTGCCGCTGACGTCTGCGATCCACAACGGCGTGTTCTCAAGCCCGTCGGTGAAGACCAGGAGCGCCTTGTGGTCGTAGCCGCTCACCGGGTCGAGTGTGCTGCGGGCCAGCTGCAGGCCGTTGCCGATCGAGGTCGACCCTGCTGGTGTGATCGCCTGGATCGACGTGATCGCGGCTGCCCGCGCCGGGTCGAACGCGCCGCCGGCGAAGCGGGTGACCGCGATGCCAGGGTGTGCGGCCTGGTCGAAGCTGACGATGCCGACCCCATTGTTGTCCTGGACGAGCTGGACGAAGTTGGTCGCTGCCTGGTGGAGGATGTCGATGCGCTTGGTCGTGGCGTCGATGCCGGCCAGCCAATCCATGCTTCCCGACTGGTCCAGTGTCAGCATGACGGCGACGGTCGGTCGCGCGATGCTGTTCGCGCGCAGGTGGAACACGAAGTCCTGGCCTGTCTCGTCGCAGTGGACCGTGACGTCGCTCGGCGGCACCAGTGCTGCAGGCGTCCCGCCGGTGAACCTGAACCAGATGCGCCCGAGCTGGCGGAGCTGCGGGTGGTGGGGAATGTGAAGGACGCCGTCGGCGGGTAGGTGCACCGAGAACGGGGCGTTCGGCCCCGCGCTCACCCGGAGTGTGATCTCGTCGCAGGCCCGGATCTCGAACACGGCTGCACGGATCGCGGTTTCCGACTCTGGGACATCGTCGAAGCGGATCTGCATGCCCGGATTCTCCGCCGTGACGACCCGCACGGTCGTCGGTAGCGTGTCGTAGCAGGGGGGCGTGACGACAGACAGGTCTTTGTAGGTCTTCGCTTCCTGCATGTTGTCTGGCGGTGCCCATGGCCGCAGCGGCGGAAAGCCTGTGCCGGCATCACCCGCCCACGGCTGGATGTCCTCGTTGATCGAGGGCACCGCGCTGTGGCCGCCGTAGGCCGTGTCCGGTGCGAGGCGCTTGGGGTATGCGGGATCGAAGGGATCGGTCTGCCACTCCGCCCACAGGCGGTCGAGGTTGGAGTGCAACAGGAAAACGAACGGGTCATGGAACGAGAAATGCCCGTTGGCGAGGCTGCCGCCGATGTAGCCGTGGGCGTCGGAGTGCGGACCGCTAATGTTCAAGTCGAGGTCGACGAAGTCGGCAACGTTCTTAATGGCGGTGTCGGAGGGAATGGCAGGTGTGCCATCAGACTTGGCATTTTGGGCCCCGACTTCCCGCCAGATGTGCGTGTGCCCGGGCTCGGTCGACTCGAAATCCTCCAGCGGCGGCCCGGCGGGGTCGCCGGTCCCGCCCATGAACGCTGGGGTGAACAGGTTCACCGTGCCACCCGACCCGTCCGGCGCGTTACGCGGGTCTACCGTCCAATCCCAGTAGTGCAGCGATAGATCGGGGTCCACCTCGCGGAGCAGCGCCTCGAGGCGGTTGCACAGCTCGCGGTGCCAGGGGATGAACGCGGGGCCACTATGGACGTCCGCGCCGGCGCTATGGGCGTTCTTGTGGATGTCCTCCTGCTTGTCGAAATACGACACGCCGTCCGGGAAGAACCGGTCACGGTCAAGCTTTAGGATCGCAGCGATGAACCGGTCGCGCTCTGCTTGCGAGACATGTGCGATGTTGCGCCGGATCCCGTCGCCGAGAGACATCGGGCACCTCCTGGTTTGCGTCAAGTAGATATGCGTCCTGGGTTGGGTCGCAGTCAGGGCAAGTGGAGCGAGATCCGGTCGACGTACTCAGGCCACGCCGGTGCTGCGGGACCGTCACTTTCCCTATCAGCGCATCCCACGGGAGGTGCGGTTGGTGAGCTGCACTTCCTGCTCCTCCGACGACGTTTCCTCGGGTTTCCCCTCGCACGTAGGGGAGCAGCTCCGGGCATTTCTGGTCCGTTATTCTGGGGTCTCGACATTGTCGGGCGGGACGAATGGACGCACTTCGCGAACGAATTCATGCAGCAATGGCTCCGCTTCGCGCACGAAGTTGCCCAGTGCTCTTGCGGACCTGGCCATGTGGTTCAGCTCCGTATGTGTCAGCGGGTAGATCGTGAAATCACGTTCGAGGTACCAGATCGGCGGAGGCACCAGAGGAGGGATCTTATAAATATGGCCCAATGCCACCATTCGTCTGATCAGCTCACATAGCTTCTCTTCCGCATCTGCTTCATCTTGGGTGACGACTTTGAACACTTGCTGGGCGTGCAGGGAACAACCTAAGTCCGTCGTTATATCAGCTGAGACTTTTACTGATTTCGTACCGAAAGGAACGATCACGTCATATGTCCGACCATGCGGGTCGTTAGTTGCGGTAAGTGGTTGGTTGAGCTCGTCAAGAGCCTGCCAAGTAATTGTCTCGATTATGCTCGGCTGGCTGCGATGACTTGCCGCCGCTTCGAGGAAGAGTGATTGCCCCTCAATGATGGAGCCGAAAACACAGGATGTCCGTGTTAGTGACTTGTCAAAAGAGATGTGAGTTGCGTCCACTACGCTGGGTTGGACGTTGTCAGATCCAGGTCCGCATCGATAAGGCTTGGAATCTGAGCTTTCCATGACGAATCTGCTGACAGAGTAACCATGGATCGTCGCAGGCTGCCCACGCTCGCAGTAGTCGCACACTTCGCACTGCGGATCATCGGGGCGAGGATTAGGATTGCAGGGGGGACCGATCCATCCAGTCCCTGTGACCGGGTCGGTAATCTGCTCGGCCAGTTCGTGGGAGATCCGCTGTGTGAGGTCATCCGAGTCGCTTGGAAGGTATACCGGAATCACGCAGTAGTACAGGAGTGTGCCGTTCTTGGTCGGGACGGAGTGGTGGTAGCCGCCCAAGTTAACGTCGCTGCGCAAGTCCTTGTAACGGACGACAACGTCCGGCGGGACCATAACGAAGTAGCAGGTGTCCGATAAAGAGGTCGGCAGGAGCTGATTTTCGACTGTAGATTGGAGTGCGGTCTGGATGACGTTGGCGTCCAGGAGCGGGGGGTTGACCGGAGCTTCAATCAGCAGGCCGCTGGTTCCCAAGAAGGCGCCGGTCCCGATCGTGTAGCCCGGAACCGAAAAGGTCTGACTGAGTTCCGTCATCCAGCTACTGTTCAGGATGTCCGCAAAGAACTGGTCGACCATGCAACGATAGGAGCCTGGAGGCCAGGTCGACGTGGTTCCGTCCGCCCACTTGACGGTAGCCCACAGCGCCATCGGGCTGACGCTGACGAGAAGCGGCCCTTTGTTGTATGTGACTATGTTGGGCATGAGCACTCCTCGTGCTATGGGTCGCCTGGAAGAGTGGCGTGGGGAGCCAGCCATGAGGGCCGGGTACATCGATTCGCCACGTGTGCCTCCTCGAACCGCAGCCCGCGATCCACGGCACGATTCAAGACAATGTAGACACAACCAGGCAAGACAATCAGTGCTGTGCGACACACAGCGATGGTGCTGCGTGACACAGCAGCGCCGCACACACGCAACGAGCCTGATCAGCAGATCGACCAGCCCATCGGTCAGCTCGGCGGCGCGCTGCCAGCACAGGCAGGCGAGCAGGGTCAGCCATCCCGGCCACGATCAGGGGTATTCCTGCGATAAGCTCCGTTATCACAGGAACCGCCGTCTGCGACCAGCCACAACGGCTCCTCGCTGACGTCCATCGGCTTATCGTTATCGCAGGAATCGAGGAGGGAAGCGCCGTGGCGAAGCTCGCCGTTGTTGGCGCGGTGCCCGACGACCACCCTGGCGAACCGACCGTCGAGGCGCTCGTCGCCGACTACCTCGCCGACCTCGCCAACGCCGAGCGCCCCGCCAACACCCGCCGCGCCTACACAAGCGACCTCACCGCCCTCACGCGCTACTACCCTGGTCCCGCCAGCGGCATCACGCCCACGGTGCTGCGCGGCTTCTTCACCACCCTCAACGGGCTCGCCCCGGCCACCCGCGCCCGCAAGCAGGCCTCGGTCTCAAGCTTCCTGGCCTGGGCCTACCGCCACGACGCGATCGGGGCCAACCCCATGACCAAACTCGACCGGGTCCGCCTGCCCGACCCCAGGCCCCGGGGCGTGCCCCGCGCCACCGTCGAGCTGGTCCTCGCGCAAGTCCCCCGCGCCCAGCGCCGCGACCGGCTGCTGTTTCGCCTCGTCTACGAGACCGGCCTGCGCATCGGCGAGGCCCTCGCCACCCACGTCGATGACCTCGATCTCACTCCCGACGACGAGCGCCTCAGCGTGCTCGGCAAGGGCGGCCGGCGCCGCACCCTCCTGCTCGACGACCCACGCCTGGTCGCCGAGCTGCGCGGCTACCTCAAGCAGACCGGCTACCGGCATGGCCCGCTGTTCCGCGCCCAAAAGAACGGCCGCGGCGGCCCGCTGCGCTACCAGTCGGTCCAACAGCGGTGGGCCGGCTACTGCGCGGCTGCCGGCATCACCGTCACCCTCCACCAGCTCCGTCACGCGCACGCCACCGAGCTGGTCAACGACGGCGTCAGCCTGGCAACCATCCGCAAGCGGCTCGGGCACAAGAATCTCCAGACCACCGCCCGGTACGCCTTTCAGTCCGATGCCACCGCCGACGCGGAGCTGCGTGCCCGGCGGCGCCGCCGCGACCAGCGCTCAGGCTGAGTCCGCACCTGGCGGCTCACGGTGTGTTCATGAGGAGGTGCAGTCTGCTGCAGGGACCGCGCCGCGGCTGGGTGCCGGTTGACCGGCGTCAGGTCGAGATTCACCGGCTGCTGGGGGTGTTCGGGCCTGCCCCGGCGGCCTTCTACGCTGACGCGTGCCGGCTGCTCGCCCACGATCCGCAATTGGCCTCCACGACACACCTGGTTGGTCATCTCCTGCGGGAGCTTGAGTCGGCGCTGCGTGACGTTCTCCGGCCGATGATCCCGGCTGAGCAGACGGCCAGCTCGTCCAAGCCCGAGAGCGTGCTTGATCATCTCCTAAGAAAGGCCGCGTCGGCGCTGCACGCAATCGTGCGGCCGATGATCCCGGCTGAGCGAGCAGCCGGCTCGTCCGAGCCCAAGCCAGGAAGCAAGGAGCAGAAGGAGAGCCACAAGCAGGAGATCGACGCGATCGCCACGGCACTGGGGTTTGCTCCCGATGATGAGGTGCGCTCCCTGTGGAAGTCGCTTGGGCTCCACCGTGTTGGCCATCGTGGTTCCCAACTCGGGCCTCGGCCGGTCGATGACGACTTCCGTGCCTTGTGGAACAACGCTCAGATCCTGCTCCTGCGGCTGGGCCGCCAGTTCGAGTCCTCGTTTACTGCGTCGCTGCCGCTGATCGACGAGCTGGCCGGTAAGGAGAGGCCGGATGGCGGCGACCTGAAGTGGTTACGCGGGAGCATGCCCCACAGCGTGGTTGCCTTGGATCGGTTCTTCGAGCGAGCGGGCCCGGGGTGGTTTCCGCTCTTGCGCAGCAAGGGGTATCTACTCGATCCGCCGCCTCTTGAGGTCGCCGCGGACGAGACGATCGCCTATGTGCGATGGCCGGCTGGTCGGTATCTGGTCCGGATGGCCGCCGAGCCGCGCGTGCAGCGCCAAGTGCTCGAGGTCGCGCTCGCGTTGGACACCGACAATCCTCAGGCGCACGAGTGTGTCGCCGAGGCAGCGCTGGCGCTGCCGGCTGCTGATGGGGCCCGCCTGGCCCCGAAGATCGCGAGCTTCCTGGCGTCGCCGTATCAGTGGGCGTTGCCGCCGAAGGTTCGTGATCTGATCGCCCGGTTGGCACAGGCAGGAGAATCTGATACAGCCCTGCTGCTCCTGCGGTCACTGCTTTGGGCGGAGACGGGCCGTGGGGGGTGGCGGTCGGCCGGGTTGGTGCCCGAGCTGATTCCGGCGGTCTTCCCGCAACTGGGCCTGGACGGCCTTGCGCTGCTGGCCGACCTGCTTGATCAGGCCCTCGACGAGCGCCTCCCGGGTGGGAGGACCTGGCGGGATCATTCCTGCAGCTGGCGGCGCACGCTGGATGGCGGGCGGGAGCACGATCGCGAGCAGGCGCTCACCTCGGCGCTTCGGGATGCTACGCTTCTGCTCGCCCGCAGCGATCAACCGGGAGTCGCTGCCGTGGTGGAAGTCTTGGAGCGGCGGGAACGGGCGATCTTTCACCGCCTTGCCCTGTACGTCCTGCGGCACGTTCCGGACAAGGCGCTAATCGCGGAGCGGATCGGCCGGCGGGAGCTCTTCGACGACTTCCACGTCGAGCGGGAGTACACCCTGCTGCTGCGGGAGCGGGGCGCCATCCTGCCACGGGAGGTCCAGGCCCGGGTCCTTGGGTGGATCGATGCGGGGCCTCTGGAGAGCGGGCTGGAGCCTGATGCCATCGACCGGTGGCAGCTAGTGCAGCTGAATCGCTTCGGCCACGCCCTGCCGGAGGAGCAGCTGGCGCGCTACCAGGAGCTGGTCGAGCGGTTCGGCGAACCAGTGGAGCCTGAGATGATGGAAGGGTGGGTCGGCCCGACTGCGCCGTTGAGCACAGAAGAGCTCCTCGCCCTGCGCGACGATGAGCTTGTAGCGCTCCTGCGCTCGTGGCAGCCGGACACGGGCTGGTTCGCGCCGTCACGGGAGGGCCTGCGGCAGCACCTGGGGGAGGCGGCTGCCCAGGCGCCCGAGCGGTTTGCCATCCTCGCGCCAACCTTCGGCGAGCTTCACCCGGCGTATGCCGTCGGTGTACTTGGCGGCTTGGGCGAGGCGGCCAAGCAGGGACGTGCCTTCGCGTGGCAGCCGGTGCTTCAGCTCGCCCGGGCGGTCATTGGCAGGCCCCGCCTGCTACCCGCCCGGGATGAGCGCGAGGACTACGAGCTGATTCGAGGCTGGGTGGACGTGCGCATGGAGGTCGCGCGCCTGCTTGACACCGGGCTGCGGCACGACGGGATCCCCACCGAGTCAGACAGCGACGTCTTCGAGGTCTTGGCCGCACTCGCCGCAGACCCAGACCCCAGCCTCGCCGACGAAGAGCAGCAGGGCAACACTGGCCCCGTGACCCTCGACCTGAACGCAGTGCGCGGCGCAGCGTTCCACGCGATCATGCAGTACGGCTGGTGGCGCAAGAAGCAGACCCCACCAGGCCAGACGGCCAGCCTGGATCCTCGGCTTCGAGAGCTGCTCGACCGTCACCTCGACCCGCATCACGAGCCGACCCGTGCGATCCGCTCGATCTACGGCCAGTACTTCCCGCACCTGCTCGCCTGCGACCAGGAATGGGCGCAGGCGCGGGTGGACGCGATCTTTCCCCGCGATTCCTCCCTGGAGCATCTCCGGCGGGCGGCCTGGGACCGTTACCTGCTCTTCAATCGCGCCTACCGCGACGCGTACGAGCTGCTCACCGAGCGCTACCGCGAGGCCATCACCCGGCTCGCAGAAGGCAGCCCCGAGCAGGCATCCGATCACGCCGACGAGACGACGGATGCGTTGATCGGGCATGTCTTCGGGCTCTACGCGCAGGGGAGCGTCGGCCTGGAGCCCGGCTCGCTCGTCCACCTCTTCTTTGAGCGCGCGCCTGTCGACGCGCGGACCCACCTCATCGAGATGGCAGGGATCGACGTCACGAGCGCAGAGCAGCCTGCACCACAGGTGTTGGAGCGGCTCCAGCGCCTGTGGGAATGGCGCCTCGGTGTCCTGCGACAGCGCGTCGACGCTGATCTTGAGGAACTCAAGGGCTTCGGCTGGTGGTTCGGGTCAGGCAAGTTCGACGATGACTGGGCACTCGCTCAGCTGCAGGAGCTGCTCGCCGCCGAGGGCATCGTCGACCCCGATCACACGGTCGCCGAACGCCTCGCTGTCCTCCGCCATGAGCGGCTCGCACCGGTGGTCGCCTGCCTGTCCCTGCTCATCGACGCGACCCACCGGCACGCGGCCCAGCGGTCATGGTTCGTCACCGGCGCCCGCGATGAGATTCGGGCGATCCTCGAGGATGGGATCAGGGCAGACGATCCTGAGACCCGCCGCCGCGCACGTGCAACCGTGAACCGCCTCATCGCACGGGGCTACATCCAGTTTGGAGACCTGCTCTCGTGACCTCGTGCCGCCAGCGTCTTGACACCGTCCGCGCTGCTCCCATCGGCAATGTGCCCGCTGGCCTGCGCTGGCACCACAGCCCTGGACCGCTCGTGAACCAACGTCCTTCCTGCTCAGCGGGTGTCTCGGCTGTGCCCGGCTATGGCGGTCGGAATCGAGGATTGCGGCCGGCTGCTCTACGCCGTCACGGCGGCGGTCGTGCACGTCTGGCAGAATCCGGCAGCACCGCCGTCTGACGGCGATCCTCCTGTGAGGTGCTGATGCCGGGTCGCTTCCTGACCGACGCCGACCGTGACCGCCTGGGGGGGCTTTCCTACCGAGGTCGACCGCGACGACCTCATCCGCTTCTTCACCTTGAGCGGCGACGACCGCCGTCTGCTCGCCATCCACCACGGCGCGGCCAACCGGCTTGGCGTCGCGCTGCAACTTTGCACGCTGCGCGCGTTGGGGTTCGTGCCCGACGACCTTGCCGCCGCGCCAGCCCCAGCGGTCGCCTACCTCGCCGCCCAGCTCGACGTCGCCCCGGCCGTCCTGGCCGGGTACGCCGCGCGGGCGCAGACCCGCACCGACCACCTCGCCAAGGTCCAACAGGCGCTGGGGTTCCGCGACGCGGGCCCGGCCGAGCGCCGTCGGCTGGCCGCCTGGCTGCTGGAGCGGGCGATGGAGCACGAGCGGCCCGCGCTGCTGTTCCAGTTCGCCTGCGACCGGCTGCTTTCCGACCGGGTCGTCCGCCCTGGCGTCACGCAGCTTGAGCGGCTGGTCGCGGCGGTGCGAGAGCAGGCCACCGCCGAGACCTACCGGCGGCTGCAGCCGCTGCTCGGCGCCGCGCGCGTCGAGGGCCTCGACCGGCTCTTGACGGTCGACCCGGCGCTGGGCCGCTCCCCGCTGGTGTGGCTGCGGACCGAGCCGGTCTCGGTCGCGCCCAAGGCGATCCTGGCGGAGCTCGACAAGCTCGCCTACTTGCGCAAGCTCGGCGCCGACGCGCTGCACCGCGATGTTGCTGGGGTGCTGCCGGCCAACCGGGTCCGGTTTCTCGCCGCGCTCGGGCGGCGCACCTCCGCGCAGGCGCTCAGCGTTGCCCCGGCCGAGCGGCGCTACCCGATCCTGCTGTGCTTTTGCGCCGACCAGGCGACCCGGATCACCGACGACCTGCTCGACGCCTACGACCGGGCACTGGCCGGGACCGACCGGCGCGCCCGCCACGACCTCGACGAGCTGCGCCGCGCAAGCGCCCGGGCGGCCAACGACAAGGTCCTGCTGTTCGTCGAGCTCGGCCGCGCGATCCTCGACGCCGCCGACGGCCGCCGCGACGGTGCCGGCGCCGACGTTCTGGACCTGGTCGAGCGCCGCATCGGCCTGGAGCGGCTGCGCGGCGCGGTCGCCGAGGCCGAGCAGCTCGCCCGGCCCTCCGACGACGGCTACGTCGACCTGCTCGACAGCCGCTACACCCACCTGCGCCAGTTCGTGCCGGACTTCCTGGCCGCCTTCGACTTCCGCGCCACCGCCAACAGTCCCGGCGGGCAGGTGCTGGCCGCGGTCGAGGTCCTGCGGGAGCTCAACCGTCGTGGCGGGCGGCGGGTGCCCGACGACGCGCCGCTGGGCTTTGTCCCGGCCACGTGGCAGGCGCAGGTGGTCGGCGCCGACGGCCGCGTCGACCGGCACGCCTGGGAGCTATGCGTGCTGTTTGAGCTGCGCGGCGCGCTGCGGGCCGCCAACGTGTGGCTGGACGGCTCGCGCCGCTACGCCGACCCCGAGACCTACCTGCTCGCCCCGGCCGCCTGGCCGGCGCTGCGCGACCAGGTCTGCGCCGAGCTCGACCTGCCCCGCACCGGCGCCGAGCGCCTCGCCGAGTACGAGGCCGAGCTGCACGCCCGCCTGCGCGACCTTGACCAGGGGCTTCCTGCCAACCAGGGGGTGCGCGTCGACGGTGGCCGGCTGGTCGTCACCCCGCTCAAGGCCGAGGAGCTCGACGGACGGGTCGGCCAGATCGCCGGCCTGGTCGCCGGCCGGCTCCCCGCGGTCGAGCTGGCGGACCTGCTGATCGAGGTCGACCGCGAGACCGGCTTCTCCGACCACCTCACCCACGCCGGCGGCGCCACCTCCCGGTCCAAGGACCTCAAGGCGCACCTGTACGCGGCGATCGTGGCGCAGGCGACCAACCTGGGGCTGACCACGATGGCCGAGATCACCGAGGGGGTCAGCTACCGGCAGCTCGCCTGGGCGACCGACTGGTACCTGCGCGAGGAGACGCTCAAGCAGGCGACCGCCGCGATCGTCAACCACCAGCACCGCCAGCCGCTCGCCCGGCTGTGGGGCAGCGGCAGCTTCTCCTCCTCCGACGGGCAGCGGTTCCCGGTCGCGGTCAAGGCCGCCGGGCAGGCCACCAGCCTGCTGCCGCCGCGCTACGGCCGCGGGCTGGGCCGGACTTTCTACACCTGGACCAGCGACCAGCACGCCCAGTACGGCAGCAAGGTCATCGCCCCGGGCAAGCGGGAGGCGACCTACGCGCTGGACGAGATCCTCGACAACGTCACCGACCTGAAGATCACCGAGCACACCACCGACACCGCCGGGCAGACCGACCTGCTGTTCGGCCTGGCGGACCTGGTCGGCCTGCAGTACTCCCCCAACATCCGCGACCTGGCCGACCAGCGCCTGTACCGGCTCGGCCCCCGCGACGCCTACCGCGCCTACGCCCATGTCGGGGTGCTGCTCAAGGCCAAGGTCGACCACCAGCGCATCCTTGCCCGCTGGGATGACCTTGTGCGCGTGGCCGGCTCGCTCAAGCGCGGCACCGTCCCCGCGTCGCTGCTGATCGCCCGCCTGCAGGCCGCCCCGCGCCAAAACGACCTCACCCGCGCGATCCAAGAGTACGGGCGGCTGGTCAAGACGCTGTTCATCCTGCGGTATCTGGCCAGCGAGGAGCTCCGGCGGCGGATCAAACGCCAGGGCAACAAGCAGGAGTCGCTGCACGCGCTCCGCGACGCGCTGATGTTCGCCCACGCCGGCCAGCTCCGCCACCGCGCCAGCGAGGACCAGGCCAACCAGGCCAGCTGCCTCAACCTGGTGGTCAACGCGATCGTGTGCTGGAACACCCTGTACATGGCCGACGCGATCGACGCGCTCCGCGCCGAGGGCCTGCTGTATCCCGACGACGACCTCTCCCACCTGTCGCCCACCGTGAACGCCCACATCAACGCCTACGGCCGCTACGAGTTCGCAGTCGAGCGGGAACTGGCCCGCACCGGCCGCCGGCCGCTGCGCCGCCCCGACCCCACCGCGGTCGGGTAGCGGCCATCCGAGTCGGGGTGGCGGTGGTGCCCTCCCGGGGCTGGGCTGGCGCTATCCCTGGGACTGATCCTTGCCGGTCGCCGCGGCGTGGTCGGCGAGCACCCGGCGGACCTGCTCATGGGAGATGCCGGCGGCCACGGCGATCCGGCGCAGCCCCCACCCGTCGGCGCGGGCGGCCACGATCGCGTCCTCGACCAGCTCGCCGCTGGCCTCGTCAAGGCCCTGGCGTAGCTCGGCCAGCAGCCGGAGCCGCTGGATCGGTGGCAGCAGCGTCACCTCGGCGCGGAACCCCTGGAGGTGCGCTTGGATGGAGGCGACTCGCTCATGCCAGGCCTCCGGCGACCTGGTGAGGGCCTCCAGGTGCTGAGCGGGCACGGGCTTCGTGGGCATGAACCTGACCCTGCGCGCTGGCGCCCCAGGTGTCAACTCGTGTGACGCCTTGCGTTGGTTTCGGTCCAATTAGTGTCAGGACCCCTACTGCACCGCGATCGGCCGCGACCCGCGGGAGATCATCCGCTCCGCACAGATCTTTCTCTCCCGCGACGACGCGGCCGCGACCCGTGCGCTGGCCGCGGAGCTGATCGACGCCGGCGTGCGGCACGTTGTCCTGAATCTGCGCCGGCCCTACCCGCCGGCGCGGTGGGTGGCCGACGAGGTCATCGCGCCGCTGATGGCAACGGCGCCGACCGGCTGACCTGGTTCACTCGTGCGGCTCGAGCGGAGATTGCGGTTCAGCCTGGGCTCGCGGGTCGCGCAGGATCCGCACGTCGGCGGTCGTGTCGACGGCGGGTATCGGCGTGGGCTCCGGGACCGGTGGGATGCCGCTGGCGCGCGCCGGCGCCGGCGCCGGGGCGTGGGCGCAACCGCGAAGGTGGTCCTGGAGGCTGGTGACCGCTCGTGGCGCGGTGCAGGCGCCGAGCGCCCGGTACGCCTCGAATTGCTGCTCGTCGAAGCGCTGGTACAGCGAGGAGGTGTAGGGGAAGGCCTGGTCGTGCCGGGCGTAGGCGAGCACGTCCCACGGCGCGTGCCCGGTCACGGCGGCCTTGGCGTACACCAGATGCCCGACGACCTCGGGGGTGTCGGGGGTGGCGGGGTAGCGGATGTGCCCGATGGCGTGATCGGTGCCGCACAGTCCAGTCGTGGGATCGACCCTGAGCGGCTGAGGATCGATCGTGATCTCGACCCCGAGATCGGCCCGGGCGATCTCGACCGCCTGGCCGAGGGTCGCGAACGTGGTGCCCTTGTCGCCGGCGGCGTCGAAGCAGTAGATGGTGGTGCAGCCGCGCCGCAGCAGCTCGACGAGGGCGAGGTTCTCGTAGTGGCCGCCGTCGGTGACATACAGGAAGCGGCGGTTGGCGTGGTTGCTGCCCAGCAACTCCCACAGCAGGTAGTGCGGGCGAGGGTGGAACGGCAGCGGCAGCCGGCCCTTCCAGTCCTGGACCCACCGCGGGTTGGGAATCCACACCCCCAGCCGCACGTTCGCCAGGCCCAGCAGGAAGCGGTAGGAGCGGCGGGTCATCTTGCCCATCGACGGCGACACCGCCGCGCCGGAGATCGCGATGGCGGTCATCAGGGTCAGGTCGCGAGCACGCTTGCCGAACAGCTTCTCCAGGATGGCGGTGGGCAGCGGCGTCGAGTACGGGTCGCCGATGGCGTCCTGGGTGAAGGTGAAGCTGAGCGCGTTCCGCCCGGGCGGGGTCAGCCCCGGGTCGGAGACGTTGGCGGCCGCGCAGACCAGCAGCCGTGGTGGCCGCTTGGAGACCCAGTCGGCAAAGCCGAGCCGGGTCTCGTACGGGATCTCCTCGGCAGCGACCGCGCCGGCGGCGTCGCGCAGGCGCCGCAGCGCGAACGCCGACGACAGGCGGCGCTTGTAGAACGGATGCATCGACCAGTTGGTGAGATCGCCGACCACCTCGATGAGGATCAACCCGACCACGGTGGCCCCGAACCAGAGCAGCTCAGTCGGCTTGGGACCGGCGGAGGCGGCGTCGTTGAGCAGCACCACGAACGTGCCGAGAACCACCAGCGGCGCGACCAGCGCGGCGGCGAGGGTCACCAGCCGCGACTGCTGCTGGCGTAGCACCGCCCGCAACGCGCCGAGCAGGACTCCCCACAGTCCGATCGCGCTGAGGACGCCGATGAGCTGCGAGAGCAGGCTCTTGCCGGTGTTGCCGTTGACGGTCGGCAGCCAGGCGGCCAGCCGGTGCAGGAAGCCGTGGCCCGCCAGCTCGGCGCGCAGCTCCTGCAGCAGCAGCGGCAGCACGACGAGCCCGGCAGCCAGGATCACGGCGAGCAGCAGCAGGCGCGTGCCCCATGTGCGCAGCCACTGCCGCACGGCGGGTGTGCCCGGGCGGAAGACCCCGTCCACCAGCAGGAGCAGCGTCCCGACGCCCGCTGGCACCGCCAGTGACCACGCGACCCAGGACGGCAGGTTCGCGGCACGGCCCGAGTCTCGCAGGCCTGGGGCGACGATGGTGGCGAACAGCCAGCCGAGCGGCCGTGCCGCCACGTTGAGGAGCATCCAGATGATCGCCACGTTGATCGCCACGCCCAGCAGCAGCCGTGTGACCATGATCGCGGCGGTCTGCAGGTCAGGTGCGAGGTAGTGGGTGTGGTTGCGCAGATAGTGCTCCTCGGCCGAGCCGGGCGCGAACGCCGGTCGCGCCCCCAGCGCCGGGTCGGCCTGCCGCGATTCCAGCTCGTGGCGGGCGATGGCATGAGCGCCCGCGATGTAGCAGCCGCCGGACACCGCGGCGATGTAGCCGGCCTTGTCGAGCTCGCGCACCTCCTGCAGCGCCTGCAGGGCGCCGAGGTTGTAGGACGCCGACCGGATCCCACCACCCGAGCAGGCCATGCCCATCAGACCGACGTCCGGGGTCGGGACGGTCACCTCGGGGACCGTGGCGGGCGCGCGCTCGCCGAGAAACCACCGCACAATCCGAGATCTGGTCATGATCCTCACCCATGCTCATCGAGGCGGCCCGCGTCCGGGCGGTAGATGAAAGCTCTCCGAGCTTGACTTGTCGATCGATGCCGCACAAGACGCGTGACAGCAGCAACCGTCATCCTTCGGAAAGATTCGCTACATCCCTCAGCCGCGCGTAAGTATCGTATGATTCGCCACCGGTTCGTAGCCGGTCATCGGCTTGGAGGGGCAGCGGCGTGGGCTGGCACTGGTATTTCAGCGCGCTCGCGCTGGGCGGGGGGATCTGCCTGGCCCTCTACGCCTTCTACGTCTGGCGCCGGCGGCGGGCGGCCGCCGGGGCGAGCCTGGCCGTCGTGCTGGCCGCCGCCGGCTGGTGGGGCCTCGCCTACGCCATCGAGCTGGCGGCCAACCGGCTGTCCACCAAACTGCTCTGGGGCGACGCCAAGTGGCTCGGCATCTGCCTGCTCCCACCGGCCTGGTTCGCCTTCATCATGCAGTACACCGGCCGAGAGCGGTGGGTGAACCGGTCCACGATGGCCGCCCTCGCGGTCCCACCCGCCGCGGTGATCGCGCTGCTCGCCAACCAGGCCACCCACGATCTGGTGCGCTACTACCCGCCGTCGGCGGCCGCCGACCCGGCGGAAGCGATCGCCCAGGTAGGGCCGCTGTTCTGGCCGTTCCTGGTGTACGCCGACGTGGTGGTGTGGGGTTGCACGGCGCTGTTCGTCTGGACGCTCACGCGCCTGTCACACCTGTACTGGCGGGAAAGCCTGCTGCTCATCGTCACCGTGCTGCTGCCCTTCCTCGCCAACGTGCTGCACAACCTCAACGTGGGACCGTTCGGACGAGTGGAGCTGACCCCGTTCCTGTTCGTGCTGACCGGCGCCGTGCTGGTGTGGGGGATCTTCCGCTTCCGCCTGCTCGGGCTGGCGCCGATCGCGCGCAGCCGGATCTTCCAGATCGTCCACGATGCCGTCGTGGTGCTCGACCCGTACACGCGGGTGGTGGATGCCAACCTGGCCGCGGAGCGGCTCATCGGCCAGCCGATCGGCCAGGCCATCGGGCAGCCGCTGGAGCGGTTGGCGCCGGCGTGGGCGACCGCGATCTCCGCTCGTACGCGCGGCCCCTCCGGCTCGGGCGACGGCCCCGTCGGGGAGGCGAGCATCGCCGGCCGCGCGTACGAGCTGACCGTGTCCGCCCTGCCCGACCGGCAGGGGCAGCCGACCGGAGAGCTGCTCATCGCCCGCGACGTCAGCGCGCGCCGGCAGGCCGAGCGGGATCTTCGCGACAGCCTGACCAGAGAGCAGGAGGCGACCGAGCGGCTGAAGCTCGCCTTGCGGCAGGAGCAGGCGGCCGCCGAGCGCCTCCGCGCGCTGGATGAGATGAAGGACGCGATCCTGCAGGCCGTCTCCCACGACCTGCGCACCCCGCTCACGTCGGTGCTCGGGATCGCGGCGACCCTGCACCGCGACCACCAGCGGCTGCCCGCGGGCGAGGTCCGCGACCTGCTCGGCCGGCTCGCGGTCAACGCCCGCAAGCTCGACCGCCTCCTCACCAACCTGCTCGACCTCGAGCGCCTGGCGCGAGGGGCGATCAACCCCGACCGCCGCCGGGTCGACCTTGGTGAGCTGGTCAGCAAGATCGTCAAGGACGCCGGGCCGGAGCTGCTCGGCGGGCGTCCCATGAGCTTGGAGACCTCGTCCGTGCTGGTCGCCGTCGACGGTCCCAAGGTCGAGCGGATGGTGGAGAACCTGCTCGCCAACGCGGCTCGGCACACCGCGGCGGACACGCCCGTGTGGGTGCGGGTCGAGGCGCGCTCGGGGGGCGCGCTCATCGTCGTCGAGGACGCCGGCCCGGGCGTGCCCGCCGAGGCCCGTCAGGTGATCTTCCAGCCCTTCCAGCAGGGCCCGAGCATCACCGCCCACGCGCCGGGGTCCGGCATCGGCCTGGCGCTGGTGGCCCACTTTGCCGCCATGCATGGCGGCCGGGCCTGGGTGCAGGAGCGGCCTGAGGGCGGCGCCTCGTTCCGGGTGTTCCTGCGCGACGCTCACGACTCGGACGCCGCGGCCACCTCCTTGCTCCCCGGCAGGTGAGCGCCCCGCGCGGGGTCACGACCAGGTGCGTGGCTCGTGGCCCTCGAGCGGACGGGTCAGCTCGGGCCCGTTGCTGCGGGAGCTGTTCACGGCCGGGTCGACCGGCCACAGCTGCAGCATGTCGTCAGGGGCCGGGACGAGCAGACCGGCGAGCACCTCGACGTCCTTCATCTCGGGGTCCAGCCAGGTGTCCCACGTCTCGGGGGGCAGCAGCACGGGCATGCGGTGGTGGATCGACGACATGAGCTGGTTGGCGCTGGTCGTGAGGATCGTGCACGTCTCCACGGGGCCCGCCGGGTCGGCGTGGCTGTTGCTGGTCCACAGCCCCGCGATCGCGAGCGGCTCGCCGTCCCGGCTGGTGACGAAGAACGGCTGCTTGCGCTGTCGGCGCCGGCCCGGCCCGGCGTCCGGGTCGGGGCCGAGGTCCTGCCACTCGTAGAACCCATCGGCCGGCAGGATGCACCTCCTGCTGGCCAGCAACCGCTTGAACGTGGGCTTGTCGGTGACGCTCTCGGTACGCACGTTGATCATCCTGTTGCCCACGTTGAGGTCCTTGGCCCAGTTCGGCACAAGCCCCCACCGCAAGCGTCGCAACCGCCGTGAGGTCCCCTCGCCGTCATCGCCCGGGGCCTCCGAGGCCGAGGTGACCACCAGGACCTGGCTGGTCGGGGTGATGTTCCAGTTCGGTTGGTGCCCGGCGGCCTCCGCCTCGGACGGGTCGGCCTGGAATCGTTCCGCCAGGAGCGGGAGCGAGAGCTGGCCTCCCGAGTACCGACCACACATGCCTGCCTCCTCCTTCGCGCCGCGGTTCGGCACTGTGATCAGCGTGACGATACTCGCATGACGCAAATCACCTGTGCCATGCCCATCTGGCGGTGCTCCGCGGCCGGGGGAACAGCATGTAGGCTCGGTGGTGACATGGACGACCGAGAGGTTGTGGTCACGCACCCAGAGCGGGTGCTGTTCCCCGACGACGGCGTCACCAAGGGCGGGCTGGTCGACTACTACCTGGCCGTCGCCGGGGTGATGCTGCCGCTGGTGGACGGCCGGCCGGTCACGCTGCAGCGCTTCCCATCAGGGCTCGGCCGGCCCGGCTTCTACCAGAAGCAGGTCAGCGGGCACACACCCGAGTGGATCGAGCAGGTGACGGTGCCAAAGCAGGGAGGCGGCACGGTCACCCACATGGTCTGCCGTCACGCCGAGGACCTCGCCTGGATCGCCAACCAGAACTGCATCACCCCGCACGTGTGGCTCAGCCGGGTGGGCTCGCTCGAGTGGCCCGACCTGCTGGTGTTCGACCTGGACCCGGCGGGGGCGGACCTGCCCGGCGTGCTGCGCGCGGCGGCCCAGCTGCGGGTGCTGCTGGAGGAGCTGGACCTGCCCGCCTACGTCAAGACCACCGGGTCCCGCGGGCTGCACGTGGCCGTCCCCCTGCAACCGCACGCCACCACGGCCGAGGTCGAGGCGTTCGCCTACGACGCCGCCAGGGTGCTCTGCCAGCGCGACCCGGAGCGGCTGACCACCGAGTGGCTGCTGGAGGACCGCGGTGGCCGGCTGCTGCTCGACATCGCCCGCAACCGCTGGGCGCAGATGATCGCCGCGCCCTACGCGGTGCGCGCCCTGCCGGGCGCGCCGGTGTCGGTGCCGATCGCCTGGGAGGAGCTGGACGAGCCGGGCTTCCACCCACGCCACCACACCCTGCACAGCGTGCCGGAGCGGCTGGCGTGGATGCCCTGCCCCTGGTCGGGGATGCAGGCACGCGCCGCCCGCGTCGACCAGGCCCGCGAGCGCCTCGCCGCGGTCGCGCCGGAGCTGACGCCCACCCCTCCAGGCGGCGTCCCGAGCCGCTTCGGCCGCCGCGACCGCCGGCTCCGCCGAGACTGAGCGACCGGACGTGTGCGGAGCCCTCTGATCAGCGTCACCGCGGAGCGGCGCTCATGACCGTGCCCACGGCGTGGCCGGCGGGCTGACGGTGTCGTCATGCGCCCACGACACGCGATCGACGACCTCCACCACGCCGTCCATTGCGCGCACGCGATCGATGACCTCCCGGGCGCTGCTCCGCCACGGCACGCGACCCGACAGGGTGACCACTCCCTCGCGCACCTCGACCTCGACGGCGTCGGCGGGCAGGTTGAACGTCGTGTGCAGCACCGTGGCGGTGATCTCGTGGCGAATGGCGTCCTCGGTCCGAAGGAACACGCTGAGCAGGTCCCGCCGCGCGACGATGCCGACGAGCCGGCCATCGGGGTCGACCACGGGCAGATGCCGGACGTTGCGCTGGTGCAGCAGGCGGGCGGCCGAGGTGAGCGACGCCCCTGGGGGGATCGTGATCGCGGGCGTGGACATGAATTCAGCCGCGGTCGTCCCGAGCGCCTCGGCGGGCCGCCCGCGCCTGGCGAAGCCCGCGAGCAAGGGGGTCGGGCCGCTTGGCTGGTGCTCCTCCTTGCGCACGAGGTCGGTCTCGGAAACGATCCCGAGCACGCGCCCGTCAGGATCGACCACCGGCAGGGCCCCGATCTGGTATTCGGCAAGGAGCTGGATCATCCTCATGAAGGACGTGCCCGGGTGCACGCTGACCACCGGGGCGGCCATCATGTCGGCGACCATGCGGTTCATGGCTGTTCTCCCCATGCGTGACGGATCTGGTCGGGCGCGTCAGGCGTCCTCTCGCTCGCGACGATAGGTGGGCGCGGCGATCGCTCCCAGAGGCGTGGGTCCCGTGGATGGCGGGCCGCGACCTACGCCATGTCGGGCCGACCGGCCCGCGGCGGCGAGCCAGTGCCCGCGGAGAGACGACACCAACGGCACGCCGCCCGTCGAGCGCACCTGACCGGAGCGCTGCGGTCAGGTCGTGCGGGCGCGCACCTCGGGACGGCGCAACGGCGGCACGTTCTTCGGGGGCTGGCGTCGCGGCGGCAGGTCGCCCAGCACCTCGGCGGTCGCGCGCGCGATCGTGGCGACCGCCTGCTCGAACGCCTCGTCGGTGGCCGCGGTCGGGTGGGTGATGCCGCTGACCTTGCGGACGTACTGGCGAGCGGCGGCCTCGATCTCTTCGGTGGTGGCGGGCGGCTCGAGCCCTCTGAGGGTGGTGATATTGCGGCACATGCTCACGATGTTCGACCACGGCGGGGGCGACGGCAAGCGCTTCGCTGTCAGCCTCGGCCCGGCATGGCAGGATCGATCGGCGATCCGGCGGCGACCCTGATGGGCTCAGCGGGAGTAGAACTCGACAACCAGCCGCTCGTCGCACACCACGGGGATCTCGGCCCGTGCGGGCAGCCGCACGAGCCGCGCCGTGAGCGCCTCGATGTCGACGTCCAGATACGGTGGCGGCGCCGCGGTGTGCTCGCCGGACGCCGCGATCAGGAACGGCACCTTAGGTCTTGCTGGCGAGGTCTTGCTGGCGGCCGCGACCTCGATGACGTCCCCGGGGCGGACGTGGAACGACGGCCGGTCCACCCGCCGCCCGTTGACCAGCACGTGGCCGTGGGCCACGGCCTGCCGCGCCTGGTAGGCTGTAGCCGGACGCTGTCCTGCGCCGGCGACCGTGCTGGCCGGGCGGATAGGGCCGCCGCTCCAGGTGGCGCGCCGCCTTTGAGCTGAGCGCGACGCCCACGGCGCGGCTCAGTCGGGCCTTGGATCTCGTCCTTGTCATCTCCTCACCTCCTCTCTCGAAGACGGATTCCTCCATGGCGTCAACGGGCAGGACGTGGCGGTATTCCGGCGGCGGGCGGACGGCTCTGGCCAGGTTGCCGGTGCGGCCGTCCGCCGACGCCGCCGGGCGCTACGCGCCCACCCGTCAAGGCATGCATGAGCACGCCGAGCAACGCAGCGCCTGCCCCCCTGGCAGCGCGTCCCCGCTGTCCGCCCGCGTGGAGGGCGCGCCGCGGCCACGGCGCGACGCGCGTGCGGGCTCGCTCATCGGCCGGCCTGCGCGGCGGAGGTCCCGACCGGCTGCGGCTGGCTCGATTGTGCGGCGATCTGCACACGGCGGGGCTTGGCCTGCTCACTGACCGGGATCATCAGGGTCAGCACGCCGTTCTCGTAGCTGGCGTTCAACCGGTCGGCGTCGAGGTTCTCGCCGAGGAACAGCTGCCGCGTGAAGCTGCCCTGCGGGCGCTCGTCGATGAGCACCTCGTCGCCTTCCTGGCGGGGTGAGCGCCGCTCGGCCCGGATGGCGACGACGTTGCGCTCCAGGGTGATGTCCACGTCGTCGGGGTTCACTCCCGGGAGGTCGAGGTGGATCAGGAACTGGTCGCCGCGCCGGTAGGCCTCCATCGGGATCATTCGCATGCTGCGGCCACCGCCGAGCATCTGCTCGGCGAGGCGGTCGAAGTCGCGGAAGGGGTCGAAGCGCATGACTGCCATGCCACTATCTCCTGTCGTGCTGTTGGCTAATGGCCAGGCTGCTGGGGGTCGGGTCAGTTACCTTCTCCGTGATCACCTCCTACCTCCTACCTCCTACCTCCTACTGGGACCCTTCGGGGTTCTCGTACGTGACGATCAGCTCGCCGCCGCGGGCGTCCACCCGCACGGTGGCGCCGTCGCGGACGTCGCCGCCGAGCAGCGCGCGGCCGATGCGGGTCTCTACCTCGCGGGCGATGAACCGGCGCAGCGGCCGGGCCCCGTAGACCGGGTCGAACCCCTGCGCCGCGATCAGCCGGCGGGCCTCCTCGGTCAGCTCCAAGGTGATGCGCCGCTGGGCCAGCCGCCCGCGCAGCTCCGCGAACTGCAGCTGGACGATCTGCTCGATCTGCGGCAGCGTCAGGGGCTTGAACACCACCACGTCGTCGACGCGGTTGAGGAACTCGGGACGGAAGTGGCGCCGCAGCTCGGCCAGGACCCGCTCCCTGGCCTCCGGCTTGATGTCGCCGTCGGGGGTGACCCCCTCGAGCAGGTGCTCCGAGCCGATGTTGGAGGTCATGATCAGCACCGTGTTGCGGAAATCCACCGTGCGGCCCTGGGCGTCGGTGATGCGCCCGTCGTCCAGCACCTGCAACAGGGTGTTGAACACGTCGGCGTGGGCCTTCTCGATCTCGTCGAACAGCACCACCGAATAGGGCTTGCGCCGCACCGCCTCGGTCAGCTGGCCGCCCTCCTCGTAGCCGACGTAGCCGGGCGGGGCGCCGACCAGGCGGCTGACGGTGTGCCGCTCCTGGTACTCGCTCATGTCCAGGCGGACCATGTTCTCCTCGGTGTCGAACAGGGCCGCGGCCAGCGTCTTGGCCAGCTCGGTCTTGCCGACCCCGGTGGGGCCGAGGAACACGAACGAGCCGATCGGCCGGCGGGGGTCCTTGATGCCGGAGCGCGCCCGGATGATCGCGTCGGCGACCAGGCGGACCGCCTCGTCCTGGCCGACCACCCGCTCGTGGAGGATCTGGTCGAGGCGAAGCAGCTTCTCCCGCTCGCCCTCCCGCAGCCGGCTGACCGGGATGCCGGTCCAGGCCGCCACGATCTCGGCGATCTCCTCTTCGCCGACCACCTCCCGCAGCAGCCGCCGCTCACCCTGCTTGGCGGCGAGCTGCTCCTCTTCGGCCTGCAGGCGCCGTTCCAGCTCGGCGACCCTGCCGTAGCGCAGCTCGGCGGCGCGGTTGAGGTCGTAGGCGCGCTCGGCGGCCTCGGCCTCGTGGCGGGCCTGCTCGAGCTCCTTGCGCAGCGACTGCACCCGCCGGATCGCCTGGCGCTCGGCCTCCCACTGGGCGCGCATGGCGTCGGCCTCGCCGCGCAGGTCGGCCAGCTCGCGGCGCAGCTCCTCCAGGCGGGCGCGGCTGGCGGGGTCGGTCTCCTTGGCCAGCGCGGCCTCCTCGATCTCCAGGCGCATCACCCGGCGGGTGACCTCGTCCAGCTCGGCTGGCATCGAGTCGATCTCGGTGCGCAGCCGCGCGCACGCCTCGTCGACCAGGTCGATCGCCTTGTCGGGCAGGAACCGGTCGGTGATGTAGCGGTGGCTGAGGGTCGCGGCGGCCACCAGCGCGCTGTCCTGGATCCTGACCCCGTGGAACACCTCCAGCCGCTCGCGCAGCCCCCGCAGGATCGAGATGGTGTCCTCCACGCTCGGCTCGTCGACCAGGACCGGCTGGAAGCGGCGCTCGAGGGCGGCGTCCTTCTCGATGTGCTTGCGGTACTCGTCCAGCGTGGTCGCGCCGATCATGTGCAGCTCGCCGCGGGCCAGCATGGGCTTGAGCATGTTGCCGGCGTCCATGGCGCCCTCGGCCGCGCCGGCGCCGACCACGTTGTGCAGCTCGTCGACGAACAGCAGGATCCGTCCCTGGCCGGCACGGACCTCGTTGAGCACCGCCTTGAGGCGCTCCTCGAACTCGCCGCGGTATTTCGCCCCCGCCACCAGCGCGCCCATGTCGAGCGCGAAGATGGTCTTGTCGCGCAGGCCCTCGGGCACGTCGCCGCGCACGATCCGCTGCGCCAGGCCCTCGACGATGGCGGTCTTGCCGACGCCGGGGTCGCCGATCAGCACCGGGTTGTTCTTGGACTTGCGCGACAGGATCTGCACCACCCGGCGGATCTCGGCGTCACGCCCGATGACCGGGTCGAGCCTGCCGGCGCTGGCGTCCGCCACCAGGTCGCGGCCGTACTTCTCGAGGGCCTCGTAGGCGACCTCCGGCATCGCCGAGGTGACCCGCTGGTTCCCGCGCACCTGGGTGAGCGTGGTCAGGAAAGCGTCCCGGGTGATGCCGTGGGCCTTCAGCACGCGCCCGGCGCCAGTCTGGGAGCCCTCCTCGATGAGCGCGAGCATCAGGTGCTCGACCGAGACGTAGTCGTCCTTGAGCCGGCCGGCCTCCCGCTCGGCGGTGTCCAGCAGCCGGGCCAGCCGCTGGGTGACGAGCACCTGGCCAGGGGCCGCCCCCGGTCCGGTCACCCTGGGACGGCGGCCGAGCTCGACCTCCAGCTCACCGCGCAGCGCGTCCGGGTCGGCACCGGCCTGCCGCAGCAGCCGTGGCGCCAGCCCCTCTGACTGGTCGAGCAGCGCCAGCAGCAGGTGCTCGCCGTCGACCTCGGTATGGCCGAGCCGCAGCGCCTTTGTCTGCGCGTCGTGCAGCGCTTCCTGCGATCTCTGGGTCAGTCGGTTCAAATCCACGGATGATCACCATCTCTCTGCGGCTTCCCGAGGCCGGGCGTAGTCGGCTCGCTCGAGGGCGTCGATGCGGGCGAGAAGGTCGAGCACCACCCCGACGGCGGCGTAGTTGAGGTTCAGGCCGGCGCGGAGCCGCTGGATGCGGGCGAGGGTGATCAGCTCGGCGTGGGCGAACCAGAGCTGGCCGGCGCTGTCAGGGGTGGCGTGCAGCAGGCCGAGCGCCACCAGGCGGCGGACGAGGTCGGGGTGCATGCCGGCGGTGCGGGCAAAGCCGTCCAGGCCGAGGCGCGAGGGCCGGGCCAGAGGGTAGCGCGCCGCGCGCCGACCGGGCGAGGGGGTGGCGCGGGAGCGGGATGGCTGGCTCATTTGCGGCTCCTGGGGTCGAAGGTGGACACGCGGGCCAGCTCCTCGAACAGCTCCCGCTCGCGGCGGCGAAGCCGCTTGGGCACCACGATCCGCACCTCGACATACAGGTCGCCGGCCCCGCCTCTGGGGTTGGGCATGCCCTTGCCGGACAGGCGCACCCGCCGCCCGCTGGAGGAGCCGGGCGGGATCCGTACTTTGAGCTCCCCGCCGGGAGTGTCGACGGGCACCGTCGCCCCGAGCGCCGCCTCCCATGGGCTCACCGCCACCTTGACGTAGAGGTCGCGCCCTTCCAGGCGATAGCGGGAGCTGGGTGCGATACGAACGACCAGGTAGAGATCGCCGGCCGGACCGCCGCCCACTCCCCTGCCGCCCTGGCCGGCCAGGCGGATCCGCTGCCCGTCGATGACCCCGGGGGGGATGGTGACCTCGTAGCTGCGCTGCCCGTCGGGCCCCGCGAGCCTGACCCAACGGCGCCCGCCGCTGTAGGCCTCCTCGACGGTCAGCTCCAGCTCCACCTCCTGATCGGCCCCGGCGACCGGCCGGCGCGTCCGGCGAGCGCCGAACAGGTCGCCGAACAGGTCTTCCAGATCCACGTCCACGTCGCCGAAGCCGCCGGTGAAGCCAAAGCCGCGCGTCCCCGCGCCGCCCGCGCCGCCCGCGCGGCCCGCCGTGGCCGCTTCCTCCGCTCCCTCGGGGATGCGGCGGAAGTCCGGCCCGAAGCGGTCGTAGCGCGCGCGGGTCTCTGGGTCCGACAGGACCCGGTAGGCCTCGTTGATCTCCTTGAACCGCTCCTCGGCCTCCGGGTCCTTGTTCACGTCCGGATGGTAGGTCCGGGCCAGCCGCCGGTAGGCCTCCTGGAGCTGCTCGGCGTTGGCGGTGCGCGGCACCCCGAGCACCTCGTAGTAGTCGCGCGCCACCGCGCTCACCCCTGTCCGTGCGGCGCGGCGACGACCGCGACCGCGGCTGGCCGCAGCCAGCGCTCGCCCCGCCCGTAGCCGGGGCGCAGGACCTCGACGACCGTGCCCGGCGCCGCCTCGGCGTCTTCGACGACCTTCACCGCCTCGTGCCGCGCGGGGTCGAAGGGCACCCCGACCTCCTCGTGGCGGGGGTAGCCCAGGCGGGCCAGCGCGGCCACCGCCTGCTCGCGCGCCACCCGCACCCCCTCGATGATGGCGGCCGGGTCCCCTGCCGCGTGCCCGAGCGCCCGGTCGAGGCTGTCCACGACGGGCAGCCACTCGGCGGCCACCCGCGCCCGTTCCGCGGCCCGCTCCCGCTCCAGCTCGCGCGCGTAGCGCTTGCGGAGGTTGTCGAGGTCAGCAAGCGTCCGCCGCCAGCGATCCTCCAGGTCGGCCAGGGCCGCGGTCTCGTCCGCCTCGACGCGGCCGGCCGCCTCGCCGCCGGTGTCGGGCTCGGATCGTTGCTGCGCAGCCATCGCGAGCCGCTATCCGGGGGTGAAGTCCGCGTCGATCACGTCCTCGTCGTCGCCAGGTCGTCGCTCCGCCTGGCCGCCAGGTGTCCCCTGGCCCTGGCCACCGCCCGGGCGGGCCTGCAGGCCCTGCAGCATCTGCTGAAGCTCGCCGGTGAGCGTCCGCAGGCGCTCCAGAGGCGCCTCCTCCTTGATGGCCTGCCGGGCGTCGTTGACCAGCATCTCCGCCCGCGCCCGCTCGTGGCCCGGGGCCGCTTCGCCGAGCTCGGCGAGGCGCCGCTCCACCTGGTAGGCGACAGCGTCCAGCTCGTTGCGGGCGTCCACCTGCTGGCGGATCCGCTGGTCCTCGGCCCGGTTGCGCTCGGCCTCCGCCACCATCCGCTCGACCTCCGCCCGGTCCAGGTTGCTGGTGTCGGTGATGGTGATCGCCTGCTCGGCGCCGGTGCCCTTGTCCCGGGCGGAGACGTGGAGGATGCCGTTGGCGTCGATGTCGAAGGTGACCTCGATCTGCGGCACGCCCCGGGGGGCGGGACGGATGTTCTCCAGCCGGAAGCGCCCGAGGACCCGGTTGTCGGCGGCGCGCTCGCGCTCGCCCTGCAGCACGACGATATCCACCGCGGGCTGGTTGTCCTCGGCGGTGGTGAACACCTCGGTGCGGCGGACCGGGATGGTGGTGTTGCGCTCGATCACCCTGGTCATGACGCCGCCGAGGGTCTCCAGCCCCAGCGACAGCGGGGTCACGTCCAGCAGCACCACGTCCTGGACCTCGCCCTTGAGGACACCGGCCTGGATCGCGGCCCCGACGGCGACGACCTCGTCGGGGTTGACGGTCATGTTGGGGTCCTTGCCGCCGGTCAGGCGCCGTACCAGCGCCTGCACGGCGGGCATGCGGGTGGCCCCGCCGACCAGGATGACCTCGTCGAGGTCGGCGGCGGTCACCTTGGCGTCCGACATGGCCTGCTGCACCGGTCCCAGGCAGCGCTCGACCAGGTCGGCGGTGATCTGCTCGAGCGTGGACCGCATCAGCGTGGCCGTCAGGTGCTTGGGCCCCGAGGCGTCCGCGGTGATGAACGGCAGGTTGACCTGCGTCTGGGTCACCGAGCTGAGCTCGACCTTGGCCTTCTCGGCGGCCTCGAACAGCCGCTGCAGCGCCTGCGGGTCGTTGCGCAGGTCGATGCCCTGCTCGGCCTTGAACTGGTCGGCCAGGTGGTCGACCAGCCGGCGGTCGAAGTCGTCCCCGCCCAGATGCGTGTCGCCGGCGGTGGCCCTGACCTCGACGACCCCGTCGCCCATGTCGAGGATGCTCACGTCGAAGGTCCCGCCACCGAGGTCGAACACCAGCACGGTCTCGTGCTGGCGCTTGTCGAGCCCGTAGGCGAGCGCGGCGGCGGTCGGCTCGTTGATGATGCGCAGGACCTCGAGCCCGGCGATCTGCCCCGCGTCCTTGGTCGCCTGCCGCTGAGCGTCGTTGAAGTAGGCCGGGACGGTGATCACCGCCTGCGTGACCCGCTCGCCGAGGAACCTGGAGGCGTCCTCGGCCAGCTTGCGCAGCACCAGCGCGCTGATCTCCTCCGGGGCGTACTGCCTGCCGCGCACGTCGAAGCGGACCATCCCGCCCGGACCCTCGACGACGTCGAACGACACCGCCTTGGCCTCGCTCGAGATCTCGTCGTAGCGGCGGCCGATGAACCGCTTGGCCGACGTGATCGTCCCCTTTGGGTTGAGGATCGCCTGCCGCCGGGCAAGCTGGCCGACCAGCCGCTCGCCCTGCTCGGTGAACGCCACCACCGACGGGGTCGTGCGCGACCCCTCCGCATTGGGGATGACGGTCGGCTCGCCGCCTTCCAGCACGGCGATCACCGAGTTGGTCGTGCCCAGGTCGATGCCGACCGCCTTGGCCATGCCGTCCCTCCACTCGGTCCGTCTCGCGCTCTTGTCGCAACCGACGCCAAGGGGTACCACGCTGGCAGCGGCCAAGCCCTCCCAGCGGAGATTGCCCGCCGAGCCGGTGGTGGCCGCCCACAAGCAGGCGCTGGCCGAGCGGCTCGCCGAGCGGGCGTGGCGCGGGGACGAGACCATCGTCGACGTCGGCGCCGGCGACGGCGCCCTGCTGGAGGCGCTGCTGCGGCGCAGGCCCGGCCTGCGCGGGATCGCCTTCGACCTGCCGCAGGTGGCGTCCGAGGCGGTGATGCGGATCAACGCGGCGGGCCTGGGTGCTGGCGGCGATCCGCCGCGCGATCCCGACCCACGGGTCCCTGCTGCTGGGCGAGAAGGTCCTCGGGCGGTCAGACCACTCTGACGGCAGAGTCATGGACATCCTGATGATGGCGATCGGCGGTGCCGAGCGGACCGGGTCGCAGTGGCGGGCCCTGCTGGGCCGCGCCGGGTTCACGCTCAGCGGGATCTCGCCACACCACGGCAGCGTGAGCGTCCTCGAGGCCATTCCGACGCTACTCTAGATTCCTGCGGGGGGGACAGGACGATGCCTTACAACGCGTTCATATACTCCCAATCCTGGCATGAAATCTGCGTGCGCGGCTGTCGCGCACGAACAGATCCTTCTCTTCGCTCGCCAACGGGATCTCTCTCGTATGTTGTATGGACGAATAGAGGAGCGCGCGCGCATCGACCGCCTGCTGGCCGGTGCGCGTGAGGGGCACGCCGGCGTGCTGGTGGTCCGCGGTGATGCGGGCATCGGCAAGCAGGCGCTGCTGCAGTACGCGGCGGAGCAGGCCGGCGACTTCTGCATGCTCAGCGCGGCCGGCGCCGAGGCCGAGATGGAGCTGGCCTTCGCCGGTCTCCACCAGCTGCTGCAGCCGGTCCTGGAGCGGCTGGACGCGCTGCCCGCTCCTCAGGCCAGAGCGCTGCGAGGCGCGTTCGGCCTGCGCAACGCCAGGGCCATTCCGTTCCTGATCGAGCTGGGCGCGCTGAGCCTGCTCAGCGCGGTGGCCGCCGATCAGCCACTGCTGTGCCTGGTCTCCCACGCGCTGTGGCTGGACAGCGCCTCCGCGGAGGCGCTGTTGTTTGTCGCGCGGCGGCTCGAGGCCGAGCGGATCGTGCTGCTGTTCGCCGCCCGTGACGACGATCTGCGCCGGTTCGAGGTGCCGGGCCTGCCGGAGCTGCGCCTGGCCGGGCTGGACGCCGCGTCGGCCGGGGAGCTGTTGCAGGCGCACGTCGGCAAGCTCGCCCCCCAGGTCCGCGGCCGGCTGATCGCGGAGACCCAGGGGAATCCCCTTGCGCTGCTGGAGCTGCCGGAGTCGCTGACCGGTGAGCAGCTCAGCGGCCATGAGTGGCTGCCCAGGCTGCTTCCGCTGAGCGGCAGGCTGCAGCAGGTCTTCCTCGGGCGGGCGCGACGCCTGCCACAGGCCACCCAGACGCTGCTGCTCGTCGCCGCCGCCGAGGACACCGGCGAGCTGGCCACCGTGCTGGCCGCCGGCGAGGCCCTGGGCAGCGGACCGGAGACCCTCGAGCCGGCCGAGGCCGCCGGACTGGTGGAGGTCGTCGGCCAGGAGCTGAGGTTTCGTCATTCGCTGGTCCGCTCGGCCATCTACCAGGCCGCGACCTTCGCGGCCAGGCGGTCGGCGCACCACGCGCTGATCGGGGTGCTCGGAGGCGACGGGCAGGCCGACCGGCGCGCCTGGCATCTGGCGGCCGCCACCTTCGAGCCGGACGAGCAGGTCGCCGCGGCGCTGGAGAGCTCCGCCGACCGGGCGCGGCGGCGCGGCGGCGCGACGGCCGCGGCGGCGGCGCTGGAGCGCGCCGCGTGGCTGAGCCCGCGGCGCGCCTCGCGGGCGCAGCGGCTGGTCGCCGCCGCGGAGTGCCTGTGGGAGGCCGGCCACGGCGAGCGCGCCCAGACGCTGCTCAACCGAGCCGAGCCGCCACCCGCCGGGGCGGTCATCCGTGCCCGCATGGCCCACGTCCGCGGCGCGGTGGAGCTGGCCGCCGGGATGCCGGCGTTCGCCTGCACCCTGCTGCTCAGGGGCGCCAGGCTGAGCATGACGTCCGACCCGGGACGGGCGACCGACATGCTGCTGCTGGCCGCCAGGGCGGCGTTGTCGGCAGGCCAGACCGACCGCCTCGTCAAGAGGATCCAACCGCTGCTCTCCCGGCTGTCGACAGGTGACACCAGGGTCGAGCGGGTCGCCCACAGCCTGATCGCGGCCGGGCTCGCGAGCCCGCCGCCGGGTGCGACCACCACGGAACCGCCGGCGAGGGTGACGACCGGCTGGCCGCATCCGGCCTTCACATGGATGTGGCCGATGCTGATCGTCGCGACGGATGGCGACGCCGTCACCGCCGACCGGCGCTACGCCGCGGCGGTCTCGGCCCGTCGCGCCGCAGGGACGGTCTCCAGCCGGACCGTGGCCCTGGCCAACCTCGCCATGGCCGAGGCCGCGCTGGGCCGTTGGCATGAGGCGATCGACTGCGCGACCGAGGGATTGCGGCTTGCGAGCGAGACCGCCCAGCGCGCCACCAGGCCCTACTTCATGGCCATCCTCGCCGCGCTCGCCGCGGAGCAGGGACACGCCGGCGAATGCCACCAGCTCGCGAGCCAGGCTCTCGCCACGGCGACCCGGTTGCGGCTGCCCGTGGTCGCGGCGCTGGCATCCTGGACGCTGGCGAGCCTCGACCTCGCTCAGGACCGCGCCGTGGCCGCGCTGGAGCGGCTGCGAGCGCTCGCCACCCCTGGGCACCCGACCGCGCACGCCCCCATCGCGCTGCTGGCCACCGGCACCCTTGTGGAGGCGGCCGCCCGCGCGGACGCGCTTGCGGGCCTGGAGCCGGCCGTGGCGAGGTTCGAGCGCTGGGCCCAGTGGGACCAGCGCACCTGGACGGTGGCGGTCGCCCGCCGCTGCCGCGCGCTGATCAGCGGCGATGCCGAAGCCGAACGGCACTACCAGGCCGCCCTGACCACCGAGGGGATCCGCGAGCTGCCGTTCGAGCTGGCCCGCACGCAGCTGCTCTACGGCGAATGGCTGCGGCGGGCGCGGCGCCGTGTCGACGCCCGCGTCCACCTGCGCGCCTCCCTGGAGACCTTCGAGCGCCTGGAGGCGCATCCGTGGGCCGAGCGCACCAGGGCGGAGCTCCGCGCCAGCGGCGAGAGCGCCCGCGGCCGCGACCCGCGTGCTCCGCTCCGGCTCACCCCGCAGGAGCTGCTGGTCGCCCGCCTTGCCGCGCAGGGGCTGACCAACCGGCAGATCGCCGCCCGGCTGTACCTGAGCACGCACACCGTCGCCTACCATCTCCAGAAGGTCTACGCCAAGCTCGGCATCACCTCGCGCGCCGCCCTGAGCCAGTTCCCCCTGGACGACCCTGCTCGGTGACCTCCGCCTGGGCCGACGGGCCCAGGGTTACCCGGAGCGGGCACCGGATCCTCGACCGAAGTCTGGCGAGGACGGTTCGGCCGGCCACGGCGAGGTACCCGGTTTGTGTTGGCGACAACGAGGGGCTCCGCCGCCCCGAGGAGGTGCGTACGCGATGGTCGTTCCCACACGACGCCGTGACAGCCGGTCGGATGAAGCGGCTCGGACGCCCACGGTGTGGGAGCCGTTTGCCCCGCCGCTCTGGAGCCCCGACCCGCTGGAGCGGCTGCGCGCGGTCACCCGCCTGCTGGACGAGATGGCTGGCGACTGGCCCGGCCCCCGCGCCGTGTCGACGGAGGGGGTCTCGACCCCGCTCGGCGACCTGGAGGAGCTCGACGATGCCTGGCTGCTCCGCGCGGAGCTGCCCGGCGTGAAGCCCGACGACGTCGACATCCAGCTTGCGGGACGCCGGCTGCTGGTGCGCGCCGAGCGCAAAGAGACCGAGCGCAAGGGCCTGCTGCGCCGCACGACCCGCACCACCGGGCGGTACTTCCTGGAGGTTGCGCTGCCTGGCGAGGTCGATCCCGACAGCGTGGATGCCACCCTGGACGACGGTGTGCTCACCGTCCGCGTGGCCAAGCCCGCGACGGAGCAAGGACGGTCCCGCAGGATCGCCATCCGGCGACCCGGCGGCGATCGAGGGACGAGCGGCTGATCGTCCGGCAACCCGGCACCGCGCTGTTCCCGGCCACGTAGCCCGGCGTGCGGACGCCCGGTCCAGGAGCGACGCGCGCGTCGAACCTAGGATTTGCGAGAATTCGAATAACCTCCCTCCGCATTTCCAAGGGGCTCGGGCAAATTCCCGGTCGGCCGCTACGGGACTGGCCACCCGATCCTCCAAACGGGTGGTCTGGATGCTCCGGAGGTCCGGCGTCAAAGCAGGTATGGAACCTCAATTGCGCGCATTTGACCCGGCTGTCCCGACTTGCAACGCCAATCCGCTCCGCGGCGCTCACGCAGGCCTCATGCCGGCGCTCTTGAGGGGTGCCCGGACTAGTCATCTGATAGATTCGGCTCCTCACACCGGTCTGACTGCGTATCCGCCCCATTGCGCTAGGATGACCAAGTGGCCGAAGATGAGCCGAGTGACGCTCTCAGGACCACCAGGACACCAGGCAGGATGGCCCCGGCGAGCAGGGTGAGCAGTGCCGATGGGCAGAGCTTGACAGATTCCTCACGCATGCCGGCTCGTCCTCGTCAGCGGGCGCCGTTGGCGGGCGGCTTCCGTAATGTCCTCCCCAATTCCGGGGCGATGGCTTGCACCGTTGGGTGAAGCCGCTGATGGGGCCGTAGTGCGTGGAGCCGTCGCATCTCCGCAGGCCAAGGTGGGTATCATCAAGGTCATGTCAGTTTCGTCCGGATCTTGATGAAATATCGAGGCTAGTTACACCGAGAAGCCAAACCTCGCCGGCACGAAAGATCACCTCGACCCTCGCGTTGGTAATTGACGGATCATTACCATTTCATTAGCGCGGACGGCTATCGACTTGCTGTGCGAAGGAAACTCGGTTGGCGACTCAATGTCGAAGCATGCTCCTCCTTACCGGCAGATGGGGGACATTTCTATGCTTTATGGACGGCATGAGGAGCGCAGGGTCATGCGCGCCCTGCTTGCGGGCGCGCGGGCGGGGCGCAGCGGCGTCCTGGTGATCCGCGGCGAGGCCGGCGTCGGCAAGCACGCCCTGCTGCAGGACACGGCGGAGCAGGCCACCGATTTCCGCCTGCTGCGTGGGACCGGGGTCGAGTCCGAGATCGAGCTCGCCTTCGCCACCCTGCACCAGCTGCTGCGGCCGGTCCTCGACCGTCTGGACCGGCTGCCGGGTCCGCAGGCCAACGCGTTGCGGGGCGCCTTCGGGCTGATCGACACCGAGCCCAACCCGTTCCTGATCGAGCTGGGCGTGCTCAGCCTGCTCGGCGAGGTGGCCAGAGAGCGGCCGGCCCTGTGCATCGTCGAGGACGCCCACCGGCTGGACCAGGCATCGGCGGACACGCTGGTGTTCGTCGCACGGCGGCTGGCGGCCGAGCCGGTTGTGCTGCTGCTGGCCGCCCGCGACGACGACGTGCGCCAGTTCGCCGAGCAGGACCTGCCGTCGCTGTGGCTCGGCGGGCTGGATCCCGCGGCCGCCGGCCAGTTGCTGGAAGCGCATGCCGGCAAGCTGACCCCGGAGGTCCGTGATCGGCTGGTCGAGGAGACGGGTGGCAACGCCTTGGCCCTGCTGGAGCTGCCGGCGAGCCTCAGCGGCGAGCAGCTCGCCGGGCGGGAGCCCCTGCCAGAGCGGCTGCCCCTGAGCAACCGGCTGGAGCAGACATTCCTGGAGCGCGCGCGGCGGCTGCCCGAGAGGACCCGAACGCTGCTGCTGGTCGCTGCGGTCGAGGGCGACGGCGAGCTGGCCACCATCCTCGCCGCCGGCCGCGTGCTCGCGGCGCGCCCGGAGGCGCTGGAGCCGGCGGAGCGCAGCGGGCTGATCCGAGTCAGCGGGCCACAGCTCGAGTTCCGGCATCCGCTGGTCCGCACGGCTGTCTACCAGGGCGCCACGTTCATCGCCAGGCAGGCCGCGCACCGGGCGCTCACACAGGTGCTGGAGGGTGCGCAGCAGGCCGACCGGCGGATATGGCACCTGGCCGCGGCTGGGCCATGGGCCCAGCGGATGGTCGCGGCCGCCGAATGCCTCTGGGAGGCCGGCCACGGCGGGCGGGCGCGGACGCTGCTGGACAGGATCGAGCCACAGCCGGAGGACCCGGCCGTTCGCGCCCGCATGGCGCACGTGCGCGGCGCGGTCGAGCTGGCCTCGGGAATTCCGGCGATCGCCTGCACCGTGCTTGTCGAGGGCGCCAGGCCGATCCTCGACTCCGATCCCGCGCGCGCCACCGAGATGCTGGTCCTGGCCACCCGCGCGGCGCTGGCCGGCAACGAGCTACGGACCATCGTCGAGGTGATCGCCCCGGCCGTTCCGAGCCTGCCCGGCCACGACGATGCGCGGGTCGAGCGGGTCGCCGACAGCCTGCTCGCGGCCCGGGTCCCACAGGTGGTATCAGCCGCCGGCACACAGGACCTGCACCCTACCGCGACGACCACCTGGCCGCATCCCTCGCTCACCTGGATATGGCCGATGCTGGCGGTCGTGGAGCCGGCCGGCGACGACAGCACCGCAAATCTGCAGCTTGCCAAGCTGGTCGCGGCCGGTCGCGCGGCCGCGACGATCGGCACCCGGACCGTGGCGCTCGCCAATCTGGCGATCGCCGAGTTCTGCCTCGGTGGGTGGCCAAGCGCGGTCAGCAACGCGACCGAAGGGCTGCGGCTTGCCAGAGAGACCGGCCAGCAGGCCACGACCGGTTACTTCCTGGCGCTCCTGGCCTCGGTCGCCGCGCAGCAGGGGCGTGCCGAGGACTGCCGGGAATTCGCCGAGGCGGCGCTCGCCGCCGCCACGCCGCGAAGGGTCGTGGTGGTCGCGGCGCACGCCTCGTGGGCGCTTGCGCAGCTCGACCTGGCCGAGGGACGGCCCGCGGCGGCGCTGGAGCGGTTAGGCGCCCTCACGACGCCTCATGACCCGACCGCCTACGCCCCTATCGCGCTGTTGGCCACGGGCGATCTGGTCGAGGCGGCCGCCCGCGCCGGCCGGCTGGAGGGCATGGAGCCGTTTCTGGCCAGGTTCGAGCGCTGGGCCGAATGGGACAAGCGGACATGGACCTTGGCCACCGCCGCCCGCTGCCGGGCGTTGATCACCCAGGGCGAGGCCGCCGAGCGGCATTACCAGACCGCCCTGGCCGTAGAGGGCATCGGCCTGCGGCCGTTCGACCTGGCCCGCACCGAGCTCCTTTACGGCCAGTGGCTCAGACGGGCTCGCCGGCGCGCGGACGCGCGCCCCCACCTGCGAGCCGCCCTGGAGATCTTCGATCAGCTCGGCGCCGTCCCCTGGATCGACCAGGCCAGCGTCGAGCTGCGGGCCAGCGGCGAGACCGCCCGCAAGCGCGACCCGAGCACGCTCAAGCAGCTCACCCCCCAGGAGCTGCAGATCGCCCGCCTCGCCGCCGGCGGGCTGAGCAATCGGGAGATCGCGGCCGGGCTGTTCCTGAGCCCGCACACGGTCGGCTATCACCTGCACAAGATCTATGCCAAGCTCGGCGTCGCCTCACGTGCCGGCCTGCGTCGCCTCGATCTGGGGAACGGCGACGGGAATTAGCTGCGACTCCACTGCTCGCGCATCCGCGCCAAGGCACGACGCAGCAGGCGCGAGACGTGGATCTGCGAATAGCCGAGCTCCGCGCCGATCTCGTCCTGCTTGAGGTCCCTGAAAAACCGCAGCATGATGGCCCGGCGCTCCACCTCGGGCAGGCTCTCGAGCAGCGCTGGAAGCGCCAGCCGATCGTCGACCTCGATCTCGGCGGTCGGGGTTGGCAGCAGCATGCCCACGCTGACGGTGCCGTCCCCGTTGACCGGCTGGTCCAGTGAGAGCTCGAACCGTGTGTGGTTGGCCTCGATGGCCTCCGTCACTCGCTCCTCGCTGATGCCCAGATGGTCGGCGATCTCCGCCACGGTCGGCGAGCGCTCCAGCTCAATGGTCAGCGCGTCGCGTGCCCGCACCACCTGAAGCGCCTGCTCTTTGAGCGTCCGCGCCACGTGGACCGTCCACGAGTTGTCCCGCAGGTGGCGTCTGAGCGCACCGACGATGCAGACGATGGCATAGACGATGAACGAATTGGCCCGGCCGGGATCGTAGCGATTGACCGCCGTGACGAGCCCGACTCGCGCTACCTGGACGAGATCCTCGTAGGAGGTGCCGTGGCTCCTGCGGTAGCGAGTGGCGAGCCGATCGGCGAGCCCCAGATGGGCGAGGATGATCCTTTCGCGGGTGGCAGGGTCGCGCGTGGCCTGGTAGACGCGAAACCATTCCTCCACTTGGTTGACGGCGTTCTGGTCACCTGGTCGGACGTCCATCGTCTCGGGAGCTGTGGCAGTCACTCGCGTCCCTTCATGAGGGATGAGCCCCGTCGCCAAGGTCGTAGCGTGACAGCCGGAACTGGTCGCTCGAATCCCCGAAACGAGCAGTCATGGGTCGCGGCATCGCGGATGGCGAGCGGCGGCCTCGAGCGGCCGGCGCCTGTTGATTCGCACTGGCGGTCGCATGGGTTACGGCCCGAACTTCCGGTCACTCACTTAGCTGCAAGCGCGTAGCTGCCAAGCGCGACGTCGTGGAGGTGGGCCGGGTGCGAGGGCTGCGCGGGCGACGACGGCCCGTATACCACCTTCGAGGCGGCCGAGCGGGCAGCCAACAGCCACACCTGCTGGCGCCAGGAGAGGGCCGCCGATGCACCGCAATGGCGCGGACGCCCAGGAGGCCGCTCGAGCTAGAAGCCGATGGACGCCATCACCGGTAGTGGGTTGCCACGGCTGTTCATCACGCTCGGCATTGGCCTTGCCGCGCTGCTGATCCACATCGTGGCGTGGCGGCTGGCGCTGCGGTGGATGAAGGACCGCGTGGTCGCCGAGGATCTGCGCACGCACTGCCGCTGGCCCGCCCGCCTGGTGGTCACGCTCACCGCCCTGGTGCTGGCGCTCCCCGTCGCGCGCCTGCGACCCAGCCTCGACGCACCGGCCTTCCACGCGCTGCTGATCGCGCTCGTCGCGTCGGCGGCGTGGCTGGCGGTGCGCCTGGTCCGCGTGACCGAGGGCCTGTTCATGCGGCGCTACGACGTCGGCGTGCCCGACAACCTGCGCGCTCGCCGCGTCCACACCCAGGTGCGCGTGCTCGGGCGGGTCGTGACGGTGGCGACCACGGTGCTGGCGGTGGCCACCATGCTGCTGACCTTTCCGCGAGCGCGCACGCTGGGGGCGAGCCTGCTCGCCTCCGCCGGCGTCGTCGGGGTCATCGCCGGCGTCGCGGCGCGCTCGACGGTCGGCAACCTCATCGCCGGCTTGCAGATCGCGTTCGCCGGGCCGATCCGGCTGTACGACGCCGTGGTCGTCGAGGGCGAGTGGGGCAATATCGAGGAGATCACGCTCACCTACGTGGTGGTGCGGATCTGGGACCAGCGCCGGCTGGTGCTGCCGTGCTCCTACTTCGTGGAGCGGCCGATCCAGAACTGGACGCGCTATTCCGCTGATATCGTCGGCACTGTCTTTCTGTACGTGGACTACGTGACCCCGGTCGACGAGGTTCGCGACGAGTTCCAGCGGATCCTCGCGGCGTCGAAGCTGTGGAATGGCCAGACCGCCGCGCTGCAGGTCGTCGATGCGACAGAGCACACCATGCTGCTGCGTGCCCTTGTGAGCGCGAACAGCGCGTCGCACGCCTGGGACCTGCGCTGTGAGGTCCGCGAGCGTCTGGTCACGTGGCTGCAGCACAAGCATCCGGAGGCGCTCCCACGGCTGCGCACCGAGGTGCGCGGAGCCCCGGCGCCGGAACCCCGCGAATGAGTGGCGCGCCGGCGACGCACTCCAATTCAATCTCCGTGGCGCCGGCCACGCCGGGTTGGCCGCCGCGCACCGGCGCCGCGCTCAACTGTTCGTCTTGTGGATTCGACCGGCCGGAGCGATCTGTCAACCTGGCCCGCGATGATGGACGATGGCTGCTCGGGGGAAATTGCCATGGTCACGGGAACGACAGCATTGACTGATGAACGGATCCAGCGCGACGTCCTGGAAGAATTGAAGTGGGAAGCCCGCGTTCAGCCCAACGAGATCGGTGTCGCCGTAAAGGACGGCATCGTCACCCTCACGGGGTCGGTGGACGCCTACAGCAAGAAATGGGCGGCGGAGCAGGCGGCCCACCGTGTGAGAGGGACCGTGCGCTCGTGGGCCGAGAGGGAGGAAGCGGAGCGGGCCGCCTGGGCCGCTCCTGGAGTCACCGAGGTCGACAACCGCATCACGATCTCGTACTGAGGGCCCGACCGTGCGGCGGGTGGCGACGCGCCGAGATGGGGCGGCGAGCGAGGAGGTACTGCTGCGATTGGGGGAGCAGCGTTAGGTCAGTGCGCGTCGCGCCCGCAGAGCCGTCCGGTTCCTGGCCGCGGGCGCAGACCCCGGCCGATCTCCTCGCTCGCCGCGCCACGTCAGCGCGTCGCCACCCGCCGCACGGTCGACGGTGGGCTTCCTCACAGGTGTTCGTCGGGCCAGACCACGCAAATCTTCCGGGACCCAACGGCGCGGGAGGAAGCACATGGCTGTCGAATCCTTCAGCACGGCGGACGTCCGTCCAGGGGACGATCACGCCATCGAACAGGTCGAGGAGTGGTTCCGCGCGTACCACGCCACCGGTGACCTCGCCTTCCGCGAGCGCATCATCCGCGCCCATCTGCACCTCGCCGACCGCCTCGCCACCCGCTTTCGACACACCCGCGGCGTTCCCTACGAGGACCTCGTCCAGGCCGCGCGGGTCGGCCTTGTGGCCGCCGTCAACCGTTACGACCCAGCTCGCGCCAACCCGTTCATCGTCTATGCGATCGCGTGCATCACCGGCGAGCTCAAGCGCTTCCTGCGGGACAGCTCGTGGTACCTCCACGTCGCCCGGTCGGGCAAGGAGCAGGCGCTCCACATGGTCCACGCGAGAGACGCGCTGACCGCCGCGCTCGGCCGCGCCCCGACCGTGAGCGAGCTCGCCGCCGATCTGGAGGTGACCGAAGACTGGGTGCTGGAGGCAATGGAAGCCATCGACGCACGGTATGCGTCGTCGCTGGACGAGCCGATCGGTCGGGACGGCACGGTCAGCATCGGCGCGCTGCTGCCCGCTCCGACCAGTGAGGTCGAGATCGAGGACCTGCTGGCGCTTCCCGAGCTGATCGCCAGCCTGCCCGATGCGGAGCGCCGGGCCGTCATGCTGCGCTTCTTCGACGACCTGAAGCAGAAGGAGATCGGCGCCCTGCTCGGCTATTCGCAGATGCACATCTCACGCCTGCTGCGCCGGGCCGTGACGCGCATGCGCGAGCAGCTCTGGTCCTAGCCGGTCCGGAGACGCCGCCCGGGGAGCTACAGCAGCAGATCGAAGAGCCTGAAGGCGCGTCGCCACTGCTCGCTCCGGGGGTGCTTCAGGTCAGGGTCGATGATCTTGAAGGCACGGGCGAGCGCGACGCTCAGCCCGCCCACGATGCCGGTAAGCCGGGCCTTGGTCTCATCGCTGATCGACAGGTCGAGCGGCCGTTGCTCGGCGAGGTACTCGAGGATGGGCTGCAGCTCGATTTCCTCGTCGATGTCCTCGAAGTCATGGAGGCCCGCGCCGTCGTTTCTGGGGTTCCTCCACATTCCGTCCGCAATCCTCCGGCTCGTTTGCCGCGGTCCGATCCGGCAACCGTCGGGGGGACACCCCAGCGGCAGGGAGCGGGCGAGTCAGCTGATGTCGGCCTCGCCGAGGCGGTGGACGATGACCCGGTTGGACATGGCGCGGCGGCCGGGGCCGCCGGCCACGATCACCACCAGATCGCCCTCGCCCGCCAGCCCGCAGGCACGGATGCGCTGGTCGGCCTCTGCCACCATCGCGGCCATGTCCTGGGTCGCGGCGATCGTCCGCAGCGCCCGCACGCCCCAGTACAGCGCCATGCGGCGGCGCGTGCGCTCATAGGGGGTCAGGCCGGCGATCGGGACCCGGGGACGGAAGCGGGAGACGAAGCGCGCGGTCGCCCCGCTCTCGGTGAAGGCCACGATCGCGCTGGCGCGCAGGTCGGCGGCGACCTGCACGGCCGCCTTGCAGACCGTGGCCGGCACGTCCAGCGGCCCGCCGGCGGGGGCCGGCGGGTGCAGCGGGCTCGGCGCCGACTCCGCCTCCTCGGCGATCCGGGCCATGGTCGCCACCGCCTCAGCCGGGTAGCCGCCGATCGCCGTCTCCTGCGACAGCATGACCGCGTCCGTCCCGTCGAAGACGGCGTTGGCCACGTCGCTGGCCTCCGCCCTGGTCGGCCGGGGGCTCGACACCATCGACTCCAGCATCTGCGTGGCGGTGATCACCGGCACCCCCCGCGCGTTCGCCCGGGCGATGATCTCCTTCTGCAGCGGCGGGACCTTCTCGACCGCCAGCTCCACGCCGAGGTCGCCGCGGGCGACCATGACGGCGTCAGCCGCCGCCAGGATGCCGTCGAGGTGCTCGATCGCCTCGGGTCGCTCCAGCTTGGCCACCAGCGGCACGTCGGCGCCGAGGTCGGCGATGGCCTGCCTGGCGGCGGTCACGTCTGACGGGCGGCGCACGAACGACAGCGCCACGTAGTCCACCCCCGCCCCGATCGCCGTGGCCAGGTCGGCGCGGTCCTTGTCGGTGAGCGACGGCGCCGACACCGCGATCCCCGGCAGGTTCACGCCCTTGCCCGAGCGGATCGTCCCGCCCCGGCGGACCTGGCAGCGGACGCGCTGGCCGTGCACCGAGCGCACCTGCAGCTCGATCGCGCCGTCGTCGAGCAGCACGCGGTCGCCCGGCTCCAGGTCCTCGGCGAGGTGCGCATAGGTGACGGGGATGGCCGGCGGCGGCGCCGTGGCCGCGCCGGCCAGCAGCTCGCAGTCGTCGCCCGTCGCCAGCTCGTAGCCGCTCTCGGCCACCTTACCGACGCGGATCTTGGGGCCCTGGAGGTCGGCCAGGGCCGCCAGCTCCCCACCGCGCCCGGCAGCCACCCGCCGAGCGGTCTCGAGCCTGGCGAGATGCTCCTCTGGCCGGCCGTGGGAGAAGTTGAGGCGGGCCACGTCCATGCCGGCGTCGACCATTGCCCCGAGCACCCCGGGATCGCCGGATGCCGGTCCCAGGGTCGCGACGATCTTGGTGCGCTGGCCGCTCACCGCCTCCCCCGATCACTGCCTGCCGCTGGCGGACTGCCCCGGGAAGGGTAGCCCTCCTCAGGCAAAGGCCGGCCGGCCCTCGGCCTCAGTTCCGGCTGCGCGGGCCGGGAAGGCGCCGGGACGGCTCCCGACGGTCAGAGCGCCTGTCGTCGTCGTAGTAGGGGATCGGCAGGTACTCGACCGAGGGCCTGCGGTTGCGAGGCTGTGGGTACAGCCGCATGAGCTGGCGCACCTCGTCGGGCAGGTCGGTCTCGACCTTCAGGCCGAACGAGCCGGCCAGCTCGGCGTCGATCGGGAAGTCGTGCGTCCAGCGTCCGTCGGTCAGGACCGTCGCCAGCTCCTCGGCGCGGGGACAAGGACGCCGCCGCGGATGGCGAGAACTACGACAGGGCCGCCCACCTGAAGACCGAGATCGACCAGCTTCGCGGCCAGCTCGACCACGACACCGGCGGCCGTGGCGACGTGCCGGAGGTGACCGCCGACGACATCGCCGAGGTCGTGTCGCGCGCCACGGGCATCCCGGTGTCCCAGCTCACCGAGGAGGAGCGCGAGCGGCTGCTGAAGCTGGAGGAGCACCTGCACCGGCGGGTCGTCGGCCAGGAGGAGGCCGTCACCGTGGTCGCCGAGGCAGTCCGCAGGGCCCGCGCCGGACTCGCCGACCCCGATCGGCCGATCGGCTCGTTCCTGTTCCTGGGTCCCACCGGGGTCGGCAAGACCGAGCTCGCGCGGGCGCTGGCGGAGGCGCTGTTCGGCGACGAAGACCGCATGGTCCGCTTCGACATGAGCGAATTCCAGGAGCGCCATACGGTCAGCCGGCTGGTCGGCGCCCCGCCCGGCTACGTCGGCTACGAGGAGGCCGGCCAGCTCACCGACGCGGTGCGCCGCCGCCCCTACTCGGTGCTGCTGCTGGATGAGATCGAGAAGGCGCACCCCGATGTCTTCAACATCCTGCTGCAGCTGCTGGACGCCGGGCGGCTCACCGACGCCCAGGGACGCACGGTCGACTTCAAGAACACCGTGGTCATCATGACGTCCAACATCGGCGCCGACCGGATCCTCACGGCGACCGCCGGTGGCACGCCGGACTGGGTCGCGCTGCAGGAGGCGCTCCTGCCGATGCTGCGCCAGCACTTCCGGCCGGAGTTCCTCAACCGCATCGACGAGATCATCCTGTTCCGTGGGCTGGACGCCGCCCAGCTGCGCCAGATCACCCGGCTGATGCTCGAGGACACCCGTCGCCGGCTCGCCGCCCAGGACATCACCGTCGAGTTCAGCGACGCCGCCATCGAGCTGCTCGCCCGGCGGGGCTTCCAGCCCGAATTCGGCGCCCGGCCGCTGCGCCGCACCATCCAGCGCCAGCTCGACAACAAGCTGTCGGCGATGCTCCTGGCCGGGACCCTGGACCCTGGCAGCCACCTGCGGGTCGACGCCCGCGACGGCGAGCTGACCTTCCACACCGAGCCCCGGCCCACCGCTGACGCGGACGGCGGGCACCAGGCGCAGCGGACGCCGGCGAGGTGACCGCGAGCCTTACGCCCGGGGTTGCTGAGGCTCGAGGGCCATCGCCTCGCGCCAGCGTCCGCGCAGCACGAGCACGCCCAGCAGCGCGTCGAGCAGCAGCAGCCCCCAGCTGAGGAAGCTGAACACCTGGACCTGGGTCGGGTCGGCTCCGGCATCCGCCCGAGCTGGATCAGCATCCACTGCACCGGTGTCGCCGTGAGCAGCAGCGTCAGCCACACGGCGATGCCTCTGGACGCGTCCCACAGCCCGTGCAGCAGCGCGACCACCACATACCAGACGACCACCCAGCCGGTGAGCCGCAGCCTGCCGTGGCTGGCCGCGGCCCGGAACAGCACGCCTCCGAGGATGGCAGTCCACAGCCCGTGTCCCACCGGGCTCAGCAGTCCGCGCAGGATCTCGGTCTCGACCAGGTTCTCGAGCGACAGCCCGCTCAGCGTGAAGATGGCGTTGAAGGCGTAGCCGGCGGTCTCGAATGCGGCGAAGCCGAAGCCGACGACGGCGCCGAACACGATCCCGTCGCGCATGGTGTAGCGCGGCAGGCGCCAGGCGAGCAGCCACAGGGCGCCGAGCTTGACCGCCTCCTCGATCAGCCCGACGCCGAGGTAGGTCAGCCCGGACGGCTCCTTGAGGAATTCCGCCTCCAGGATCGACGCGCCGAGCACGCCCAGCACGCCGCCGTACAGGAACGCGGTGAAGATCCGCTCGGTGGTCACCAGCTCATCGGCGAGCCGCTCCACGGCGTACATGACGAACGTGACCGGCACCAGGAAGCTGCCGAGCAGGAGGACGGTGGGGACCAGGTTGGCGTTGCCGGTCCAGAAGGTGACGGACCTTGCCGCCCTGCGCGGCGAGGTCCCGCCCATGGCGCCGCGGCACGATTCGCTGTATCAGCCCAAGGGGCGTCGCGCTCTTCTGGACGTACGGACACGGGAACAGCCCATGGCGGGCCGGGGAAGGGTGGGAACGATGGGTCAGGCACAGGCGAACCGTCCCAGCATGACCGGCGCCGCGCCGGCGGGCACGACGGCCGACCTCTATCCGTCGAACAGTGCGCTCTACCTGGATCCCAACCTCGTGGAGGGCGCGGACTACGGGCGCCGGTACCGGCGTCACGAGCGCTTCGACGACGATCTCGCCAACAGGCGCGAATTCGCCAGGACCACGGTCATCGCCCTGCACGGGGGCGGCATCGAGGCCGGCACGTCCGAGCTGTGCCTGGCAATCGCCGGTTACCACCCGGCAAGCCTGGCGGTGACTCCGGCCGGTGGTGTCACCTATGACTACTGGATGTTCGAAGGGCTGCGAGCGGCCAGCAACAGCGAGCTCCACGTCACGTCGACCCATTGCGACGACAGCGTCGCCGTCTCGCTGTGCGCTGGGGCGCTGAACGCGTTCTCCCTGCACGGCTCCACAACCTCGCGGGCGGGGCTGCCCGACGGCACCGCGGCCGTTCTCGTCGGCGGCCGCAACGGCACGCTCAAGCAGCTCTTGCTCGACGAGTTTGCGGCGGCTGGGCTGGACGCGATCGATGGCATCGACCACGAGGCAATCAACGGCGACGAGCCGGAGAACATCGCCAACCGCACCCTGCTCGGCATGGGCGGTCACCTGGAGCTGACCACCCCGCTGCGCTCGGCGATGTTCGAGGTCAACACCCGTGAGCAGCGCAAGAACACCACCACCCAGGTGTTCTGGGACTTCGTGGCCGCATCCCGGAACGCGCTCGCCCAACTCGAGGCGGACCAGCCCATCCTGTAACCGCCTCGAAGGCGGTCGCGCACCTCGCCGCGCTGGGCGGGACCCCTGCCGCCGTGGTGGGGACCCGACCTTGCCGCGCAGGGCGGGGTGCCGGCATCCACCCGGACGTCGCGGCGCTCCCGGATCAGGCGCGCTCGGGCGTAGGGGCCCGGTCACGGACGGTCGACCAGGCGGGCTCGACCCAGACCACGTCGGCGGGAAGCCTCGGCGCGTCCTTCTGGTCGCGCTCCAGTCGGTCCCGCACGCTCTGGTGCACCCTGGCGCCGCGCGGGATCGGGCGCCGGCGGTAGATGAGCATCGCCCACACCCAGCCCGTGCGATGGACGGCGCCGAGGGCGTGGTCGGGGGTCAGCCTGCAGCACCGCTCATACGCGCCGGCGGCCAGCCGGAGCCCGGCCTCGCGCGCACCGTCCAGCATCCACGCGAGCGCGATGGTGGCCAGACGCGGATCGTCCTCGAAGGTCCCGCCGACGTCGGAGTGGACACCCCCGAACCACACCTCGTCCACGCGCTGCCTGTCGCTGGCCGGGGTGATCAGGTACTCCCGGTAGGGCCGCCGCTTCTCGTGGATCGACACCGCGTGGCGCACCGTCTCGACCGTCCGCAGCCTGCGGGTGAAGGGCCATTTCAGATCCCAGCGCAGGACCCCGGCCGCCTTGACCGAGTCCCACACGCCGACGAACGCGATCGGCACCGCCTGGTTGCCGTCGACCTCCCGCGAGAAGAGGTTGGCGAACTCGTGCAGGAACTTCCAGTCCTGCGACTCGTACCGCTTGCTGCGGGTGTAGACGGAGATCGCGTACGGCACCAGGTTCTCCGAGCCGGGACGCAGGATGCCGACGGTGGCGAGCATCCCGGCGAGCGCGCGCACGGCGTACGCGCCCCTGCTGAAGCCGAACAGGTAGATGCGGTCACCGGGCTGCCAGTGCCGCATGAGGAAGATGTAGGCCTCGCTGAGGTTCGCGCGCAGGCCGGTCCCGAACGCCCGACCGAGCAGCCTCGAGATCTTCTTGCCCACCGGCGTCCACGCGCCCACGGCGCTGAACGTGCCGACACCCGGGTCGTAGTAGGCCACCTGGGCGCTCGGGTCGTCGAGGTCGAGCATGGAGAACAGCCGGACGACGTTGGTATCGCCTCTGGCCCGCATCTGGTTCCCGGTGCCGTCGAGGCAGATGACGATGCTCTTGCCCATGCCCTTCGCCCCCCTCCGCCAGGGGATCCCCGTGGATGCCGGACTCCACCACCGCGGCGCCCCGATGGCTCGGTGCCTGGTGCTCATCGAACAGGCGTGGCAGGGTGCCGTCAACCTCGAGCGTATTGCGCCGACCCCGGCTCAGACGATCTCGTCGATGCAGGCGCTGAGCTGGCGGAGGTTGCGAACCTCGAAGACGTGGTCGCAGGAGGTGCCGTAGAGGGCCATGAGGGAGTCGGTGGTGTCCCACTCCCCGCGTGGCTCGGGGTTGAGCCAGTAGACCTTGCGGGCCCGCTCCCGCAGGCCCCGCAGCGCCGCCAGCCCCGGGTCGCGGTAGTTGTTGCGGGCGTCGCCCATGATGATCAGCGTGCTGCGGGCGTCGAGGTCGGGCCCGTACAGCTCGGCGAAGCGGGCGAAGACGTTGCCGTGGTCGGAGTGGCCGTCGGCCCAGACGACCCTGGCCCTCGCGAAGGCGCCGCGCAGGTCCATGAAGTCGCCGCCACCGTCCTCCAGCAGGCCGGTGACCTCGTCGACGCCGTCGACAAAGGCGAAGCTGCGCATCTTGGCGAACTCCTGGTTCATCGCCTGGAGCAGCGACAGCATGAACTTGGCGAACTCGACCACCGAGCCGGACACGTCAGCGAGCACGTACAGGTCGGGCTTGGAGGCGCGCAACGCCCGGAAGGCCGGATCGAGGGGGACGCCGCCGTAGGAGAGCGAGCGCCGCACGGTGCGGCGCACGTCCAGGCGCCCGCGCCGCCTGCGGCGGCGCCGCCGCGCCGCACGGGAGGCCAGCTTGCGCGCCAGCGGCGCGACCGCCTGGCGCAGCTCGCGGAGCTGGCTGGCGTTGGCGTCGACGAAATCCACGTCCTCGAGCTGCCGGTCGCGGTACAGCTCGGCCGCCTGCCGGGCGCCGATCCGCGCCGACTGCCGGTGGCGGATCCGCTGCGCCAGCAGCTGGCGGAACTCCTCGATGCGCCGGTTCAGCTCCTGTCGCTCCATGCCGCCGTCGGCATCCGGGTCGGCCATGGCCGCCTGGATGAGCCGGTACAGCTCGAGCTGGCGCAGGATCCGGTACATGTAGTAGCGCTCGGACGCCTCCGGCTGCGCGTCCAGCCCGCCGAAGCGCTCCACCGCCAGGCTCGCCAGGGCGCGCAGCGCGCCCTCGTCGTCACGCCGGAGCGCCTCCAGCAGCTCCCGCAGCAGCTCGTCGGAGGGCGCGGCGCCGGCGTCGACGTCAGGGCCCGCCTCGGCGCCGGCGTCGATCTCGCCGCCACGGCCGCCGTCGGCCCCGCGCGCCGGCGCGGGGCCATCCCCCGGCGCCGCGCTGGTGAGCGGGAAGCAGACGTCGAACAGCACCTCGAAAGCGTGCAGGTCCTGCGGCCGCTTCACCAGCGTCGCGGCGAGCGCCGCCTTGAGCTGGCCCCGGTCGATGAGGTCGATGTGCGCCAGGCCGGCGAAGGCGTCCACCACCTCGACCATGGACACCGGCACGCGCGCGTCGCGCAACCGGTGGACGAACTCCAGCAGCGCGGTGTCGACGCTTGTGCTTGTCCCCATAGTGGCCGGCTTGTACGCTACACGAACTCTTGGTCTCCCAGCGCACAGGATACGGAGTGACTGCTGCCCTGCACCCGACGGTACCGCCGCTTGGTCGCCTGCTCCGTCTGGGTGTCGTGCTCGACGCCCGCAACCCCGCCGGCCGGCTGCTCGAGATCGCCGGCATGTGCGACCGGGTGGGGATCGGCGCGGTCTGGGCCGACGAGCTGCGTATCCTCGCGCTGCTTGCGCCGGTGGTCGAGCGCGCCCACCTCGGGCTGACGCTCGGCTCCGGCGCGGACCTCGGCGGGCTGCTCGACGGCGACGCGCTGGACGGCGCCTCCGGCGAGCGCCTCGAGGTGACCGTCCGCGACGCCTCGCCGCCCTCTCTCGAGGCCGTGCGCGCGGCGGTCGGCGGGCGCTCCCGCCCCAAGCTGGCCGTGGAGGTCGCCGACGACCGGGACGTGGCCGCGTGGCTGGGGCTGGTCGACGACGTGCTGCCGGTGGCGGGCACGGTCGACCAGGTGGCCGGGGCGGCCGCGGCCCTGCGCCAGGTCGCCGCGGGGCTCGGCCGTGACCCCGCGACGCTCGGCATCGCCGCCCGCCTGCCGGTCTCGGTCGGCCGCACCGTCACGGAGGCGTGGGCCCGCTGGGGGGCGGAGCCGGCCTTCGCCGCGCTCGGCCCGCCACAGGAGGCCGCCATCTTCGGCACGCTGGAGCAGTGTCACGAGCGGGTCATCGCGCTCGCTCACGCCGGCGTCACCGACCTGCGCTGCGTGCTGCCCAACACCGCCGACGTCCACGACGTCATCGCCCAGCTCACGGCGATGACCATCGGCACCGTCGACAAGCTGCTGCCCGGCGCCCCCCGCTCGCCCGCTCCCCCGCCGCCGCCGGGCTGGGGCGGGCGCCCGCGCTTCCCCACCGGCTCGCCGTCCCGGCGGTAGCGCCGCCCGGGTCAGCGGCGCTGCACCTGGTCAGTGATCTGCTTCGCGCCCACCAGCAGGTGCGGGAGGAACTCGCCGCGCAGCTGCGCGGCGGTGACCCGGCCGGCGTGGCCGCAGATGGTGAGGGCGGCGAAGACCTTGTCGTCGCGGTCGTGGATGGGCGCGGCGATCGAGCACAGGCCGTCCTCCAGCTCCTGGTCGACCACCGACCAGCCCTGCGCCCGGACCTCCGCGACGATCTCGCGCAGCCTGGCCTGGTCGGTGACGGTGCGCGGGGTGAGCGGCGCCAGGCGGACGGCGTCGAAGTAGCGGTCGAGCGCGCCGGGGCTGAGCCCGGCGAGCAGGACGCGGCCCATCGAGGTCGCGTAGGCGGGAACGCGCGCGCCCACGTTGAGGTTGACCGCCATGACCCGCGGGCTGGCCACCCGCGCGACGTACACCACCTCGGTGCCGTCCAGGGTGGCCGCCGAGCACGACTCCTGGGTCAGGTCGGCCAGCTCGGCCAGGAACGGGTGGGCGGACTGCCACATGTCCATCGACGACAGGTAGGCGTAACCGATCCCGAGCACCCGCGGCGTCGGCAGGAAGCGGCGGTTCTCGGAGCGCACGTAGCCGAGCTGCTCGAGCGTGAACAGGATGCGGCGGGCGGTCGCCCGGGTCAGGCCGGCCGCCTCGGCCGCCTCGCTGATGGTGACTGACGGGCGGTCGCGCGAGAATACCTGGAGCACGGCCAGGCCTCGGCCAAGGGACTGCACGAAGTCTCGTTCCGGATCCCGCTGTGAACTGGTTGACATGCGCGTACCCCGATGAGAGTCTGTGCTGAAGGCGAACCGAAGTTCGCTATGCGAACAGCGCAGGCTCAGCATAGTAGCTTTGCACCGCTCCGTACAGATGCCAAGCGGTTGGAGGGAGTGGCTGGCTTGTCGCGCTTCACGACCAGGTTTGGGTCCCTGGACCACTACGAGAAGGGCCACGTCGAGATCATCGACGACGACTCCAGGCACTACGCCTTCTCCAACATGTTCGAGGTGGCGGCCCGCTCCAGGCCCTACGAGAAGGTGGCGGTCGGCAAGAACCGCCAGTACGTGCTCGAGGCGATGCGCGCGGAGGGCACCTCGGCGTGGCGGACCTGCTCCCACGACGAGTTCGCGCTGGTGATGGACGGCGAGGTCACCATCGAGCTGGTGAAGCTGGGCGACGGGCAGCAGCCCGACCCCGAGCTGGGGGGCTCGATCGCGCTGGAGGGCGAGCCCGCCGGCCCGCGCATGGGCGAGGTGATCGCCCGCCGCGGCCACATGACCCTGCTCCCCGTCGGCGCCGCCTACCGCTTCCACGCCGACCACCCCGGTGTGATCCTCCTCCAGACCATCGAAGGGCGCGACACCGTGTACCGGTGGGAGGAGATCTGTCAGACGACGCCATAGGGCATGCAGGAGGTATCGATCGTGGCAACGCTCGAGGCTGAGCCCAGCATCCAGTCCACTGAGGCCAACGCGCAGGGCTACCGCGGCTTCCAGCTCGGAGAGTTCAAGTTCCGGCGCGACGAGTACTTCGTCTACATCGAATGGCCGACCGGCAGCCACGTGATGAGCGCCGACGCCTTCCTCAAGGCGCTGCAGCGCGACGTGGCCTGGGACTTCTTCTACGGCATCGTCAACTTCGACGGCGTCATCGGCACCGTCAACCACTACGGCACCGTCGACCTGTTCGCCGGCCGCTACAACGACGGCTACCGCAAGGCGGAGCTGGACCACCTCGAGAACCTGCCGACGCCGGTGATCCGCGAGACCTTCAAGGCGATTCTCGACGACTGGACCAACGACGGCTTCGACCCTTTCGCCAGCCCTGACGAGACCGGCTCCGCCTTCGGTCCCAAGCGTGGCGACAACCGCAAGGCGATCACCAGGCACCGGGTCACCGCCAAGCGCATGGTCAGCGTGCCCGACGACGAGGGCCTGCGCTCCGACGACAACGGCTTCCCGGTCAACCGCCAGTTTCAGGACGTGCCGCAGGACGAGCCCGAGCTGCGCGCGGAGCCCGGCTTCGAGGACGAGGTGTGCTCGTTCAACCTCTTCAAGTACCTGTCGCGCTCGGACGTGACCTGGAACCCGTCGGTGGTCTCCGCCTGCAAAGACAGCCTGTTCTGCCCCACCACCGAGGAGTACATCCTGCCGATCATCCACGGCAACGACCGCGTGGAGTGGTTCGTGCAGCTCTCCGACGAGATCTACTGGGAGGTCGAGGACCGCGACAGCGGCCAGATCCGCAGCAAGGTGCTGATGAAGCCCGGCGACGTCGCGGCCATGCCCGCCGACATCCGCCACCAGGGCTACGCCCCCAAGCGGTCGATGCTGCTGGTGTGGGAGAACGCCGACGCCGACCTGCCCGGGCTGATCTCGTCCGGCAAGCTGCCCACCAACCCCATCGACTTCTGAGCGAGCGGGGGACCAACAGGGAGAGGGGCCACCACTCGTGCCGGTGCAGAGCAAGCTGTTCATCGGCGGCGAGTTCGTCGACGGCGTGGAGGGCGCCACCTTCCCGGTCGACAACCCGCACGACGGTGCCAGGCTGGCCGAGGTGGCCGAGGCCAGGGCGCGGGACGTGGACCGGGCGGTGGACGCCGCCCGCTCCGCCTTCGCCGCCTGGAGCGCGACCTCCGCCGCGGAGCGCGGCCGCCTGCTGCTGCGCCTGGCCGACGCCGTCGAGGCCAACGCCGCCGAGCTGGCGCGGCTCGAGACGCTCGACACCGGCCACCCCATCCGCGACTCGACCGCGCTCGACGTCCCCAGGACGGCGGCGACCTTCCGCTACTTCGGCGGCATGGCCGACAAGTACGAGGGCAGCCTGATCCCGGTCGAGCGGGGGTTCCTGAACTACCTCCTGCGCCAGCCGGTCGGCGTGGTCGGCCAGATCGTCCCCTGGAACTTCCCCCTGATGTTCACCAGCTGGAAGCTCGGGCCCGCGCTGGCGGCGGGCAATACCGTGGTCCTCAAGCCGGCGGAGCTGACGCCGCTGTCGACCCTGCGGGTCGCTGAGCTGATCGCCGAGATCGGCTTCCCGCCGGGCGTGGTCAACGTGGTGCCCGGCCTCGGCCACGTCGCCGGCGCGCACCTGGCCGCCCACCACGGCGTGCAGAAGATCTCCTTCACCGGCTCCACCGAGGTCGGCCGCGAGATCGTGCGCGCCTCCGCCGGCAACCTCAAGCGGCTCCAGCTCGAGCTGGGCGGCAAGGGCGCCAACATCGTCTTCGCCGACGCCGACCTGGACGCCGCCGTCAACGGCGCGGCCTTCGCGATCTTCCACAACCAGGGGCAGGCCTGCATCGCCGGCTCCCGGCTGCTGCTGCAGGAGCCGATCGCCGGCGAGGTCGTCGAGCGCTTCGTCGCGCTCGCGCGCTCGATCCGGATCGGCGACCCGCTCGACCCGTCGACCGAGATGGGACCGCTCACCTCGCCGGAGCACCGCGACCGCGTGCTGTCCTATGTCAAGGTCGCGGTCGACCAGGGCGGCGAGGTCGTGTGCGGCGGGCGGCAGCCGGACGACCCGGCGCTGGCGCGCGGCTGCTACGTCGAGCCGACGGTGGTGCGGGCGCGGCCGGGCGACCGGGTCAACCGCGAGGAAGTGTTCGGCCCCTTCGTCACCGTGATGACCTTCCGGGACGAAGCCGAGGCGCTGCGGATCGCCAACAGCGTGGACTACGGCCTCGGCGGCGGGTTGTGGACCCGGGACCTGTCGAGGGCGCACCGCGTCGCGCACGCGCTGCGCGCCGGCATGGTCTGGGTCAACAGCTACAAGCGCGTCAGTCCCGCGTCCCCGTTCGGCGGCGTCGGGGACTCGGGCTACGGCCGCGAGATGGGGTTCGACGCCATGCACGGCTACACCGAGCCCAAGTCAGTCTGGGTCAACGTCGATGCGGACCCGCCGCCCTGGTACCGGCGGCCGGGTCCACCGTGAACCGGCGACGGCGCCCGACGACCCGCCGCGATCCATCGTTGCTCGTGCCTGATTCCCGGAAGGGTAGGAGGTCCCAGTGATGGACCAGTCAAGAGTGGGGCGGCGCGATTTCCTGCGGCTCGCGGGGATCTCCGGTGCCGCGGTGGGCCTGAGCGGCGCGCTGCAGGGCTGCAAGTCGGGGGGCGGCGGCGGCTCCTCCGCCGGGCGCACGATCAAGCTTGGCTACGTCACCCCCAAGACCGGCTCGCTGGCTGGCTTCGGGGAGGCCGATGACTACGTGCTCGGCTCCATGCGCGACATCTTCAAATCGGGCCTGCAGATCGGCGGCAAGTCCTACCCGGTCCAGATCGTGCCCAAGGACACCCAGTCAGACCCCAACCGCGCCGCCGCCGTGGCCGGCGACCTCATCAACACCGACAACGTCGACGTCGTGCTGGTGTCCTCGACCCCGGAGACCACCAACCCGGTGTCCGGCCAGTGCGAGGCCAACGGCGTGCCCTGCATCTCCACGGTGGCGCCATGGCAGCCGTGGTTCCTCGGGCAGCAGCAGAATCCCGCCAGCCCCAAGCCGTTCAACTGGGCGTACCACTTCTTCTGGGGGCTCGAGGACATCGAGTCGGTGTTCGCCGACATGTGGGGCCAGGTCGCCACCAACAAGGTCATCGCCGGGCTGTTCCCCAACGACGGCGACGGCAACGCGTGGGGCGACCCCAAGAACGGCTTCCCCTCGTACTTCAACCCCAAGGGGTACAAGATCGTCGACCCCGGCCGCTACCAGAACCAGACCGACGACTTCTCCACGCAGATCACCAGGTACAAGGCGGCCAACGCGCAGATCCTCACCGGCGTGCCGATCCCGCCCGACTTCACCAACTTCTGGAAGCAGGCGGCCCAGCAGGGGTTCAGGCCCAAGGCCGCCTCGGTCGGCAAGGCGCTGCTGTTCCCCTCCTCGATCGAGGCGCTCGGCGACATCGGCGTCGGGCTGTCCAGCGAGGTCTGGTGGTCGCCGAGCCACCCCTTCAAGTCGTCGCTGACCGGCGCGAGCGCCAGGCAGCTCGCCGACGACTACACCGCCAGGACCGGCAAGCAGTGGACCCAGCCGATCGGCTTCGTCCACGCGCTGTTCGAGGTCACCGCCGACTCGCTGAAGCGCGCCGGCAACCCCGACGACCGCAACGCCATCGTCAGCGCCATCAAGTCGACCAACCTCGACACGATCGTCGGGCACGTCCAGTGGACCGGCAAGCCGTTCCCGAACGTCGCCAAGACCCCGCTGGTCGGCGGCCAATGGCGCAAGGGCACCGGCAAGTACCCCTACGAGCTGGTGATCGTGAGCAACGCCGACCAGCCGGACATCCCCTCCGCCGGGAAGCTCGAGGCCCTGACAGCCATATGACGGTCGTGCTGGAGCTGGCCGGCGTCTCCCTTTCATACGGGTCGCTCAGGGTCGTCGACGACCTGAGCATCCACCTGGAGGCGGGCGAGGCGCTGGGTGTGGTCGGGCCCAACGGGTCCGGCAAGACCACCATGCTGCACCTGGCCGCCGGCCAGCTCCGCCCCGACGCCGGGCGCATCGTCTTCGACGCCGAGGACGTCACCGGCCTGCCCGCCAGGGCGCGCTGCCGGCTCGGCATCGCGCGCACCTACCAGGTCCCGCAGCCGTTCTCGAGGATGACGGTGTACGAGAACGTGCTGGTCGGCGCCACCTTCGGCGGCCGCGGGCGCGCCGCGAGCCCGCGCGACACCTGCGTGGAGGCGCTGTCGCTGACCGGGCTCGAGGGGCGCGCCAACCAGCCGGCCGGCTCGCTCAACCTGCTCGGCCGCAAGCGACTGGAGCTGGCGAGGGCGCTCGCCACGGGCCCGCGCGTGCTGCTGCTCGACGAGATCGCCGGGGGCCTGACGGAGCTGGAGATCGGCACCCTGGTCGCCACCATCGGGGGGCTGCGCGCCGCCGGCATGTCGATCGTCTGGATCGAGCACGTCGTGCACGCGCTGCTGTCGGTGGTCGACCGCATGGTGGCGATCGACTTCGGCCGCAAGCTCATCGAGGGCGAGCCCAACGCCGTCATGGCCAGCCCCGAGGTGCGCGACGTCTATCTCGGCAAAGAGGTCGAGGGCTGATGCTGCTGGAGGCCGCGTCCGTGTCGGCCTGGTACGGCGACTTCCAGGCGCTGTTCGACGTCTCGGTTCGGGTCGCCGAGCGCGAGACCCTGGCGGTCATCGGCGCCAACGGGGCCGGCAAGTCCACCCTGCTGCGGACCATCTGCGGGCTGCACCCAGCGGCCCGTGGGCGGATCGCCTTCGACGGCGGGCCGCTGGCCGGCGTGCCGACCCACCGGCGCGCCGAGCTGGGGATCGTCATGGTGCCGGAGGGGCGCCACATCTTCCCCAGCCTCACCGTGGAGGAGAATCTCCTGGTCGGCGCGTACCGGCGCCGCCGGGGACCATGGCGCGTCGACAGCGTGCTCGAGCTGTTCCCGAACCTGGCCGGCATGCGCGGGCGCGGCGGGACCACGCTGTCGGGCGGCGAGCAGCAGGCGCTCGCGATCGGCCGCGCGCTGATGGCCAACCCGCGGCTGCTGCTGCTCGACGAAAGCTCGCTCGGGCTCGCGCCGAGGATCGTCCAGCGGCTCTACCAGGCGCTGCCGGAGATCATCGCCAGCGGCACCACCCTGGTGCTGGTGGAGCAGGACGTCGGCCAGGCGCTGGCAGCGGCCGACCGCGTCGTCTGCCTGCTGGAGGGCAGGGTCGTGCTGGAGCGGCCCGCCGCCGCGGTCAGCAGGCAGGACATCGCCGACGCCTACTTCGGGGTGCGGCTGTGACGTGGGCCAACGACGTCGTCCAGGGCCTGCTGCTCGGCGGGC
>WNFU01001678.1_pt1 | contig 57594 bp, 65 predicted proteins | sample 5400121 | NCBI WGS metagenome assembly WNFU01 (sample SAMN13153360, study PRJNA577476) | soil metagenome | isolation source: 100 cm soil or saprolite under grassland replicate 1 | place: USA:California | collected 2016-06-15 | reverse complement strand
CACATGGTCCAGCCGCGGGCCGACGGACTGGAGGCGGCGCGGGCGGCCACGCTGGCGATGGCCGATGCCCAGGTGGACGCCGGCGAGATCGACTACGTGAGCGCGCATGCCTCGTCCACGCCCATCGGCGACATCGCCGAGGCGCGGGCCCTGGCGCTTGCGCTCGGAAAGCGCATCCGAGAAGTGCCGGTCAGCGGGACCAAGGCCCTGACCGGCCATCCGCTTGGCGCCACCGGCGCCATCGAGGCCGCCATGTGCGCGCTGGGCATTCGCGACGGCATCGTTCCGGGCACGGCGAACCTCCAGGCACCCGACGACGAGATCGCGGAGCTGCTGCCGTGCCTGATCCGAGAGCCAGTCCGTGGCACCTTCGGCCGGATCCTGTCGACGTCGTTCGGGTTCGGCGGTCTCAATGCCGCCCTGGTGTTCGGCGCGCCTACCTGGCACGTGCCTCGCGCCGTTCCCGGGGCGCGCCGCGACGCCACAGGCTCCGTTTGACATTTCTTCAGGGAGCGGTATCCTACTCCTTCTGTGAGCGCGGCCCTCCCTTCTCCATTCCTCCTCCGTCAAGGAGCGGTTCATGCTGCCTGTCGCTGAGTCGTCGACGCGCGCCCTGACGTCGTCCGGCCGGATCTCGTATGCCCGGATCGACGAGAAGCTTCCCATCCCGAACCTCATCGAGCTTCAGCTCGATTCGTTCCGCTGGTTCGTGGAGAAGGGCCTGCGCGAGCTGTTCGACGAGATCAGCCCGATCAAGGACTTCACCGGCAAGGTCATGGAGCTCCAATTCCTGGACTACGAGTTCGGGCCGCCCAAGTACAGCGAGCTCGAATGCCGGACGAAGGACCTGACCTTCAGCAAGCCGCTGTACGTCAACGTCGAGCTGCTCATCAAGGAGACCGGCGAGATCCAGCGCCAGCGCGTCTACATGGGCGACTTCCCGACGATGACGGACCAGGGAACGTTCGTCATCAACGGCGCCGAGCGCGTCGTGGTCAGCCAGCTCGTCCGCTCGCCGGGCGTGTACTACAGCGAGCTGGAGGACCCCACCACCGGCCGGATGCTCTTCAGCGCGAAGGTCATCCCGAATCGGGGCGCCTGGCTCGAGTTCGAGACGAACAACAAGGACCAGCTCTGGGTCAAGGTCGATCGCAAACGCAAGCTCGCGGCTACGACGCTTCTTCGGGCGGTCGGCTACGAGCAGAACGACGAGATCAGTGCGCTGTTCGCCGCGATCGACACGGATCCCGAGCACACCTTCATCGCGAGCACGCTCGACAAGGACCTGACCCACACCCAGCAGGACGCCCTGATCGAGGTCTACAAGAAGCTCCGCCCGGGCGATCCGCCCACCGGCGACAACGCCCGCCAGCTCGTCGAGAGCCTGTTCTTCAACTTCCGGCGCTATGACCTGGGCCGGGTCGGCCGCTACAAGTTCAACAAGAAGCTCGACGCGGTGGCCGGCCGGATGGGCATCGAGCTGCCGCGCGAGCAGCGCACGATCACCAGGGAAGACATCGCCGCGATCGTCGGCCACCTCATCGAGTGCAACCGGGGCCTCCATCCCAAGGACGACATCGACCACCTGGGCAACCGGCGGATCCGGGCCAACGGCGAGCTGATCCAGAACGCCTTCCGGATCGGCCTGCTGCGGATGGAGCGGGTCGTTCGGGAGCGGATGACGATCCAGGAGATCGACAAGGCCACGCCCAACGCCCTCATCAACATCCGTCCGGTCGTGGCCGCCATGAAGGAGTTCTTCGGCGGCAGCCAGCTCAGCCAGTTCATGGACCAGACCAACCCGCTGGCCGAGCTGACGAGCAAGCGCCGCCTGTCCGCGCTGGGCCCCGGTGGCCTGTCGCGCGAGCGGGCCGGCTTCGACGTTCGCGACGTCCATCACAGCCACTACGGGCGGATCTGCCCGATCGAGACGCCGGAAGGCCCCAACATCGGTCTCATCGGCTCGCTGGCGACCTATGGCCGGATCAACAGCTACGGCTTCATCGAGACGCCCTATCGCAAGGTCAAGCGAACCGTCGCCTGGGACGATCCCAAGCTGTCCGGCTACGAGGCCGGCACGGACCTCGTCGGCAAGGACGGCAAGGTCGTCGTCAAGGCGGGCAAGGCGTTCAACGACGCGGCCGCCGCGGAGCTCAAGAAGCAGAAGGCGCTCGCTTTCCCGATCCGCCCGATCGTCACCGACGAGATCGAGTACCTGCCCGCCGACGAGGAAGAGGAGCACGTCGTCGCCCAGGCCAACGCTCCGCTCGACGCGCAGGGCCACTTCACGGTCGAGCGGGTCCCGTCACGCTACCGGGACACCTTCCCGGAGGCACGCCCGAACCAGATCGAATACATGGACGTCAGCCCCAAGCAGGTCGTCTCGGTGGCCACCGCGCTCATCCCGTTCCTCGAGCACGACGACGCCAACCGGGCGCTCATGGGCTCCAACATGCAGCGCCAGGCCGTGCCGCTCCTGGAGCCGGAATCCCCGATCGTCGGGACGGGCATGGAGAGCCGGGCCGCCCGCGATTCGGGCCAGGTGATCATCGCCGCCCGGGCGGGCGTCGTGACGAGCGTGACGGCCGAGCGGATCGAGGTCGAGACCGACGCCGGCGAGCTCGACAGCTACCGGCTCCAGAAGTTCGTCCGCAGCAACCAGGGAACGTGCATCAACCAGCGGCCGATCGTCGACGTGGGCCAGCGGGTGGGCGAGGGCGACCCGATCGCCGACAGCAGCTCGACCGACAACGGCGAGCTGGCGCTCGGCCGGAACGTCCTCGTGGCGTTCATGAGCTGGGAGGGCGGCAACTACGAGGACGCGATCGTCATCAGCGACCGGCTGGTGCGCGACGACCTGTTCACGAGCATCCATATCGAGAAGCACGAGATCGAGTCGCGGGACACGAAGCTCGGCCCGGAGGAGATCACCCGGGACATCCCCAACGTCGGCGAAGAGTCCCTCAAGGACCTCGACGAGGAGGGCATCGTCTACGTCGGCGCGGAGGTCCGGCCCGGCGACATCCTCGTCGGCAAGATCACGCCCAAGGGCGAGACCGAGCTGACGGCGGAGGAGCGGCTGCTGCGGGCGATCTTCGGCGAGAAGGCCCGCGAGGTGAAGGACTCCAGCCTCCGCCTGCCCCATGGCGAGCGTGGCAAGGTCGTCGAGATCCGCGAGTTCCGGCGCGAGCTGAACGACGATCTCCAGCCCGGCGTCAACCGCCTGGTCCGGGTGTCCGTGGCCCAGAAGCGCAAGATCAGCGTCGGCGACAAGATGGCCGGCCGCCACGGCAACAAGGGCGTGATCGCCAAGATCCTGCCCCAGGAGGACATGCCCTACCTGCCCGACGGCACGCCGGTCGACATCATCCTCAATCCACTCGGCGTTCCGTCGCGCATGAACATCGGGCAGATCCTGGAGACGCACCTCGGCTGGGCCCTCCATGCGCGCGGCGAGAAAGCCGCCACCGCGGTCTTCGACGGCGCCACGGAGGAGCAGATCCGGGCCGAGCTCCGGCAGGCCACGCACGTCGTGTTCGGCAAGGAGGAGCCCCTGCCGGAGGAGGGAAAGGTCACCCTGCGCGACGGACGGACCGGCGAGCCGTTCGACCGTCCGATCACCGTCGGCTACATCTATATGCTCAAGCTGCATCACCTCGTGGAGGACAAGATCCACGCCCGCTCGACCGGCCCGTACAGCCTCATCACCCAGCAGCCGCTGGGCGGCAAGGCCCAGTTCGGCGGCCAGCGCTTCGGAGAGATGGAGGTCTGGGCCCTCGAGGCCTATGGCGCGGCCAACATCCTCCAGGAGCTGCTCACCGTGAAGTCGGACGACGTGCTGGGTCGCGTCCAGACCTACGAGGCCATCGTCAAGGGGGAGGAGATCCAGCCGCCACGGGTCCCCGAATCGTTCAAGGTCCTCATCAAGGAGCTGCGCAGCCTCGGGCTGAACGCGGAGATCCTGGACCAGAACGACGAGGAGATCCCGCTCGCGGAGGACGACGCGTCCGGGTACATGCTCCCCGACCTCGGCGGGATCAACCTGGCCGGGTTCGAGGACTGACCCCAACGTTCACGATCAGCACCCTGTACTCGCTCAACTCGCGGAGCCGGCGCTCGGCCGGCCCGGCTCCGCTCGCATTCGGTCCGCATCGCGTCGCCGAGCCAGGCGGTGACGCGGAGGAGAATCATGCTCGAGGTCAATAATTTCAGCGCGATCCGCATCTCGCTGGCCAGCCCGGACCAGATCCGGGAGTGGTCCAAGGGCGAAGTCACGAAGCCGGAGACCATCAACTACCGGACCCTCAAGCCGGAGAAGGACGGGCTCTTCGACGAGCGCATCTTCGGTCCCACCAAGGACTGGGAATGCTACTGCGGCAAGTACAAGCGGATTCGCTACAAGGGCATCATCTGCGACAAGTGCGGCGTCGAGGTCACGCGCTCGAAGGTTCGCCGGGAGCGCATGGGCCACATCCAGCTGGCCAGCCCGGTCAGCCACATCTGGTACTTCAAGGGCACGCCCAGCCGGCTCGGGATCCTGCTGGACATCAGCCCGCGCAACCTCGAGCGGATCCTCTATTTCGCGCTGTACATCGTCACCCACGTCGATGAGGACGCCCGCAAGCGGGTCCTCCAGCAGCTCGAGGACGAGGCGGAAGGCCGCGGCGGCAAGGCCGGCAAGGCCCTGTCCGAGCTCGAGGACGAGCTGCGCGCCGACGCCCATCGCGTCCGCGACGAGCTGACCGCCAGCCTGGCCGCCACCAAGGCGGACCTGGAGGCCCAGCGGACCGCCCGGACCGAAGAGATCGTCACCGCCGCCAAGGCGGTCGAGGCCGAGCTGCGCGAGCTCGGGACGAAGGTTGCGACCGAGTCGATCGTCCTGGCACCCACCGGCGAGGTCGTCGTGGCCGAGGGCGACAAGGGCGGCAAGGAAGCAACCGCCCGGCTCCGCAAGATCGTCCGGGCCGAGACGGACCGGGTGAACGACGAGCTGCAGCAGCGAGAAGCCGACGAGGCCCGGGCAACCGACGAGAAGGTCGCCGCGCTGGATGCCGCGATCGCCGACACCCTCGCGGCGGAGAAGGATCGGCTCGCCCAGGAGGCTCAGGGCCTGAAGGAGGAGATCCGCAAGGTCCGCGACGAGGTCGAGAACCTCAAGCCCATGAAGCTCCTCCTGGAGACCGAGTTCCGGGCACTCGATGAGAAATACGGCAGTGGCGCCCGTGGCGGCCGGCTGTTCCATGCCGGGATGGGCGCGGAGGCGGTCCGCGAGATCATCACCCGGATGGATCTGGAGGAGCTCGCCCGGTCGCTCCACGTGGAGGTCCGGACCAGCTCCGGCCAGCGCCGCAAGAAGGCGATCAAGCGGCTTCGGCTGATCGAGGCCTTCCGGCGCTCGGGGACACGGCCGGAATGGATGATCCTGTCCGTCCTGCCCGTCATCCCGCCTGACCTGCGGCCGATGGTCCAGCTGGACGGCGGTCGTTTCGCGACCTCCGACCTGAACGACCTCTACCGGCGGGTCATCAACCGGAACAACCGCCTCAAGCGGCTCCTGGAGCTGGGCGCCCCGGAGATCATCATCCGCAACGAGAAGCGGATGCTCCAGGAGGCGTGCGACGCGCTCATCGACAACGGCCGCCGCGGCCGGGCGATCGCCGGGACCGGAAATCACCGCCTCAAGAGCCTGTCGGACATGCTCAAGGGCAAGCAGGGACGGTTCCGCCAGAACCTGCTCGGCAAGCGAGTGGACTACTCCGGCCGCTCGGTCATCGTCGTCGGGCCGGAGCTCAAGCTCCACCAGTGCGGCCTGCCCAAGAAGATGGCGCTCGAGCTGTTCAAGCCGTTCGTGATGCGCCAGCTCGTCGAGAAGGGCTTCGCCCACAACATCAAGAGCGCGAAGCGGATCGTGGAGCGTGTCCGGCCCGAGGTCTGGGACGTCCTGGAAGAGGTCATCAAGGACCATCCGGTCCTCCTGAACCGCGCGCCCACCCTCCATCGCCTGGGCATCCAGGCCTTCATGCCGGTCCTCGTGGAGGGCTCGGCGATCCAGATCCATCCGCTCGTCTGCACGGCGTTCAACGCCGACTTCGACGGGGACCAGATGGCGGTCCACGTGCCGCTCTCCTCGGCCGCGCAGGAAGAGGCGCGCGAGATGATGTTGTCCACGGCGAACCTGCTGTCGCCGGCCGACGGCAGTCCGGTCGTGGCGCCCACCCAGGACATGGTGCTGGGCTGCTATTACCTGACCCTCGACCCGCCGGAGGGGGCCGACCAGAAGCCACGCCTCTTCGCCGACGAGGACGAGGCGATCCGGGCCTATCAGCTGCGAACCGTGACCCTCCACCAGCCGGTCGTGGCCGAGGTCCGGGCCTGGGATCCCGACGCTGGGGGCCTCAAGACGGAACGCCTCCAGACGACCGTTGGCCGGGTCATCTTCAACCAGATCCTGCCCGACCCGCTCCGCTTCAACAACCGGGTCATGCGCCGGGCCGAGCTCAAGGTCCTCGTCGACGTCTGCTACCGGCTGCTGGGACCGGACGAGACGGCTCACCTCGTGGACGGCATCAAGAGCGTCGGGTTCGAGTTCGCCACCCGCGGCGGCATGACGATCGCGGTCAGCGACATCCCGACCACGCCCAACAAGGCCCAGCTGCTCTCGACCGCGGACGACAGCGTTTCCCAGATCGATCGGCAGTTCCAGCGCGGCCTCATCACCGAGGAGGAGCGCTACGAGCAGGTCGTCGGCGTCTGGCAGGACACGACCAAGGAGATGGCCGACAAGATGGTCGACCCGAACCCGTTCGTCGGTCCGGTCACGATGATGACCAGCTCCGGCGCCCGGGGGAACAAGGGCAACATCGGCCAGCTCGGCGCGATGCGCGGCCTCATGGCCGACCCCGCCGGCCGGATCATCGACGTCCCCGTCCGGAGCAACTTCCGCGAGGGTATGACGGTGCTCGAGTACTTCATCTCGACCCACGGAGCGCGGAAGGGCCTTGCCGACACCGCCCTCCGAACGGCCGACTCGGGCTACCTCACCCGTCGCCTGGTCGACGTGGCCCAGGACGTCATCACCCGCGACGACGACTGCGGGACCGAGGAGGGGAGCTGGATCACCCGGGCCGAGTCGAGCGACGAAGAGGGCGCCTTCCAGCGCCGGCTCGTCGGCCGGCTGGCTGCGGCCGCGCTGAGTGTGGTCAGCGGCAAGAGCGCCACCGTCCTGGCCGATCGTAACCAGGAGATCACGGAGGAGGTTGCCCGGGCCATCGACGCGGCCGGCATCGATGAGGTGCTGGTCCGCTCGCCGCTGACCTGCGAGGCGCGCTACGGCGTCTGCCGATCGTGCTACGGCCGGAACCTGGCAACGGGCGAGCTCGTCGGATCGGGCGAGGCGGTCGGCATCATCGCCGCCCAGTCCATCGGCGAGCCGGGCACCCAGCTGACGATGCGGACATTCCATACCGGCGGCGTCGCCGGCCTGGACATCACCGCCGGCCTGCCGCGCGTCGAGGAGCTGTTCGAGGCCCGCGTGCCCAAGGGCAAGGCCGAGATCAGCCACATCGACGGCATCGTCGAGATCGTCCGCGGCGAGGTCGGCACGAAGGTCAAGGTCAAGAGCACCGAGTCGTACGACACGTCGCTCAGCGTCCCCAAGGGTGCCGAGCTCCTGGCGGCGCCGGGCGATCCGGTCGAGATCAGCCAGGTCATCGCCCGCGTCGAGGGCGATGGCGTGCCCGACGTGACCGCCCCGGTCAAGGGCTTCCTGGTCAAGAGCGGCAACGGGCTCGTCGTTCGGGCCGAGGACGTCGTCGAGCGTGAGTACGCGATCCCCCACAACGCCAAGCTCCTGGTCGACAACGGCCAGGAGATCAGGGCCGGCGATTCGATCACCGACGGTCCGATCAATCCGCAGGAATACCTCGAGACCCGGGGCAAGGACGCCGTCCAGCGCTACCTGGTCAAGGAGGTCCAGAAGGTCTACCGCAGCCAGGGCGTGACGATCAACGACAAGCACATCGAGATCATCGTCCGGCAGATGCTCCGCAAGGTCCGGATCGACCAGCCGGGCGACGTGGACCTGCTGCCGACCGAGCTCATCGACCGGCTGGACTTCGAGGAGGAGAACAACCGGGTCCTGGCCGAGGGCGGCGAGCCGGCCACGGCTCAGACCGTCCTGCTTGGAGTGACGAAGGCCTCGCTCAACACGTCGAGCTTCCTGGCGGCCGCATCGTTCCAGGAGACGACCCGGGTGCTGACCGAGGCGGCCATCAACGGCGCCCGCGATCACCTGATCGGCCTCAAGGAAAACGTCATCATCGGCAAGCTGATCCCGGCCGGGACCGGTGCGCCGGCCAACCTGGCGGCGGCGGCCGAGCGTCGCCGGCGAGCGGCCCTGGAGGCGCTGGCCGGAGAGTCGCTCGAGGCGTTGGCGACGGAGGAGGCCGAGTTCAACCCGTTCCTGGAGGAAGGCGGGAGGCCCGCCGAGAGCGAGACGGCCGATCTCGCCTCCCTGCTGGCGGCCGGTGCCGCCGACAGCGACGAGGACGAGCCCGACGAGATCAATCCGTTCCTTGCCGGAGACGGCGAGGAGGGCGACGATCGAGCCGAGGGCGCCCGGCCCGCTGCCCGGTCCAGCGCGAGGTCCGGCGAGGGGACGCCCGGCGGGTCCGCCGGCGGTGCGGCCTCGCCGGAGGCGAGCCCGGTGAAGTCGTCCGGCGGGACGGCCACGGCCACCGAGGAGGCTCCGGCCAAGGGCGCCGCGAAGCGATCGGGGAAGACTCCGGACGCTTCCTGACCGCGGCTCCGGCCTGCCGGCCGAGTCGGCCGGCGGCCGCGGGGTCGCCTGTCGACCGGGGCGCGGCAGTTCGTGCGGCATCGCGCGGCCGTGCGCACCATCCGACCGGGGAGGGCCGGATACCCAGTAGATCGGCTTGGCCCGAGCGCCCGCCGGTCACGTGGTGCGCCACCCGCACCGACGGTTCCCCGACGCCCGAGGCTCGTTGCTGACAGGAACACCGGGGCGGCTCCGGTCGGGCCCGTCGCGGGTCTCCGGCCGGCCATCGACCGGGCTCGCCGGCGCGTTCCCCGGCCGGTCTCCGGCCCGCGATTCGGGTCGGTCCGCACGTTTGACACTCGTTCGGACCCGCTGCTACACTCCGCGCTCGTGGCCTCGAGCGGGCCTGCGATCGACGTGCCCGTCGACGGCCCCCAGAGTCACCCCAACGGGACATCCTCCAGGGAGCATTGCGCAGGGGACATCCCCCAGCGGATACCCCAGGGACATCCCCAGGACAGCAGACGAGAACGGTCTCCCTGCCCAACCTCTCCGTCCCGGGGAGCAGGTGGGACCGAGCGGCCAACCGGCCGCCACCGTACCGGCAATCGAAAGGAAACAGCGTCTCCGTGCCGACCATCAGCCAGCTCGTGCGCCACGGGCGAAAGCGCAAGATCTCCAAGGTCAAGGCGCCCGCCATGCGCAAGAACTGGAACAGCCTCAAGCAGCGCCAGGAGCCCATCCCGGGCGCCCCGCAGAAGCGTGGCGTCTGCCTCCAGGTGCGCACGATGACGCCCAAGAAGCCGAACTCGGCGCTGCGCAAGATTGCCCGCGTCCGGCTGACCAACGGCATGGAGGTCACGGCCTACATCCCGGGCATCGGCCACAACCTCCAGGAGCACTCGGTCGTGCTCGTCCGGGGCGGCAAGGTGAAGGACCTGCCGTCGGTCAAGTACCACATCATCCGCGGCACCCTCGACGCGGCCGGCGTCCGGGATCGCCGGCAGGGCCGGAGCAAGTACGGCGCCAAGGCCGCGGCCGCCATCGGTGGGCGGGCCTGACATGCCCCGCCGAATCAACATTCCGCGCAAGGCCAAGTATCAGGCGACGCCCGCCAACCGGACGACCGCCCGCTTCACCGCGAAGCTCATGACGGACGGCAAGCGGAACCTGTCCGAGAGGATCCTCCGGGAGGCACTTGCCAGGGCGGAGGCGCAATCGCGCCGGCCGGGCCTGGAGGTCCTGGAGGCGGCCCTCCGCAACGCCACCCCCATCATCGAGGTCAAGCCTCGCCGGGTCGGCGGCGCGACCTATCAGGTCCCGGTCGAGATCCGGGGCGACCGGCGCCTGTCGCTCGGCGTCCGCTGGCTCGTCCAGGCCGCCCGCAAGCGCGGCGGCAAGAGCATGAGCGAGAAGCTGGCCGCCGAATTCGTCGATGCGATGAACGGCCTGGGGGCGGCCGTCAAGCGACGCGAAGACACCCACAAGATGGCCGAGGCGAACAAGGCCTTCAGCCACTTCAAGTGGTAACCATCACAACGGAGCGCAAGAACATCGTGGCACGACAGGTTCCGCTCGCGAGGACGCGGAACATCGGCATCATCGCCCATATCGACGCGGGCAAGACGACCGTGACCGAGCGGATCCTCTTCTACACGAAGAAGATCTACAAGCTCGGCGAGGTCCATGAGGGCGCGGCCACCATGGACTGGATGCCCCAGGAGCAGGAACGCGGGATCACGATCACCGCGGCTGCGACGACGGCGTTCTGGGGCGACCACCGCATCAACATCATCGATACGCCCGGGCACGTGGACTTTACGGTGGAGGTCGAGCGGAGCCTGCGCGTGCTCGACGGCGCGGTGGTCGTCTTCGACGGCGTGGCGGGCGTCGAGCCCCAGTCCGAGACCGTCTGGCGGCAGGCGGACCGCTACGGCGTGCCCCGTTTCTGCTTCATCAACAAGCTCGATCGGACCGGGGCCGATTTCTGGCGCGGCGTCGCATCGATCAAGGATCGCCTCGGGGCCAACGCGGTGCCCCTCCAGCTGCCGATCGGTCGCGAGGATACGTTCCAGGGCGTCATCGACCTCGTCGAGATGAAGGCCGTCTACTACCGCGACGACCTCGGCAACAAGATCGACGTCGTCGACATCCCGGACGAGCTCCGCGAAGATGCCGAGAAGCACCGTCACGAGATGGTGGCGGCCGCCGCCGAGATGGACGACGAGCTCACCCGCAAGTACCTCGAGGGCGAGGAGCTCACCGTTGCCGAGATCAAGCGCGGCCTGCGCCTCGGCACGCTGACGACCAGGATCATCCCGGTCCTGACCGGCTCGGCGCTCCGCAACAAGGGCATCCAGAAGATGCTCGACGCGGTCGTCGACTACCTGCCATCGCCGCTCGACGTCCCGCCGATGATCGGGATCGACCCGCGAACCGGCGCCGAAGTCCTGCGCACGCCCGACGACAACGAGCCGTTCAGCGCGCTCGCGTTCAAGATCGCGGCCGACCCCTTCGTGGGCAAGCTCGCCTTCTTCCGCGTCTACTCCGGCCGGCTCAAGGCGGGCTCCTACATCCTGAATCCGACCAAGGATCGCAAGGAGCGGATCGGGCGCATCCTCCAGATGCACGCCAACCACCGCGAGGAGATCGACGAGGTCTACGCGGGCGACATCGCCGCGGCCGTCGGCTTGAAGGACACGTTCACCGGCGACACCCTGACAGATCCGGACCACCCGGTGATCCTCGAGTCGATGACCTTCCCGGAGCCGGTCATCGAGGTCAAGATCGAGCCGAAGACGAAGGCCGACCAGGACAAGCTCGCCATCGCGCTGCAGCGCCTGGCCGAGGAGGACCCGACGTTCCGGGTCCACACCGACCCGGAGTCCTCCGAGACCCTCATCGCCGGGATGGGCGAGCTCCATCTCGACGTCCTCGTGGACCGGATGATTCGCGAGTTCAGGGTCGCCGCCAACATCGGCAAGCCGCAGGTCTCCTATCGCGAGACGATCCGGCGCGCCGCCGAGGGCAACGGGCGCTTCGTCCGGCAGACGGGCGGCAAGGGCCAGTATGGCCATGCCGTGATCCGGCTGGAGCCGGGCGAGAAGGGCTCCGGGTACGAGTTCATCGACAAGATCGTGGGCGGCACGATCCCCCGCGAGTTCATCAAGCCGGTCGACCAGGGCATCCGCGAGGCGCTCGAGACCGGCATCTACGCCGGGTTCCCCGTCGTCGACGTCAAGGCCACCCTCTTCGACGGATCGTTCCACCAGGTGGACAGCTCGGAGATGGCGTTCAAGGTCGCCGGCTCGCTGGCGGTCAAGGACGCCTTCCACAAGGCCGATCCGGTCATCCTCGAGCCGATCATGAAGGTCGAGGTGATCATGCCCGCGGAGTTCATGGGCGACGTGATCGGTGACCTCAACAGCCGGCGCGGCCAGATCGATGGCATGGAGGACCGGGCCGGCACCACGGTGGTGCGCGCGTTCGTTCCGCTCGCGTCGATGTTCGGGTACGTCACGGACCTGCGGAGCATGACCCAGGGCCGGGCGACGTCGTCGATGGAGTTCAGTCACTACGCGGAGGTGCCCCAGTCGGTCGCCTCCGAGCTCGTCCAGAAGTCAAGGGTCTAGACCACCAACCGGTCTCGCCCGCGGGAGAGGAGCCAGGGAGCAGCCACGATGGCGAAGAAGAAGTTCGAACGCACCAAGCCGCACGTCAACATCGGCACGATCGGTCACATCGACCACGGCAAGACCACGCTGACGGCCGCGATCACCAAGTACCTGTCCCTCAAGGGAGAGGCGGAGTACCGCGCGTTCGATTCGATCGACAATGCTCCGGAAGAGCGCGAGCGGGGGATCACGATCGCGATCGCCCACGTGGAGTACGAGACCGACAACCGGCACTACGCCCACGTCGACTGCCCGGGCCACGCCGACTACATCAAGAACATGATCACCGGGGCCGCCCGACCGATGCCCCAGACGCGGGAGCACATCCTGCTGGCCCGCCAGGTCGAGGTGCCCTACATCGTCGTCTTCCTCAACAAGGTCGACGCGGTCGACGACCCCGAGCTGCTCGACCTCGTGGAGCTCGAGGTCCGCGAGCTCCTCTCCAAGTACCAGTTCCCGGGCGACGACACGCCGGTCATCCGGGGCAGTGCGCTGAAGGCGCTCGAGGCACCCCAGGAAGCCTCCGATCCGGCCTACGCTCCGATCCAGGAGCTCATGGACGCGGTCGACTCGTACATCCCGACCCCCGAGCGGGCGATCGACAAGCCGTTCCTGATGCCGGTCGAGGACGTCTTCGGCATCAAGGGCCGGGGCACCGTCGCGACGGGCAGGATCGAGCGGGGCATCGTCAAGGTCGGCGACGACGTCGAGCTGGTCGGCGTCAAGCCGACGCGCAAGGTCGTCGTGACCGGCGTCGAGATGTTCAAGAAGCTGCTCGACGAGGGCCGCGCCGGCGACAACGTCGGCTGCCTGCTGCGGGGCATCGAGCGCGACGAGATCGAGCGCGGCCAGGTCCTGGCCAAGGCAGCCTCGATCAAGCCCCACACCAAGTTCACCGCCCAGGTCTACGTCCTGACCAAGGACGAGGGTGGGCGGCATACCCCGTTCTACAACGGCTATCGCCCCCAGTTCTACCTGCGCACGACCGACGTCACCGGCGCCATCGGCCTGCCCGACGGCGCCGAGATGATCATGCCCGGCGACAACGTCGAGATGACCGTCGAGCTCATCACCCCGATCGCCCTGGAGACCGGGCAGCGCTTCGCGATCCGCGAGGGCGGCCGAACGGTCGGCGCCGGCGCGATCACGAGCATCGTCGAGTAACCCGATGCCGAAGCAGCGGATCAGGATCCGCCTCAAGGCCTACGATCACCGGCTGCTCGATCAGTCGGCGGCCCAGATCGTGGAGACGGCCCAACGGACCGGCGCGGACGTCGTCGGCCCGGTTCCGCTGCCCACCCGCATCGAGAAGTTCACCGTGATCCGTTCGCCGTTCATCGACAAGGACAGCCGGGAGCAGTTCGAGATCCGCACCCACAAGCGGCTCGTGGACATCCTGGACCCGAGCTCGAAGACCGTCGACGCACTGATGCGGCTGAGTCTGGCCGCGGGCGTCGACATCGAGATAAAGATGTGATGACGCACACGCTGATGCGGCCCATGGCCGCGTTCTCCCCTCCGCTCCTAGCTCACGCACGCCAGGAGTGCGCTCGCTCCGGTGCTCGGGGAGGCCTTGCCCTGGGCACGCCTGAGCGTGTGCTGAAGGACGTGTCATGAGTATCGGGCTGATCGGTCGAAAGGTCGGGATGACGCAGGTCTTCCAGGCCGACGGCACGATGGTCGCCGTCAGCGTCCTGGCCGTGGAACCCAACACCGTCACCCGGCTGCGCACGTCCGAGCGGGACGGCTATGTCGCCGTGCAGATCGGCATCGAGGGCTCCCGCCGCGTGACCAAGCCCGAGGCGGGCCAGCTCAAGGGCCTGCCCAAGGAAGCCGGTCAGCCGGCCACGATTCGCGAGTTCCGGGTGGACAGCGCGGACGACTACCAGGTTGGCCAGCGGCTCAACGTGGCCGAGCTGTTCGCCGCAGGTGACCTCGTGGACGTCACCGGCGTGTCCAAGGGCAAGGGCTTCGCCGGCCACATCAAGCGCCATCACTTCCGGCGCGGGCCAAAGACGCACGGGTCCGACCATCACCGCGAGCCGGGCTCGATCGGACCGGGGACGACGCCCGGCCGCGTCTACAAGGGCATGCGCATGGCCGGCCACATGGGCGACCGTCGCTCGACGATCAAGAAGGTGCGTGTCGTCCGGGCGGACGCGGATCACAACCTGCTGCTGATCCAGGGATCGCTGCCCGGCGCCCGCAACGGGCTGATCCTCGTGAAGAAGGCCTGATCATGCCGCAGACCACGCTCTACGATCGTACCGGCGCCTCGGTCGGCAGCGTCGAGCTGGCCGACGAGCTGTTCGCCGCGCCCGTGAATGCGGCCGTCCTCCACCAGGTGGTGACGGCCCAGCTGGCCGGTCGGCGGACGGGCACCCACGACACGAAGACCCGCGGCGAGGTCCGCGGCGGCGGCCGCAAGCCGTATCGCCAGAAGGGAACCGGGCGCGCTCGCCAGGGCTCGATCCGGGCGCCCCACTATCGGGGCGGCGGCGCGGTCTTCGGGCCGCACCCGCGCTCGCACGAGCAGCGGCTTCCGCGCAAGATGAAGCGCCTCGCCCTGCGCGGCGCACTGACCGCCAAGCTCGGAGACGAGGCCATCCGGGTCATCGACAGCTTCGGACTGGAGGCGATCAAGACCAGTGAGCTGGTCGGGGTGCTGGCCGCCCTCAAGGCGGACGGCCGCGTCCTCGTCATTGCGCCCGGCCGCGACGAGCGGCTCGAGCTCTCCTCGCGCAACCTGCCGACGGTCGAGGTCATCCTCGCCGACTCGCTCAACGTGGTCGACCTGCTCAATGCTGACGTGGTCCTCATCGAGCAGCCCGCTCTGGCCCGGATGGAGGAGGTGTACGCGTGAGTGCCCTGCTCGCCCACGAGATCATCGTTCGCCCGGTCATCAGCGAGAAGTCCATCGACCTGTCGACCCGCGAGCCGAACCATCGCTACACGTTCGAGGTTCATCCCCACGCCAACAAGATCCAGATCAAGGCGGCCGTGGAAGAGCTGTACCGCAAGGAGAACGTCTCGGTCGTCGGCGTCAACGTGCTGACCACGAAGGCCAAGGAGAAGCGACGCGGGACCCGTCGCGGTCGGATCGTCGGCCACACCACGCCGTGGCGCAAGGCGATCGTCACCCTGGCCGCCGGCCAGAAGATCGAGTTCTTCGAGGGAGTCTGACGATGCCCCTCCGCAGCTACAAGCCCACCTCGCCCGGCCTCCGGGGGATGACCCGCTCGACGTTCGAGGAGGTCACCACCCGCGAGCCGCACAAGCCCCTGCTGGAGCCCCAGAAGCGCGATTCCGGCCGCAACAACGCCGGCCGGATGACCGTCCGCCATCGCGGCGGCGGGGAGAAGCAGCACTACCGCCGGATCGACTTCAAGCGCGACAAGATCGGCGTGCCCGCCCGCCTGGCCACGATCGAGTACGACCCGAACCGGTCGGCCCGGATCGGGCTGCTTCATTACCGCGACGGCGAGAAGCGGTACATGCTCCTGCCTCACGGCCTGAAGGTGGGCGACGTCGTCGTGGCCGGCCCTGCCGCCGAAGCGCGACTCGGCAACGCGCTGCCCATCGCCAACATTCCGTTGGGCACGACCATTCATAACATCGAGCTCGTCCCCGGTCGCGGCGGCCAGATCGTCCGATCGGCCGGCGTCTCGGCCCAGCTTCTGGCCAAGGAGGGCGAGCTTGCCCAGGTCCGGATGCCGTCCGGCGAGGTCCGGCGCCTGTCGATCAAATGCATGGCCACCGTGGGCCAGGTCAGCAACCTGGACCACGAGAACCAGAACCTGGGCAAGGCCGGCCGGGCCCGCCATCTGGGCCAGCGGCCGGAAGTGCGCGGCGTCGTCATGAACCCGCGCGACCATCCGCATGGCGGCGGCGAGGGCAAGTCGCCCACCGGCATGCCACCCAAGACGCCGTGGGGCAAGCCCGCGATGGGCTATCGAACGCGCCGCGCGAAGACCACCGGACGGCTCATCGTCCGCAGCCGGCATCGGAAGTAAGGGCGAGGGCGAGAAGCGATGTCACGTTCGGTCAAGAAGGGCTGGTTCGTCGAGGAGCGCCTCAAGGGGCGCGTCGAGGACATGAACAAGCGCAACGAGAAGAAAGTCGTCAAGACCTGGTCGCGCGCATCCGTCATCTTCCCCGACTTCATCGGCCACACGATCGCCGTCTACAACGGCAAGAAGCACGTCCCGGTCTATGTCTCCGAGAACATGGTCGGCCACCGGCTCGGCGAGTTCGCTCCCACCCGCACCTACCGCGGGCACGGCAAGCACACCGAGCGGTCGACGGCGCTGAAGTAGGAGCGATGGACCAGATGCGCGTATCCGCCACCGCCAAGTACCTCCGCGGCTCGACCCGCAAGGCCCGCCTCGTGACGGCGGCCATCCAGGGCAAGCCCGTGGAGGAGGCCGCCGCGTTCCTGCGGTTCATGCCTCAGCACGCCGCCCGCGACGTGGCCGCCGTCCTCAAAAGCGCCACCGCCAACGCCGAGAACAATCACAACCTGTCCGCGGAGGATCTGGTCGTCATCGAGGCCCGTGCCGACGAGGGGCCCACGATCAAGCGCTACCGTCCGCGGGCCCAGGGTCGGGCATTCCCGATCCACAAGCCGATGACGCACATCACGGTCGTCGTCGCGGACCGGGAGGTCTGAGCGAATGGGACACAAGGTCCATCCGTACGGCTTCCGGCTGGGTGTCTCGCGCACCTGGACGGCCAAGTGGTACGCCGACAAGGAATACACCGCCCTCCTCCAGGAGGACATCGCCGTCCGCTCGCTCGTCGAGAAGCGCCTGGCCAACGCCAGCGTGAGCGGGGTGGAGATCGAGCGTGGCATCAACCACGTGACGGTGACCATCCACACCGCCAAGCCGGGGATCGTCATCGGCAAGGGCGGGGCCAACGTCGAGATCCTGCGCAACCAGATCGGCGCGTTGACGCGCCGGAAGGTCAAGCTGGAGATCAAGGAGATCCGCCAGCCGGAGCTGGACGCCTATCTCGTGGCCATGAACATCGCCCAGCAGCTGAGCCGGCGGATCGCCTTCAAGAAGGCGATGAAGCAGGCGATCCAGCGGACGATGAAGGCCGGGGCGAAGGGCGTGAAGATCGCGGTCGCCGGCCGCCTCGGCGGCTCCGAGATGGGCCGCCGCGAGTGGGACCGCGAAGGCCGGATCCCGCTCGGCACGCTGCGTGCCGACATCAGCTACGGCCAGGTCCACGCCCACACCACGTACGGCCGGATCGGCGTCAAGGTCTGGATCTATCGCGGCGACGTCCAGCCCGAGCGCACGCCGCGCGAGCTGGCGGCCGGGGCAGCGGCGGGCTCGGTCGGCCTCGCCGGGCCGGGGGCCTGAGCCATGCTGATGCCCCGTCGGGTGAAGCATCGCAAGGTCATGCGCGGCCGGATGTCCGGCGTGGCCAAGGGCGGCCACTCCGTGGCGTTCGGCGAGTTCGGCCTGGCCACGCTCGAGCCGGCCTGGATCACGAGCCGCCAGATCGAGGCGGCCCGACGAGCCATGACCCGCTCCGTGAAGCGGGGCGGCAAGATCTGGATCCGGATCTTCCCGGACAAGCCGGCCACCAAGAAGCCGGCTGAGACACGGATGGGCTCGGGCAAGGGCGCGCCGGACCATTGGGTCGCGGTCGTCAAGCCCGGCCGGATCCTCTTCGAGATGGCCGGGGTCGGCCGCGAGGAGGCGGTCGAGGCGATGCGACTGGCCAGCCACAAGCTGCCGGTCGCCACGCGGGTCGTGCAGCGAGATGGGGTGGTGGAGGCGTCCGATGGACATCGATAAGGTCCGCGCCCTGTCCGACGCCGAGCTGGACGCCGCTCTACGCGAGGCGAAGCAGGAGCTCTGGCAGGCGCGCTTCGCCCTCTCCACCCGCCAGCTCAAGGACTACAGCAGCATCCCCGAAGCCCGTCGAACCATCGCCCGAATCCTCACCGTCCAGCTGGAGCGGCGCGCCGGGCGCGCTCGCACGGCCTGACGACGGGAGTGCATGCGATGACAGGAGCGAACCCCAACGTGCAAGGCAAGCGGAAGACGAAGGTCGGCCGCGTCGTGAGCGACAAGATGGACAAGACGATCGTCGTGTCCGTCGAGCGACTGGCGCGCCACCGGCTCTACAAGCGGGTGGTGCGCCTGACCACCAGGTTCAAGGCGCACGACGAGACCAACGATGCGCGCGTCGGCGACACCGTCCGGATCGAGGAGAGCCGGCCCCTGTCAGCGACAAAGCGCTGGCTTCTGGTGGAGGTCGTGGCCCGGGCCGGTGACGCCGGACAGGCGAGCGACCTTGTCTCCGAGGAGGAGGCCACCACCGAGGCCATCCACGCCGCCGCCCATCCCGGTCGCGACCGTGCCCAGGAGGCTGCCGAAGGCGAGGCCGCTGAAGCCGGGATCGGTGCCGACGCCGGGAGCGAGGCCAGGCCGTGATCCAGCCCCAGTCGCGGGTCAAGGTGGCCGACAACACCGGCGCCCGGACCATCCAGTGCATCCGGGTCATGGGCCGCTCCCAGATGACCACGGCCGGGGTCGGCGACGTCATCATCGCCAGCGTCAAGCAGGCGATTCCCAACGCCGCCGTCAAGAAGGGCGACGTGGTGCGGGCGGTGGTCGTTCGGACGGCCAAGGAATACGGCCGGCCGGACGGCAGCTATATCCGGTTCGACGAGAACGCTGCCGTGCTCATCAACAACCAGGGAAACCCGCGCGGCACCCGGATCTTCGGGCCGGTGGCCCGCGAGCTCCGCGACAAGAACTACATGAAGATCGTGTCCCTCGCACCGGAGGTGCTCTAGATGGCCCGCGTGGAGGCACCCCGCCTGACCAAGGTGCCCGAAATTCGCAAGGGCGACACCATCGTGGTCCTGTCCGGCAAGGATGCCGGCAAGCGCGGCGTGGTGGAGCGCGTGCTCCGCGAGGCGCGCGGCAAGATGATGGGCTCGCGTCGCGTCGCGCGCTCCCTGACGCCACTCGCCGAGACGGCCGTCGTCGTCACCGGGCTGAACATCGCCAAGCGCCACACCAAGCCCCGCCAGACGCAGACCCGGACCGACCGGATGCCACGCGTCCAGCAGGGCGGCATCCTGGAGATCGCCCAGCCGATGGCATTGAGCAAGGTCATGCTCGTCTGCCCGCGCTGTGAGAAGCCCACGCGGGTCGCCCATGCCAGGCTTGAGAACGGCCGCCGGGTGCGCGTCTGCCGCAACTGCGGCGAGCAGCTGGAGGTGAAGGCATGAGCCAGCGCCTCCGGGAGCGCTACAAGGCCGAGGTCGTCCCGGCCCTGGCCAAGCAGTTCGAGTACGGGAATCCGATGCAGGTGCCTGGGATCAGCAAGATCATCGTCAACATCGGGCTCGGCGAGGCGCTCACCAACGCCAAGGCCATCGACGCTGCAACCGGCGACCTGGCCCTGATCACCGGTCAGCGGCCGATCGTCACGCGAGCCAAGCGGTCGATCGCGCAGTTCCGGTTGCGGACGGGCAATCCGATCGGGGCCAAGGTCACCCTCCGGGGGGAGCGGATGTGGGACTTCCTCGAACGGCTCACCGCGCTGGCACTGCCCCGCATCCGGGATTTCCGAGGAATTCCCAGCCGGTCGTTCGACGGCCGGGGCAACTATTCGCTCGGCTTCCGGGAGCAGCTCGCCTTCCCGGAGATCGATTACGACAAGGTGGACCGTCTCCGCGGGCTGGAGGTCAGCATCGTGACGACGGCGAAGACCGACGAGGAATCGAAGCGCCTGCTCGAGCTCCTCGGCATGCCCTTCGCCGGATGAGGTTAGGAGACTGATGGCCAAGAAATCACTCATTGCCAAGGCCAAGCGGCCGCCCAAGCACAAGGTGTCGGGCTATCACCGCTGCACCGTCTGCGGTCGGCCACGGGCCTTCATGCGCCGCTTCGCGCTGTGCCGCATCTGCTTCCGGGAACGAGCCTTGCGGGGCGAGCTCCCGGGCGTGACGAAGTCGAGCTGGTAGGGGCATCGATGAACATCTCGGACCCGATCGCGGACATGCTCACCCGCATCCGGAACGCATCCCGGGCGCGCCATACCGACGTGATCGTTCCGGCCTCGCGAACGAGGCGGGAGATCGCCCGCATCCTCAAGGACGAGGGCTTCATCGCGGACGTCCATGAAGAGCAGGCCGGGCCCGGCCACACCCTCCGGCTGACCCTCAAGTACGTCGACGGCAAGGCGCCCGTCGTGTCCGGCCTCAAGCGCATCAGCAAGCCCGGGCTGCGGGTCTACGCCCGCAAGACCGACATTCCGCGGGTGCTCGGCGGCCTGGGCATCGTCATCGTCAGCACGAGCCAGGGCATCATGACCGGCGCTCAGGCCCGCAGGGCCGAGCTCGGCGGCGAAGTCCTGGCGTACGTCTGGTAGGCCGGTCATGTCACGCATCGGTCGCCTCCCCATCACGGTCCCGGACGGGGTGAAGGTCGCCATCGAGGGACGCTCGATCACGGTCGACGGACCCAGGGGGACGCTGCACCGCCAGCTCCATCCGGACATCGTCGTCGCCGCCGAAGACGGGAGCATCGTGGTCAGGCGTCCGTCCGAGGCGAAGATGCACAAGCAGCTCCATGGCCTGACCCGGACGCTGGTGGCCAACATGGTGATCGGCGTCTCGTCCGGCTACCGCAAGGCCCTCGAGATCACGGGGGTGGGTTACCGCGCCCAGAAGGTGGGCGAGAAGCTGCAGCTCAACCTTGGCTACAGCCATCCGATCGAGATCGAGCCGCCGGAGGGCATCACCTTCGAACTGGAGAACCCCACCCACCTGGCCGTGATCGGGATCGACAAGGAGCTCGTCGGGGAGATCGCGGCGCGCGTTCGGGCCACCCGCAAGCCCGAGCCCTACAAGGGCAAGGGCGTCCGCTACGCGGGCGAGCTCGTTCGCCGCAAGGCCGGCAAGGCCGGCAAGATCGGCGGCAAGAAGTAGCCGTGGATCAGTCAGCCGAGAAGGAACGCGCACGATGACCCAGGTCGCCAGCCGCGGCGCGGCACGACAGAAGCGCCACGACCGGATCCGCCTCAGCCTGGCGGGTACCGGCGAGCGGCCGCGGCTCGCGGTCTTCCGCAGCCTCAACCACATCTACGCACAGGTCATCGACGATGCGTCCGGCCGGACGCTGGCCGCGGCTTCCACGGTCGAGAAGGACCTTCGGGCCCTCAACCAGACCAAGACCGAGGAGGCCAAGGTGGTCGGCCGGCTCGTCGCCGAGCGGGCGAAGTCCGCCGGCGTCGGCCGCGTCGTGTTCGATCGGGCCGGGTACCGGTATCACGGGCGGATCAAGTCGCTCGCCGAGGCCGCCCGCCAAGCCGGCCTGGATTTCTGATCGGAGGAGCAGCCCACGTGCCCAGGATCGACCCGAACAAGCTGACGCTCGAAGAGCGCGTCGTCCAGATCAACCGTGTGGCCAAGGTCGTCAAAGGCGGCCGGCGCTTCAGTTTCAGCGCGATCGTCGTCGTCGGCGATGGAGCGGGCCACGTGGGCGCCGGTCTCGGCAAGGCCGGCGAGGTACCCGAGGCGATCCGCAAGGGAGTCGAGGACGCAAAGAAGAACCTCATCCTCATTCCGATGGTCGGCACCACGATCCCCCACGAGGTTCGACGGGAGTATGCCGCCAGCAAGGTGCTGCTCAAGCCGGCCTCGCAGGGGACCGGTGTGATCGCCGGCGGGTCGGTCCGGGCGGTGGTCGAGGCGGCCGGCATCCACGACATCCTGGCCAAGACCCATGGATCGACCAACCCGGTGAACGTCACCCGCGCGACGATCGAGGCGCTGCGCGGCCTGCACTCGGCCGAGGAGCTTGGCGCCCGTCGCGGTGTGCGGCTGCGAAGCCTCATCGCGGGCCAGCCGAGCCCCGATCGCGCCGATAACGGCTCCGCCCGCAATTGCGTGTCGGGCCAGGGCAGGGCCGGCCAGGGGGCGAGCGGCCAGGGCAGGGCCGGCCAGGGGGCGAGCGGCCAGGGCACGACCGGCCAGGGAGCCAGCGGCCAGGGCACGGCCGGCCAGGGAGCCAGCGGTGGCCGGTAAGCTGCGCGTCACCCAGACCAAGAGCACGATCAGCCAGATCGCCCGGAACCGGGCGACCGTGCGCGCCCTCGGACTGCACCGGATTGGCGACACCGTGGAGGTCCCGGACAACCCGGCGACGCGGGGCATGGTCCGGCAGGTCCGCTTCCTCGTCACCGTGGAGGAGCTCCCCGGGACTGCCGAGCGCGGCACTCCGGAGGAGAAGGCATGAAGCTCCACGATCTACGCCCGGCCGCCGGCAGCCGCACGCCCCGGACGCGAGTCGGCCGCGGCATCGCCGCCGGCGGCGGCAAGACCGCGGGTCGCGGAACCAAGGGCCAGAAGGCGCGAGCCGGCGCCTCGATTCCGCCCTGGTTCGAGGGCGGCCAGACCCCGCTACACCAGCGCATCCCCAAGCTGCGCGGCTTCCGCAACCCGTTCAAGGTCGAATACGAGGTCGTGAACCTCGGGCGAATTGCGGCGCTCGTCGAGCTCGGCGCCCTGGAGCTGGGTGAGCCGGCGGGGACGGCCGGGACGAAGGCGGGCAAGGCCACATCGACCGCCCCGATCACCGTCAACCAGGAGATCCTCCGGGCGGTCGGGCTCGTGCGCACCCTGGACAAGCCCATGAAGGTCCTTGGCCAGGGCGAGATCGACCGGGCCCTGTTCGTCGTCGCCGACGCATTCAGCAGGTCGGCCGTCTCCAAGATCGAGGCGGCCGGCGGTTCGGTCCAGGTCCTCCAGATCCCGACGGGCCCGCTGGCCGCGCTCGGGATCGAGCCTCCGGCCGAAGCCCGGTCCGACACCCACAATGCCGAGACGGAGGCACCGTCCGCCGCCGAGCCAACGGCGAAGTCGGCGGCGGCCGAGGCAGCCGCCGAGCCGTCCGCCGAGGCAGCCGAGCCGCCGTCCGGCGCGTCATCGGCCCAGGCGGCGCCGTCGGCGACGGCCGCGTCGGCTCCATCGAGGAAGAACGCGAGGGCATCGGCGGGCAGGTCGACGACGGCCGCCGAGCCGGGCGCGTCGGCGACCGCCAAGTCGGGCACGCCGGCAACCGCCAAGCGGGGCACGCCGGCAACCGCCAAGCGGGGCTCGCCGGCGGCCTCCAAGCCGGGCACGTCGGCAACCGCCAAGCCGGCGGCACGACCGGCCCGCAGGCAGGCCGGCGCCCGACCGGCCGCCACGACCGATCCAGCGTCCGAGCCGGCCCCGTCGCCGACAGCCGAGGACGACTCGCCGGAGGCACCGGCCGGGACAGACGCCTGACGTGTTCGAATCGCTGCTGAACGCGTTCCGGGCGCCGGACATCCGGCGGCGCATTCTCTACGTCGCCGGGATCCTGATCGTCTTCCGGTTCCTGGCTCACGTCCCGGTGCCCGGCGTCGACCGGACGGCACTGGCCAACTTCTTCAGCGGCAGCCCGCTGTTCGGCCTGCTCGACCTGTTCTCCGGCGGCGGCCTGTCCTCGTTCTCGATCGTCGGCCTGGGCATGAACCCGTACATCAACGCCTCGATCATCATGCAGCTGATGACCGGGGTGATCCCCTCGCTCCAGGCGCTCAGCCGCGAGGGCGAGTACGGCCGGAACAAGATCAACCAGTACACGCGCTATCTCGCGGTCCCGATGGCCCTCCTCCAGGCGTATGGCTTCCTGGCCTTGCTCAACGCCCAGAACAACGTGCTGACCACGCCGCTCAGCCTGTCGTCCTGGGAGACGATCACCCAGCTGACCGCCCTGACCGCCGGTTCGGTCCTGCTCATGTGGCTGGGTGAACTGATCACGGAGAAGGGGATCGGCAACGGCATCAGCTTCATCATCTTTGCCGGCATCGTCGGCCGAGCCCCCATCGCGATCGGGCGCTTCCTGGAGTCTCCCGACATCCCCGCGATCGTCGTCTTCGGCCTGATCGGCATCGCGGCCGTCTTCACGATCATCTACATCCAGGAGGGCCAGCGCCGGATTCCCATCCAGTACGCCAGCCGGGTCCGCGGCCGGCGGATGTATCAGGGCGGCTCCACGTTCCTGCCGCTGAGGGTGAACCAGGCGGGCGTCATCCCGATCATCTTCGCGCTGAGCATCCTCATCTTCCCGGCCCAGCTGGCTGCCTATTTCCAGACGAGCTCGGTCGGCATCGTGGCCGACATCTCGCGCGGGATCGTGAGCTTCCTGGACCAGCATGGGGCGCCCTATCTCATCCTGTACTTCCTGCTCACCGTGGGATTCACGTACTTCTATACGGCCTTCACGTTCAAGCCGGACGAGACGGCCGAGCAACTCCGGAAAAACGGCGGCTTCATACCCGGAATCCGGCCCGGCAGGCCGACCCAGGACTACCTGGCCAAGGTCGTCTTCCGGATCACGATCGCGGGCGCCCTGTTCCTCGGGATCGTGGCGGTCACGCCAGCCGTCGTGGGGGCGATCGTGCCCACCCTGGCCAGCGTCCAGCTGGGCGGGACGGGATTGCTCATCGTCGTGAGCGTGGTCGTCGAGACGATGAAGCAGATCGAGGCCCAGCTCATGATGCGCAATTACGAGGGCTTCATCCGCTGATGCCGGCACGCCCGACGGCTGGTGGCCAGCAAGCCGCCAATGCCAGGCTCGCAACGAGGGTCGGCAGGTGAGGATCCTCGTCCTGCTGGGTGCGCCCGGCGCCGGAAAGGGGACCCAGGCGCCGATCCTGTCGCGCCACCTCCGCCTTCCGGTCCTCGCATCGGGCGACGTTCTCCGCGCGGCCGTTGCGACCGGCACGGCGTTCGGACGCGAAGCCGAGCAGCACATGAGCCGGGGCGAGCTGGTGCCCGACGACACGATCGTGGAGGTCTTCCTCGAACGGTTGTCCGAGCCGGACGCCGCCCAGGGCGCCATCCTCGACGGCTTTCCCCGGACGCGGCCGCAGGCCGAGGCCCTGGATGCGGCTCTGGCCCGCCGCGGCGCACGGGTCGATCGGGCCCTGTACATCGACGTCCCGGTCGAGGATCTCGTCCTGCGGATGGCCGGCCGGCGCATCTGCGCCGCCAGCGGCCATGTCTTCAACATGATCTCCAAGCCGCCTCGGAACGACGCGGTCTGCGACATCGACGGATCGCCGCTCGTCCAGCGCGAGGATGACCGGGAGGACACCGTGCGAGCACGGATGGCGCTCCAGATCCCGCCCCTCGAGGATGTCGTTGACCACTACCGGGCAAAGGGCGTGCTCACCCGGGTCGACGGACGGGGCGAGATCGAGGAGGTGGCCGCGGCCCTCCTCGAGGCGCTCGCCAGTCCGGCGCGGAGCGCCTGAGATGGCGCTTGCCCGCTCGCGACAGGTGACGGTCAAGTCGCCGGCCGAGATCGCGAAGATGCGCCGGGCCGGACGGATCGTGGCCGAGGTCCTGGCACTGGTGGAGTCCGAGCTGCGGCCGGGCGTCTCGACGGGCGAGCTGGACGCCATCGCCGAGCGGCACATCCGCGCGGCCGGGGCCGTGCCCTCGTTCAAGGGCTACCCCGGGTCCAACCCGCGACGGCCGTTTCCGGCGAGCATCTGCATCTCGATCGACAGCGAGGTGGTCCATGGGATCCCCGGCGATCGCTCGATCCGGGCGGGCCAGCTCGTGTCCGTCGATGCCGGGGCCATCCTGGACGGCTGGCATGGCGACGCGGCGCGCACGTTCTTCGTCGGTGACGAGCCGCCGGCCCACATCCGGTCGCTCATCGATACGACGCGCCTCGCCATGCTGGCCGGCATAGCGGCCGCCGTCCCCGGCCACTACGTCGAGGACATCGGAGCGGCTGTGGAGGACATCGCCCGGCCGCACGGCTACGGCATCGTCCGGCAGTACGTCGGCCACGGCATCGGGCGCAGGATGCATGAGGAGCCGCAGGTTCCCAACTATCGAACCGGCTGGGCGGGACGACGCCTGGAGGCCGGGATCTGCCTGGCCATCGAGCCGATGTTCACGATCGGCGAGTCCGACACGCTCGTCCTGCCCGATGGGTGGACGGTCGTCACCCGCGATGGCTCGCTGGCGGCGCATTTCGAGCACACGATCGCGATCACGGATACCGGAGCGGAGATTCTGACGACGGTCTGATGACGATGGCACTCGAGGCTCTCATCTGCGTATTGCCCACCGCGGTCGGAGGCGACGCCCCGCGAGCCATCCGCCCGAGGTTCCCGAGATCCTCACCACGATCTGAGCCCGTGTTGCCGGATCGGTGGCCGTTTGATACGCTACCCGTTCGTGTGCCGGTCCACCGGACCGGCATTCGACACGAGAAAGGGAAACTCAACGCCCGTGGCCAAGAAGGACGCGATCGAAGTCGAGGGAACGGTAATCGAACCGCTTCCCAACACGATGTTCGCGGTCGAGCTGGAGAATGGCCATCGAGTGTTGGCACACATCAGCGGCAAGCTTCGGATGAACTTCATCCGGATCCTGCCCGGCGACCGGGTCCGCGTCGAGTTGTCGCCCTACGACCTGACGCGCGGCCGAATCACCTACCGCCTCAAGTAACGCCCACACGATCAAGTCAAGCGCGCCCCCGAGCGCAATCGCGAGGAACCGTGAAAGTCAGAGCATCCGTCAAGGCCCGTTGCGACAACTGCAAAGTCATCCGCCGCCACGGGACCGTGATGGTCATCTGCACCAACCCCAAGCACAAGCAGCGGCAGGGCTGATCCGATGGCACGTATTGCCGGCGTCGACATCCCGCGCGAGAAGCGCGTGGAGATCGCCCTGACCTACATCTATGGGATCGGCCTGCCCACGGCCCAGAAGATCCTCGCCCAGAGCAACGTCAACCCCGACACACGGGTTCGCGATCTGACCGAGGAGCAGGTCAACCGGCTGCGTGAGCTCATCGACCGCCGCCACAAGGTCGAGGGGGATCTGCGGCGGGAGGTCGCCCTCAACATCAAGCGACTCATCGAGATCGGCTCGTACCGCGGCCAGCGCCATCGGCGCAACCTCCCGTCGCGTGGCCAGCGAACGAAGACCAATGCACGGGCGCGCCGAGGCCCCAAGAAGACCGTCGGCGTCCGCCGCAAGAAGTAACGAGGACCCACCCACAGCATGGCCGAACGCAAGCGTGCCCTGAAGCAGCGACGCCGGGAGCGCAAGAACGTGCCCCAGGGGCATGCGCACATCCAGGCGACGTTCAACAACACGATCATCACGATCACGGACCTGGGCGGCGCCGTCGTCAGCTGGGGCTCAGCAGGCGTGGCCGGTTTCAAGGGTTCCCGCAAGAGCACGCCGTACGCGGCCGCGCTGTCGGCCGATGGAGCCGCCAAGCGGGCCATGGAGCACGGCATGCGCCAGGTCGAGGTCTTCGTGAAGGGCCCGGGCGCCGGCCGGGAGCAGGCAATCCGCTCGCTCCAGGCGGCCGGGCTGGAGGTCTCCGCCATCACCGACGTCACGCCCATCCCTCACAACGGCTGCCGCGCCCCGAAGCGGCGCCGCGTCTGAGCCAGGTCAGGAGCGCATGGCCCGTTACACCGATCCCGTCTGTCGCCTCTGCCGCCGAGAGGGCGCCAAGCTCTTCCTGAAGGGCAGCCGCTGCTACACCAAGAAGTGTGCCTTCGAGCGCCGGCCCACCCCGCCCGGCCAGCACGGTGTCCGCCGCCGCAAGGTCGGCGAGTTCGGGCTGCAGCTGCGTGAGAAGCAGAAGGTCCGCCGCGTCTACTCCGTCATGGAGCGTCAGTTCAAGAACTATTTCGACGCCGCCGACGCGCGACCCGGCATGACCGGCGAGAACCTGCTCCGGATGCTCGAGCTCCGGCTCGACAACGTGGTCTTCAGGATGGGCTTTGCCACGTCGCGAGCGCAGGCCCGCCAGTTCGTGGGCCACGGCCACTTCTCGGTGAACGGCCGCCCAACCAACATCCCGTCCTTCCAGCTCAAGCCCGGCGATCGGGTGGAGGTCCGGCAGTCCCGTGCCTCCCGCGACCCGTTCAAGACGGCCAAGGAGACGCTCCGCTCCCACCAGGGTCCCGAGTGGCTCTCCGTGGACGCCGGAACCCTTGCCGGGACCGTCGCCGAGCTGCCCCGCCGCGACCAGATGCCGCTCGACCTCAACGAGCAGCTGGTGGTCGAGTACTACTCGAGGTAATGGCCCGATCATGATCGAACTCCCAGAGAGCCCGCAGATCGAACCGGTCGAAGAGGCCGGCTCGTACGCCAAGTACGAAGCCGGACCGCTCGAGGCCGGCTATGGCGTGACGATCGGCAATGCGCTCCGGCGCGTCCTCCTCTCCTCGCTCGAAGGAGCGGCGGTGACCTCGATCCAGGTCCGGGACGTCTACCAGGAATTCTCGACGATCCCCGGCGTCAAGGAAGACGTCACCCAGATCGTCCTGAACGTCAAGAAGCTGCGGCTCAAGAGCTTTGCCAGCCATCCGGTCCAGCTCCGGCTCATCAAGAGCGGGGCGGGCCCCGTCACGGCGGCCGACATCGCCGAGTCGGCGGACGTGGAGATCGTCAACCCCGAGCAGGTGCTGATGACGATCGACAAGGACGACGTGACGATCGAGATGGACCTCACGGTCGAGCGCGGGGTCGGGTACATCGGCGCCGAACGAGCGGATGCCCTGCCCATCGGCGTCATCGCCGTGGATGCCATCTTCACGCCCGTGAAGAAGGTCAACTACTGGATCGACAGCGTGCGGGTCGGCCAGGAGACGAACCACGACAAGCTCACGATCGAGATCGAGACGGACGGCACGATCACGCCGGAGGAGGCCCTGTCGCGGGCCGCCAGCCGGCTCGTGGACGAGTTCCAGCACTTCGTGACGATCGGCATGGTGGCCCTGCCCGGAGACCGCGCCGCGGGCGGCGTCCCGGCGCTGCCACCCAACATGCTGGACATGCCGATCGAAGAGCTCGACCTTCCGATGCGGGCCTACAACTCGCTCAAGCGCAACAACATCGTCAAGGTCGGCCAGCTGCTCCAGCTCTCGGATGACGATCTCCTGCGGATGCGCAACTTCGGCAAGAAGTCACTGGACGAGATGAAGGAACGACTCCGGATGCGCGGCTTCATCGTTCCCGAGACCGAGACCGAAGGCCTCGACGAGCTCGACGCCGAGCCGTACGCCGAAGAAGACGAGACCGAGAGCTGAGCGGTGGCCCACCGCATCGACGGCCGCAAGCTCGGACGCAAGATGGGTCCCCGGCTGGCTCTCTACAAGAACCTGACGGTCTCCATCCTTCGCTACGAGAAGGTCAAGACGACCGAGGCCAAGGCCAAGGAGATACGGGGCCAGGTCGAGCGCGTCATCACGCTCGCCAAGCGCGGCGACCTGGCGGCTCGCCGGGCCGTCGTGGCCGAATTCCCCAACGAGCCGCTCGTGGTCAACAAGCTGTTCGACGAGATCGCGCCCAAGTACACGGATCGCACGTCCGGTTACACCCGGATCGTGCGCATCGGCCCGCGCCTGGGAGACGCAGCGGAGATCGTTCAGATCGAGCTCATCTAGCATTCGAGAGAGTGCGCCGGTGCGGTATCGCGCAACGGTCGAATACGACGGCACAGAGCTTGCCGGGTTCCAGGCACAGCCTGCCGCCCGGACGGTCCAGGGGGAGCTCGAGGCGGCCCTCGCCCGATTGGCGGGCGGACGGAGGCTTCGGGTCGACGGGGCCGGCCGGACCGATGCCGGAGTCCACGCCAGCGGCCAGGTGATCGCGTTCACCTACGATGGGCGGCTCTCGGCAGAGGAACTGGGCAGGGCGCTCGATGCGCTCCTGCCGCGCGATATCGCGATCCACGGGTTGCGACGGGCACCGGCCAGGTTCCATCCCCGCTATGCGGCGCGGTACCGGGAATACCGCTACACCGTCTGGAACGGGCCGCGCAGCCCGCTTCGCGAGCGCCACGCGCTCGGGGTGCGGGTCCCGCTCGACACCGCCGCGATGGCGAGAGCCGGGCAGGCCCTGGTGGGCCGGCACGATTTCTCGGCGTTCGGGGCGGCGGACCGCCAGCCGGTCCGCACCCTCCATTGGGTGCGGGTGCGGCGGACGGGATCGCTCGTGACGGTGGACGTCGCGGCCGATGCCTTCCTCCGCGGGATGGTTCGGCGCATCTTGGCCGTCCTCCTGGCGGTGGGGCGGAGCGAACTGAATGAAGCAGGGGTCGCGCTGGCGCTCGGCGCCGGGCGGCCGGCCCTCGACGGGGCGATGGCCCCGGCCAAGGGGCTCAGCCTGCGACGGGTCGTCCTCGGGCGACGTAGAGGCGGATCGGCGGAAGAGTACGGAGAACGATGACCACCAAGACGTATACGCTTCGCGAGAGCGAGATCGAGCGCCGCTGGTTCGTCGTCGACGCGACGGACGAGACCCTCGGTCGCCTGGCCTCGCGCGTCGCCCATGTCCTGGAGGGCAAGCACAAGCCCAGCTACACGCCGAACCTCGACTCGGGCGATCACGTCATCGTCCTCAACGCCTCACGGATCGCGGTCACCCGCGACAAGCGCGAATCGAAGGTCTACGTCCGCCACAGCGGCTATCCGGCGGGCCTCAAGGAAGAGACGCTCGGCCACCTCCTGGAGCGCCGCCCGGAGGAGGTCATCCGCCGGGCGGTCAAGGGGATGCTGCCACGCAACCGGCTCGGGGCCCAGCAGCTCCGCAAGCTCAAGATCTACGCCGGATCGGATCACCCGCACCAGGCACAGCGGCCCGAGCCGCTCGCCTGACGAGGAGCCAGCTGACCATGACGACACCCGCCTTCTTCTCCGGAACCGGCCGTCGCAAGACGGCGATCGCTCGCGTCCGGCTGCTGCCGGGCGAGGGCGAGATCGTCGTCAACGGCCGGTCGATGGACGAGCACTTCGGCAACGCCGTCAACGAGGTCGACGTGCGGATGCCGTTCCGGGTGACCGGCACGGAGGGCCGTTACAACGCGATGATCAAGGTCGAGGGCGGCGGCGTGACCGGCCAGGCCGGCGCGATCCGCCACGGCATCGCCCGGGCGCTGCTGGAGGTGGACCCGGCGACCAACCGCCTGCCGCTTCGCCAGGCCGGCCTGCTGACGCGCGACCCGCGGATGAAGGAGCGCAAGAAATACGGCCTCAAGCGGGCACGCAAGGCGCCGCAGTACACGAAGCGCTAGGACGGCGCGGAGCCGTTCCCGACAGGCAGCCATGGCCATGACGACCGCGGCCTCGCTGCTCGGACGCGACCTGCTGAGCGTCGGGGACCTGACGGCTGGCGAGATCGACGGCATCTTCGAGGGCGCCGCCACGCTCAAGGCGGAGTTCCGGGCGGCGCGCCGCCACAGCCGGCCGCCGCTCGTCGGGCGGACCCTGGCGATGCTCTTCCAGCGGCCGAGCCTGCGGACGCGGGTGACGTTCGAGGCCGGCATGACGCAGCTGGGTGGCCACGCGATCTACCTGACCAACGACGTCGTCCTCGGCGCCCGGGAGAGCGTCCGGGACGTCGCCCGAAACCTCGATCGGTTCGTCGATGGGATCGTCGTCCGGACGGGCCCCCACGAGGTCGTCGTGGAGCTGGCGGCGCAGGCCTCGATCCCGGTCGTCAACGGATTGACGCTCCGTGAGCATCCCTGCCAGGCGCTCGCCGACCTGTTCACGATCCGGGAGCGATTCGGGCGGCTCGACGGCCTCGTCCTCGCCTTCGTCGGCGACGGCAACAACGTCTATCACTCGCTCAGCCTGGCCGGCGCCCTGTTCGGAATGGAGGTGCGCCTGGCCCATCCGCCGGGCTACGCGCCCAATCCGCGCCTGGTCGCGACCGCCCAGGCCTTTGCGGCAGCCAGTGGCGGACGGCTCGTCTTCTCACACGACCCGTTCGAGGTCGTTCGCGGGGCGGCGGTCGTGTATACCGACGCCTGGACCTCGATGGGCCAGGAGGCGGAGGCCGAGGAGCGGCGCGATGCGTTCGCGGCCTTCCAGGTCAACACGAGCCTCCTCGATGCGGCAGGACCGGAGGCGCTCGTCATGCATTGCCTGCCGGCGCATCGCGGCCTGGAGATCACCAACGAGGTCATGGACGGCCCCCGGAGCCTGATCTGGGACCAGTCGGAGAACCGATTGCATGTCCAGAAGGCGCTCCTCGTGGCTCTCCTCGCCGCGGAGCCCGAGCCGTGACCGCCTCGCTGTACGAGCAGTACAAGGACGCCCTCCGCCAGGGGCACGTCGCCGCGCTGCAGGGACGGCTCGACGCCGCCCTCGTCGCCTACGGCGAAGCCGCCAGGCTGGTGCCCGAGCGGGCGCTGCCCCTCGTGAGCATCGCCGGCATCCACCTCCGCATCGGGGACACCGCCGCGGCCCTCGACGCCTTCGACGAGGCCATCGACCGTGCCCCGCGTGATGAGGCGGCCCTGGCCGGTCGGGCCGACGTGCTCATCCGCGCCGGCCGTCGGGTGGAGGCGGCCGAGGCGCTCGACCTGCTGGCCGATGTCGAGGAGTCGTCGGGCAGGACGGCCGACGCCTCCGATACCGTGCTTCGGGCGCTCGAACAGGCCGAATCGAAGCAGCGGCGACGCCATCTCGAGCGACTGACCGAGGCGCTTCGGGAGGCCGCCGGCGACCAGGCCGCCGAGCAGGCCCTTGCCCGGGCGATGAAGGTCCTGGAGCCAGAGCCCGACGTCGCCGCCCTGACCGCGGACGCCGAGGCATCCCTCGACGTGGGCGACACCGCGACGGCGCGCGATCGCCTGCTCACGATCGCCCGGATCCACGGCCGCGCCGGTCGATTCGGGGCCGCCCTCGACGCCTGCTACCAGGCGCTCGCCGTCGCGCCGGCCGACCCGGATCTCCACCTGACGCTGGCCGAGCTCTACGTCGACCGCGGCTGGCGGCCGCTGGCCGCGGAGAAGCTCGTCCTGCTCGCGCAGCTGATCGAGCTGCTGGACGACCGGGGCGCCCGCGAGCGGATGTGCGAGGTCATCGCCGACCGATTCGCCGGCGACGCCCGACTGGCCGCGATCTGCTCGTAAGGTTGCCAAGGCCGCCCTGACCGAGCCTGGCCCGGCCCGGGGAGCGAGAGTGGCCGATGCTACACTTTCCACACGATGCCGCAGCTCCTCCAGTCGATCCTCGAGCAGGTACGACTGCCCACGCTGGTGGACATCTCGATCACGGCCCTCCTCATCTACTGGCTGTTCAGCCTCATCCGGGGGACGCGGGCCGTTCGCCTCGTCATCGGCGTCAGCGTCCTGTTCGTGGTCTATGCGGCGGCCCGCGCGTTCGACCTTCGGCTGCTGTCCGAGATCCTGCAGACCGGCGCGGTCGTCGGCCTGTTCGCCCTGGTCGTCGTCTTCCAGCCGGAGCTGCGGCGTGCGCTCGAGCGGATCGGCCGGGTCGGATCGCTCGCATGGCTCCTGTCGCCCACCGAGCAGCGTGCCGCCGAGCGGATCGGCCAGATCGTGGGGCGAGCGGCGGCGCTGCTGTCGCGCGAGGGCCACGGCGCGCTCATCGTGCTCGAGCGTGAGACGGGTCTCGAGGAGATCGCGGAGACCGGGGTCATGATCCACGGCGACCTGTCCGTGGACCTGCTGGAGACGATCTTCACGCCGCGGAGCGCCCTGCACGACGGCGCGGTCATCATCCGCAACGAAACGGTCCTGGCGGCCGGTGCGCTGTTGCCGCTGGCGGAGACCACCGTCCACACCGAGCGGTTCGGGACCCGCCACCGGGCCGCGCTCGGTATCACCGAGCAGACCGATTCGGTGGTCGTCGTCATCTCCGAGGAGAACCACCAGATCAGCCTCGTGGAACGGGCGCGCATCGTCCGCAACCTCTCGGAGGCGCAGCTGGCCCGGGCGCTCCAGGCCCTCCTGGATCCCATGGCCGGCCGGCGTTCGATTCTCGGCTGGCGAACCGGTCTGCCCGGTGGGTCGAGCACTGGCGGCCGAGCCCCGCGGCTCGCCGATCTCGGCCGGATGGTGGGCCGGCGAGCGCGCCTGCGTGACACCCGGGATCGACACGAGCCCGACGACGACACCGGTCCTGTGACGGCGGCCGGCACGCCGCGGTGAGGCGCCGGTGAGGCGCCTCCTTGCGATCGTCGTCCACAACTGGCCGCTCAAGCTGGCGGCCGTGGGACTGGCGTCGTTGCTCTACGTCGGGCTGGTCCTCGCCCAGAACTCCAAGGAGTGGCGCGGCCAGGTGCCGATCGAGGTCCGCAACCAGCCAGCCGGCGCCGTCTGCACGGGGTGCGTCCAGTACGTCACGAGCATCCGCTACTTAGCGCCGCTCGATGCGGCCGCACGGGTGAGCGGCGAATCGTTCACGGCCTGGATCGACCTGTCGACGGCCACGCCCGACGCCGCCGATGACGCCATGGTCAGGGTCAACGTCATCTCGGCGGACCCGCAGATCCAGCCGTTCGAATGGACACCCCGGCAGATCTCCGTGCACCTCGATCCGCTGCGCACGAAGGTCATGGCGGTGAGCGTGGACAAGGGCAGCGTGCCGGCCGACCTCGAGATCCGCGAGCCGGTCGTCGATCCCGCCCAGGTCTCGGTGTCCGGCACACAGTCCAGCGTCAGCCAGGTGGTGGCCGTTCTGGCCCGGGTCCGGATCGATCAGGCCGGGCTCTCGATCGACCAGCAGGTGGAGCTTGTGGCGGTGGACGGCCGTGGCGAGCAGGTCAACCAGGTGCGCTTGGAGCCCGCCAGCGTCCGCGTGCGAATCGTCATCGGCAACCAGCTGCAGAGCCGGTCCCTGCCCGTGAACCCGGTCGTGGCGGGCACGCCCGCGGCCGGCTTCGACATCGCCTCGGTGACGGTCGACCCGCTGGTCGTCTCGGTGGAGGGCGACCCAGCCAAGCTCAGCGCCCTGACCCGGATCGACACCATGCCCGTGTCCGTGACAGGCGCGACCAGCGACGTGACGGCCAGCGTGGGCCTCATCGTGCCGGCGGGGATCGAGCTGCTGGGCGTGGACCGGGTAACGGTCACGGCCAGGCTCAACGCGACCACCGGCACCCGCACGTTCACGGCGGGCCCGGTGCTCTCCGGGGCTCGCGACGATCGGACGTACAGCCTGTCCACGGACCAGGTGCTGGTCACGGTCGGTGGAGGGTCCGCTGCGCTCGCCACCCTCAGCGGCGACAACCTCGTCGTCACGGCCGACGTCGCCGCGCTGAACCCTGGCGTTCACGTCGTCCAGCTCAAGGCAACGCTGCCGGCCGGCCTGACGCTCGTCGCGATCAGCCCGCCCACCCTCACGGTCACCGTCGGAGTCCCACCGACACCGGCCCCGTCTCCGTAGCGATGCCGAGGCTGTTCGGGACAGACGGGATTCGCGGCGTGGCCAACGTGGACCTGAAGCCACCGGTCGCCTACGCCCTTGGCCGAGCGACCGCTCGGCGGCTGGTGGGCCCGGGCGGCGCGATCGTCGTCGGCCAGGACACGCGACGCTCGTGCGGCATGTTCGTGGCTGCCATCACCGCCGGCGCGACGAGTCTGGGCGTCGACGTCCACCAGGTCGGCGTCGTGCCCACGCCCGCCCTCGCGTTCCTGGCGGGCGAGGGCGCATTCGCGGCCGGCATCATGGTCTCCGCGTCGCACAATCCGGCGGAGGACAACGGCCTCAAGGTCCTGGACCATCGCGGCCTCAAGCTCGACGACGACGTCGAGGACGAGCTGGAAGCGCTGATCTGGCGGTCGGAGGAGATGGGCGGCGTCGGCAACGCCGAGCTGGGCAGGGTCTTCGGCGCGGACGGCCTCCTGGATCGGTATCGGCAGTCGCGGCTGGGGCTGGCGTCGGGGATCGCGACCGGCGTGCGCGTCGTCCTCGACTGCGCCAACGGATCCGGCGGCGTCGCCGCGCCCGAGATCCTGGCGGCAACCGGTGCCCGGGTCGAGGTCATCTACAACGAGCCGGACGGCGTGAACATCAACGTCGACTGCGGCGCGACGGCCCCGGCCGCGCTGGCCAGGGCCGTGGTCGCGCGGGGCGCCGACGTGGGCTTCGCCCTGGACGGCGACGCCGACCGGTTGATCGCCGTCGACGCGCAGGGCGGCATCGTGGACGGCGACCAGATCCTGGGCATCCTGGCCCTCGACCGCCTCGAGCGGCATGCCCTGCCCAACGGCGGCCTCGTCGTGTCGGTGCTGTCCAACGGCGGCCTCCAGTCCGTCGTGGAGGCGGCCGGCGGCCTGGTCATCCGCACGCCGGTCGGCGACAAGTACATCCTGGAGGGGATGCAGGTGTCGGGGGCGATCCTGGGCGGCGAGAAGAGCGGCCACGTCATCGTCCGCGAGCACACGACCTCCGGGGACGGCATCGTCACCGCGCTCGAGCTGCTCCGGGTGATGGCGAGTCGTGGCGCGAGCCTGCGCGACCTGGCCGCCCGCATTCCCCTGCTGCCCCAGCAACAGCGCGCCGTCCCGGCCCGGCACCGCGACCAGTGGGAGGGCGATCCGGCGCTCCAGCGGTCCATCCGCGACGCCCAGGCTCGTCTGGGCGCCACGGGCCGGGTCCTCGTCCGGCCATCCGGCACGGAGCCCGCCCTGCGGGTCATGGTCGAGGGCGAGGACGAGGCTCTCGTGATGGAGCTGGCGGACGGTTTGGCCGCCCTCGCCGGCGAGCGTCTAAACTAGCCCGGCCCCGGCTGCCTCCGCGGGCACGCCAGGAGATACGCCCTGCATGTGCGGCATCATCGGCTATACCGGTCCCCGGGAGGCCGGACCCATCCTCATCGAGGGTCTCAGGCGCCTCGAGTACCGGGGCTACGACTCGGCCGGGATCGCCCTGGTCGACGAGCACGGCGACCTCTTCGTCGAGAAGAAGGCCGGCAAGCTCGCCAACCTGCGGACGGCGATCGCCGACCGGACGCCTCACGCGGCGCTCGGCCTGGCCCATACCCGCTGGGCGACGCACGGCCGGCCGAACGACCTGAACGCGCATCCCCACGTCGATTGCACGGGCCAGATCACGGTCATTCACAACGGGATCATCGAGAACTTCAGCGAGCTCCGGGATGCGCTCGAGGCCGGCGGCCACCGTTTGACCTCGGAGACCGACACGGAGGTGATCGCCCACCTGGTCGAGGACGCCTACCAGGGTGACCTTGCCGACGCCGTGCGGGTGGCACTGCGCCAGCTGGAAGGCGCATACGCGCTCGTCGTCATGCACCGCTCGGAGATCAGCCGGCTGGTCGGTGCCCGCCAGGACGTCCCGCTGATCGTCGGACTCAACGGCGAGGAGAGCTTCATCGCCAGCGACGTCGCGGCGGTCCTGGCCCATACCAACCGGATCGTCTTCCTGGAGGAGGGCGACGTGGCCGACGTCCGGCCGACCGGCGCGGAGGTCACCGATGTCGATGGAAACCTGCGTGAGCGCCCGGAGACGATCGTCGACTGGACGCCCGAGGCGGCGGAGAAGGGCGGTTACGAGCACTTCATGCTCAAGGAGATTAACGAGCAGCCGGAGGCGCTCCGGCAGTCGATCGCCGGCCGGGTGACGCGCGACGGCCGGATCCATCTCCAGGAGCTCGAGCCGGTGATCCAGATGCTCCGGGCCGTGGATCGCGTGGAGCTGGTGGCGTGCGGCAGCGCCTACTACGCGGCCCTCGTGGGGGCCGCCGCGATCCAGGACTGGACGGGGCTCCCGGCGCGGGCGACCGTGGGCTCGGAGTTCCGCTACAGCCCGCCGCCGCTCGGCGAGCGCGTGCTCGTCATCGCGGTGACCCAGTCGGGTGAGACGGCGGACACGATCGCCCCGACGCGCTATGCCCGCGAGCAGGGCTGCCCCGTCGTGGCCGTCACGAACACCGTCGGCTCGGCGATCACCCGGGAGGCGGACGCGGTGCTCTTCCTGCAGGCCGGACCGGAGATCGCGGTCGCCGCCTCGAAGACGTTCGTCTGCCAGGTCACGACGCTCGTCATCGTGGCCGCCGCGATCGCCCGGGCACGGGGCAGCCTGGGCGCCGAGCAGGAGCTCGAGCTGGGCTCCGCGATCCGGGCGCTGCCCGCGGCGGCTCAGCGGGCCCTGGATGCCGCCACCGGCATCGGCGAACTGGCGCGCCGGTACGTGAACTCCCGGGGCTTCATGTTCGTCGGGCGAGGCTACTCGTACCCGGCGGCCCTGGAGGGGGCCCTCAAGCTCAAGGAGGTGAGCTACGTGCACGCCGAGGGCTACGCCGCCGGCGAGCTCAAGCACGGGCCGATCAGCCTCCTGGATGCCGAGTGCCCGCTCGTCGCGGTCGCAACGCGCTCGACGGTCTACGACAAGCTCATCAGCAACGTCATGGAGGGCCGGGCACGAGACGCCAGGGTGATTGCCGTGGCCACGGAGGGCGACGAGCAAATCGCCCGGTTGGCCGACGAGGTCTGCTGGATCCCCGACACGCACGAGGCCCTGAGCCCGGTCCTGGCGGTCATCCCGCTCCAGCTGTTCGCGTACCACATGGCGGTCGCCCGCGGCACCGACGTCGACCAGCCGCGCAACCTGGCCAAGTCGGTGACGGTCGAGTAGCGTCGATGGCGTCTGCCGAGCCGTCATCGGAGGCGACTGCCGGGACGACGGTCGGGCCCGAGGATGCCCTCGCGGATCGGGTCGTGCCGGCCGGCCTGGTGCCGCCCGGGACGACCGAGCTCGGCATCGACATCGTCCGCGTCGAGCGGATCCGGTCCGCGCTGGAGCGCTTCGGCGATCGCTTCGTCCGGCGGGTCCTGACCCCCGCCGAGCAGCGTCACGTGCGTGGCCGGGCGGAGACCATGGCCGGGCGCTGGGCGGCCAAGGAGGCGGTCAGCAAGGTCCTGGGCCTGGGCGTCCGCGGCATCGGCTGGCGGGACATCGAGATCGAGCGGCTGCCGACCGGACAGCCCGCGGTGCGCCTCCACGGCAGGGCCGCCGCCCGGGCCGCGCAGCTGGGCATGGGCCGGGTCGCGGTCTCCATCAGTCACGAGGCCGAGTTCGCCGTCGCCATCGCGTTCGGGATCCGGACCGCCGGCGGGCGATTTCTCTTCCCGCCCGATATCGAGTCGAGGCTCGACGACCGCGAGCGCCGGATCCTCGAGCGGATGGAGCGCCTCCGGTCGCTCGGGGAGGAGGCCGGCCGTGGCTGATCGACCGGTCGGCTTCGGCCGGGCGGCCACCTCGACCGGCCTGTCACCGGCCGGCGGTGACAGGCCCTCCACAGCATCCGGACCGGTGCTCGACGATGAGGCCGCCGCGGCCCTCCTGCCGGAGCGACCGGAACGCGGCCACAAGGGCCTGTTCGGCAAGCTCCTGGTCATCGCCGGATCGCTCGACTACGCGGGCGCCGCGCTCCTCGTCTGCGAGGCCGCCGGCCGGGCCGGCGCCGGTCTGGTGACCCTGGCCGTGCCCGAATCGCTCCAGCCGCTGTTCGCCGCAAAGGTGGTCGAGTCCACGACGATGGCGCTGCCCGAGGACGACGTCGAGGAGCTGGAGCCCGAGGAGGCGCTGAGCCGGATCCTCGATCACGAGCACGATGCGATCGTCGTCGGCCCGGGCCTGCGACCGGGCCTGGCGACGCGCGAGCTCATCGCGACCCTCCTGGCGGCGCCGGAAGAACCCCACGCACCGCCGATCCTGCTCGATGCCGAGGCGCTCCGCGCGCTCGCATCCACCGACGCCTGGTGGGAGTCCGTCACCCGTCCGGCGGTCCTGACCCCCCATGTGGGGGAGTTCAGCCGGCTGCGCTCGGGCAGCGGCCACGACCCTGCCGGAGACGGCGACCTCGTCGCCGACGATGCGGCGCGCTCCGCGGCGGCGGCCGCGGCCGCCGGCGAGTGGGGTCAGGTCGTCGTCCTCAAGGGCGCCCGAACCGTCGTCGCGGCCCCCGGCGATCGCCTGGCCGTCGCCCCGTTCAGCAATCCGGCCCTGGCGACCGGCGGGACCGGTGACGTGCTGGCTGGCGTCATCGGCTCGTTGCTCAGCCAGGGCCTGGAGCCGTTCGCCGCCGCCCGACTGGGTGTCTACCTCCATGGCCTGGCCGGCGAGGCCGTCAGCGAGCGCCTCGGCGACGCGGGCCTGCTCGCATCCGACCTGCCACTCGAGGTGGCCTACGCCCGCCGCCGCCTTGGTCTCATCGCGGAGCGGCGCCGGCGCGAGGGTCGGTTCGGCTTCGTCGCCGGGCCGACCGCTCGGGGCGACGGATCGCGATCCTGATCGAGCCGATCGAGGCCCGGCTGCGGAGGGCCGGGCTGCCGGCGCTGCCGCGAACGGCCTGGCTGGAGATCGACCTGGACCGGCTTTCGGCGAACGTGGCGGCGGCCCGCGCGGCCCTGCCGACCGGTGTGCGCGTGGAAGGGGTCGTCAAGGCCGACGCCTACGGGCACGGGGCGCGGCCGGTGGCCGGCTGGCTGGAGCACGCCGGTGCGGTCGATGGGCTGTGCGTGGCGACCCTGGACGAGGGTCTGGATCTCCGATCGGCCGGCCTGGCCCTGCCGATTCTCGTCGTCTACCCGGTGCCGCCCGACGGGGCGGTCGAGGCGGCCAGGGCCGGGCTGGGCGTCAGCGTCGGCGATCCGGTCCTGCTCCAACGAACGCTGCGCGCGATCGCGGCCCCCGTCACCGGCCGACCGCCTCCGCCACTCGCCGTCCAGGCCGAGGTGGAGACCGGGCTCGGCCGGGCCGGCATCGCGCCACGGGACCTCGCGGCCGTCGCGGCAGCAATTCGCTCGGCGCCGGGCGTCGAACTGGTAGGCCTGTGGTCCCACCTGGCCGCGCCGTCGGATGCCACCCGCTCGGCGGCCCAGGCCGCGGTGTTTGCAGGCGCGCTTGAGGCGATCGGCCGCGATCTCGGCACCGTCGAGGGTCGGCGGCGGGCTGTCGGTCACCTCGCGGCCACCGGCGGCCTGCTGGCGGCCAGCGCGCCCGCCTACGACAGCGTCCGTCTGGGACTCGGCCTCTATGGCGTGCTGCCCGAGGGCCTGACGCCGGCGCCGGAGATGCGCCCGGCCGCGGCGGCCCTCCGGCCCGTCATGTCGCTACATGCGCGGCCGGTGCGGGTCGCCGATCTGCCGGCAGGCCACGGCGTGAGCTACGGCCCCTCCTTCGAGACCGGCCGCCCATCCCGAATCGCGACGCTTCCGGTCGGCTACGGCGATGGCTGGCCGCGAGCGCTGTCCAACCGGGCCCAGGCGCTCGTCCGGGGCAGGCGCGTCCCACTCGTCGGGACGGTCGCCATGGACGCGGTCATGGCCGATGTGACCGACGTGCCCGGCGCCCCGGTCGGCATCGACGACGAGTTCGTCCTGCTGGGCGAACAGGTCGGACCGGACGGGACCGAGGCGATCACGGCTGGCGAACTGGCGCTGTCGCGCACCACGATCTCCTGGGAAGTCCTGACCGCAATGTCTCGGCGCCTCCCTCGGGTGTACCATGCGGCCGCCGTACCCGTGGGGCTGAGGACGCTCACGGAGGAGGTCCACCCGTGGCTCCCAACATCGAGCTCTGGAACGGAGACATCTGCGACCTCGAGGTCGACGCGATCGTGAATGCCGCGAGCACGGCGCTCTGGATGTCGACCGGGGTCGGTGGCGCCCTCAAGCGGCGCGGCGGTGACGCCATCGAGTTCGACGCCGTTCGCCAGGCACCCGTCCCGCGCGGCGGCGCCATCGTCACGACGGCCGGCACCCTGGCCGCCCGGGCGGTGATCCACGCGGTGTCGCTCGACAACAACCGGCGCACGAGCGCCGAGGCGATCGCGGCCGCCGTCCGGAGCGCGCTCGATCGGGCGCGCGAGATCGGCGCGACGAGCATCGCCTTCCCGGCCCTGGGGACCGGCGTGGGCGGCTTCCCGCTCGACGAGGCCGCCCGGACCACGGTGGCGACCGTCCGGGAGGCGGCCCCCGGCGTGCCCACCCTCGAGCGGGTCGTCTTCGCGCTGCGCGGCGCTGCCGCGTATCACGCGTTCCAGGTCGCGGTCTCGGCCACCGAGCCCGTGAGCCATCCCGTCGGCCGGCCAGCTGGCCAGCCGGCCGGCCATCCCGCCAGCCCGGGCCAGCGATCCCGATGAACCCGTCTGACGAGCCAACGGACGAGCAGCGCGACGAGCTCGTCGAGCAGGTCGCCCGCGAGATCCAGCTCCGCGGCCTGACCGCGCCCGCGGTCCATTTCCTGCAGGCCAGCCGGCCCTACCGGCCGCTCGGTGCGAACGCGATGCTCTTCTTCGATCCGGTCCTGCACGGCCTGTTCGGGGGCGAGCTGCCAACCGCCTCCGAGATCCTGGCCGACGACGACGGCATCGAGCAGCTCATCGCCCGCCTCGAGGAGTTCGACGAAGAGACCGCCTGGGACGCCTGAAGGCGCGCTCGCCTCCGTTGCACTTGCAGCGTGCATTGCCGTGGTCGGCTGCGGCCGCAATTCCGGCACCCCAATAGTCTCTGGATCGAGCGGTCCCGGCATTCCGTCGAGAGGCGACGTGACAGTGGACCCCGGCGCGTGCGCGGTGATCCCACTCGTTCATCGAGCCTTCGACGATCTCGGCGCGGCGATCACTGCGGCGAAAAACGGGAACGGCGAGCTCATGGTCACCGCCGGGTCGCAGGCGGAGCGGCAGGCGGACGTGATGACGAGCCAACTCGGCAGTCTGGGCCCGGGTTCGAGCGCAAACGCTGTGCTGCGCCTGTATCTCGCGAGCGCCGCCATCGGTCTTGGGCAACTGGGCGGACTCCTTGCCGACCGAGATGTATCGCTCGCGGACAAGGTCCGCATCGGGGGGGAGGGCCTCATCTCGATCGAGCCGGCGCTTGGTTCGGCCGAGGCCCTGGCGATGGAAGGGGCGTGCCCTGGCTTCGTCCTGTCAGGGTCTCCTTTGCCGACGATCCAGCCGCTTCCGACGCCCTCCGATGGACCGATCCCGTCCGGGACGACGGCCGATCAGGCGCTGGCCGCACTGCGCGCCATTAACCTCCGTGAGGCGGCAGGAGTCGAGTTTCGTGCTGAGCCTCGCGTACGTTGGCTCCCGAAGGGGGGCATCGTTCTGCGAAACCTCGAGTTGACGAACCGGACCAGTGCCGCCGTCTCCTTCCCATTCGACCCGACCGTCCTTCGATGGGACGGAAATGCATGGCCCCGGCACGATCAACTCTGAGGGTCCGAACTCCAGCCTGTTCGTCGCTTGGCCGGGCATGACCGACATTCCTCCCGGGACGTACGCGCTCGTCGTCCCCATTTGGCGTACGACGGAGGAATTTCCAGATACGGAGCCCGGAGAGGCTGTCGTGGCAATCGTGACCATCACGACCTCGCCATAGGCACGCCAGATCAGACGACGAATTGCAGACCGCGCATCACGTGTGGCACGAACGTGCACGGCCCACGCTCGATCTCGACAGATTGGGGTAGCGGCCGCGCACAGCGGTGCCGAATGTGATGCGCCAAGCGCAATGGCGGCGGCAGGAGCCCAGCATGGCCGTCTCTGGACCTGTCGCTGGCAGCCGCCCGGCATCTGCGGGCGGCCTGCGCGGCAACCTTCGCTCCGTCCTGAACAGGCGGCCGATCGAACGGACGGCGCCGGGTAGCATAGGCGGGTGGTAACGAGCGACCCGCGCGCATTCCTCGCCATCGAGCTGGGCGCGGCCACCAATTCGGCCGCTCTCATCGGGCGGCTGGGTGGCCGTTGGCGGTTGCTCGGCGGCCTGGCCCTGCCGGCCGGCGTGCCGATCGACGCGATCGTGGACCGGCTGGTCGAGAGCGTCCTGGCCGCCGACGCCACGATCGGCGAGGCGATCGATGCCGCCGCTCTTGGCAGCCCGGCGGCCTGGCCTCGGCTCGTCGTTCGCAGTTCGCCCCCGCCGGCCGTGACGGTTCTGGCGGCCAGCGAATCCACGCGCCGGCGCCTGGAGGCCACGGCGATCGCCGCGGGTTGGCGGCCAAGCGGAGCGAGCCTGGAGCGCAGCGAAACTCTCGATCTGCTGCGCGCGGGCCTGGCCGGCACGACGGACGTCGTGCTCGCCGGGACCGACGATCCGCCGAGCCGCAGCGAGCGAGGCGGCCTGGCTGCCCTGGCCGCCGTCGTCGAGGCGATCGGCGAGCGGCGGCCGGAGGTCACGATCGTCCTGGCCGGGGCGCTCGCCCTGCTGGTGCCGGACGCGACTCACGATGAGGCCCGCCTGGCGGCCGCAACCGCCGGCCGGGCCAGATCGCGCGGCGATGGGCCGACCCGGATCTACGGGCCGGCCCCGGGGGACCCCGCGCGAGGCGATCCGCTCGTGGATCTGCTCCACAGGCTGGGCGGTCGGCCAAACGATGCGCTGGCCGGCGTCGCCCGGACGACCGCATCTCTGGCGGCGATCCTGGACCGCCGGCTGGAGACCGTGGGGGTCGGCCTGGATGCGGGAATCCGGGTGGCCGCCTGGCCGTCGAGCGAAGACGACGCGAACGACGGCGTCGTCGTGCGTTCGGCGATCTCGGCCAGCGGGGGACTGGTCCCGCAGAAGCTCGACGACGCCACCGTCGACGGCGTGCTGGCGTGGTCGACGGTGCCCCTGGACCGGATCCGGCTGCGCGATCGGCTGGGCGACCTGCGGCGAGCGCCGTGGGGCGACCCCGACGGCGACGGCGCCGCCCTCCGGCTGGCCGCCGCGCGCGCCGCCCTGGCCAGGCTCATCGCCGCGACCCCGGCCATGGACGACGTGCCAGCTCCCGACCTCGTGATCGCCACGGGTGGCGCGTTCGCGCCGGCACCCGGACCGGCCGTCGCGCTGGCGCTGGCCGACGTCCTCCGCCGCGCGAGTGCCTGCCAGTTCGCCTTCGACCACGCCCGGCTCATGGGTCCGCTTGGCGCGATCCCCGTCGAGAGCGAGCGGCGGCTGCTCCTCCGCGATCTCGCGGACGACCTCCTGGCGCCGCTCGGCAGCGTCGTCTCGCCCCAGGGACTGCGGGCCGGGCGGAGTGCCGGCCGGGTCGTCGTCCATGCCGGCGCCGGATCGTCCGAGCTCGACCTGGTTCCCGGAGGCCTCCAGCTGGTCGACCTCCCGCCCGGACAGGTCGCGACGGCGGAGTTCGAGTTCCGTGACCCCGTGGTGCTCGGTACGCGCGGCCGCCGGTTCGCCATCGAAGTCGGCGGCGGCCTGGGCGGCCTGTTGATCGACCTGCGCGACGTCCCGCTCCGCCTGCCCGACCGGCTGGAGCATCGCCGCGAGCTGCTGGCGGCCTGGCAGGGCGCCCTGTGGGCGGGCGGCGACCGATGAGCGGCATCCTCACCGCGCTCGATCGCGCGGCGCGGGCCCTGCGCAGTCCCAGCCGTCCCGAGCCGGCGAGCGGCCTCGAGCTGGTACCCGCCCGTCCGCTCGTCGTCCAGGCAGCCGTCATCCGCCTCTCGCTTGGCATCGGCGACCGGATCCTCGTGCGGCCCGGCGACGTCGTCGCGGCGGGCACCCCGCTGGTCGAGCGCATGCGGGACGTGGAGCTGGTTGGACCGTCGGTCCGACGCCGGTCGATCGGCCGTGCCGCCCGCCCGGCCGAGATGGCCCCGGCCGCGCCATCGGCGATCGGCCGCCATTCCGGTGACTGGCACGCCCAGGCGGACGGAAGGCCGTCCGGAGAGCTGGCCGTCCGCCACGACGGGGGCTGGCAGATCGCCGTCGGCAACCCGGCCGAGATCCTCGAGGCGCCCGCCACGGGCATCGTCCGCGAGGCTCGACCGGGCATGGCCATGATCCTGGCGACCGACGGCCCGGCGCTGCCTGGCGCTCACGGCGCCGGCAGCCCGGCACGCGGCAGGCTCGAGATCGCAGGTGGTCCGGACGCCGAGCTGCGGGCGTCTGCCCTTGACGTGGGCCGGGCCGGCACGATCCTCGTCGTCGGTTCGCGGGTGGATGCAGAGACGCTGATCCGAGCGCGGGCGATGGGCATCCGGGGGGTCATCGTCGGCGGCCTCTCGGAGAAGGACCTTCGCGACTTCGCCGCCTCCGAGCGGCGTCAGCAGGCCGGCCTGCACCGGCCGCCGCCCTTCGCGGTCCTCGTCCTGGACGGTGCCCTCCGTCGTCCGATCGCCGGTCCGGTCATCCGGCTGCTGGTCGCGAACCAGGGTCGTGAGGTCGGCCTGGTCGCCGACCCGCCGTGCCTGCTCCTCGGCGCCGACGCGCCCGACCCGCCGGCCGTTGCCGTCGGCTTCATCCGGATCGTCCACGGGCCGTTGGCCGGACGCGAGGGCCGCTGGTCCGGCCTGGCCGGCCTGCGTCGCTTCCGGGCGGGGACGCATCTCGAAGCGGGGTTCGTCGAGCTCGAGGAGGGCGGCCGGGTCGCCGTTCCCCTGGCCGACCTCGAGCGCTTCATCTGAGGGCGCTCGAAAGCGCGATGTCGGCATCCTCTGTCCGGCCCGATGCCGAGCCCGTCACGCTGATCGCGCGGGACGTCGAGGCGACCCGCGCCGTGGGCGCGATCCTCGGCCGTGCGGCCGAGCCGGGCGACGTCGTGTGCCTGTTCGGTGAGCTCGGAGCGGGCAAGACGCAGCTCGCCAAGGGGATCGCCGCCGGGCTCGGCGTGACCGACACGGTCAGCTCGCCCAGCTTCGTGCTCATGGCCGAGTACGAGGGCCGGCTGCAGCTCTTTCACATCGATCTGTACCGCCTGGCAGATGCCGCCGACGCGCTGGCCGGTGGGCTGGTCGACGACCGCCAGGCAGCCGGCGTCACCGTCATCGAATGGGCCGAGCGGCTCGGCGAGCGACTGCCAGCTTCCCGGCTCGACGTCCGCATCGACGGAACCGGTGACGACCCGCGACGGCTGGAGCTGCGACCGACCGATGCCCGGCACGAGCGCCTCGCGGCGATGGCCCGATGACCATCCGGAACGGTGGACGCGACCCGGCGCTGCTCGCGTTCGACACGGCCACGAGCCGGGTCGTCATCGCCCTGGGAACCGCAGGCGGTGATCGGGCGGGCCCACCGCCGGGGCAGACCTCGTGGGTGGCCGGGCAGCGTCACGGCGAGACGCTCCTGCGGGCCCTCGATCGCCTGCTCGGCGATCGCCACGTCGATCGCTCGGACCTGGCCGGCATCGTGGTCGGCACCGGCCCGGGAACGTTCACCGGCCTGCGGGTGGGCCTCGCCACGGCGAAGGGCCTGGCCCACGGGCTCGGCATCCCGGTCGTCGGCGTGGCGACGGGCGCGGCATTGCTTGCCGCGGCCGCGCTGGTCAGCAGCGGCTCTCCGGACGAGGGTGGCTCCGGCGAGCCGGACCGGATGGCGCTCATGCTGCCGGCAGGCCCGCAGGATCGGGTGCTCGTGCACGATGGCGTCGCGCGACTCCTGCCGGCGGGCACCGAACCCGACCTGCCGCCGGGGACCACACTGGTCGCGGTGGATCTCGAGGGCCGCGCTCCGGCCGAGGCCGACGCCCGGGGTGAACGAGCGCTGGCGGGCCTGGGGCCGGCGTTGCTGCGTCTCGGAGCGGCCCGACTGGAGGCGGGCGGCGGCGACGATCTGGCCCGGCTCGTACCGGAGTACGTGACGTTGCCCCGAGGCGTGCGCCGCGAGGCGGGAGAGGTGACATGGTCGCGCGACCGCCGGTGAGGCTGGTGATCGAGGCGATGCGCCTGGCGGACCTGCCGGACGTGCACGAGATCGAGCGACGCAGCTTCAGGACGCCATGGCCGTCCCATGCCTACCGGACGGAGCTCGAGACGAACCGGCTGGCCCACTATCTGGTCGTCCGCGCGGACGGCCGGGTCATCGCCTATGCCGGGATCTGGCTGATGGTCGACGAGGCGCACGTCACGACGTTCGCCGTGGATCCGGCCTGGCGGCGTCGCCACGTGGGTGAAGCGCTCCTGCTGGCGACCATGGACCTGGCGATCGAGCGCGGCGCCCGCGAGGCCACCCTGGAGGTCCGCCTGTCCAACCTGGCCGCCCGCCGTCTCTACGAAAAGTACGGGTTCCGACCGGTCGGCATCCGGCCGCACTACTACAGCGACGACAACGAGGACGCCCTGGTCATGACCACCGAGGCGCTGGGCGGCGAGCGGATGCGGCAGCGCCTGGCTCGGCTCCGGGATGCGCTCGAGGTGGCGCCGTCGCCCGAAGCGCCGGCCGGCTGGCCCGCGGCCACCGGGAGTCCCGCGGCTGACGGGGGCGAGACCCAATGACCGGACCTGAGACCGGACCTGTGACGGGACGTGTGACCGGACCAATTTCCGGACCGCCACTGGTGCTGGCGATCGAGACGAGCTGCGACGAAACGGGCATCGCCCTCGTCGAGCACGGCCGACGCATCCACGCCAACGTCGTCGCCAGCCAGGTTGCGCTGCACGCCGCCTCGGGCGGGATCGTGCCCGAGCTCGCGGCGCGCGCCCACCTGCGGTGGATCGTGCCGGTGCTCGATTCGGCGTGGCAGGACGCCGGCGCCAGCTGGGACGACGTGGCGGCGATCGCGGTGACCTACGGGCCCGGGCTGGCCGGCTCGCTGCTGGTCGGGATCAATTTCGCCAAGAGCCTGGCCTGGGTCCACGACAAGCCGCTGGTGGCCGTCAACCACCTCGAGGGACACGTCTACGCGGCCTGGCTGGCCGATCCGGGGACCGACCCCGGGGAGGCGGTCTTCCCGCTCGTGGCGCTGGTCGTCAGCGGCGGCCACACGTTCCTCGTCGAGATGACCGATCACCTTTCCTATCGCCTGCTCGGCACCACCCTGGACGATGCGGCAGGCGAGGCCTTCGACAAGGTCGGCCGGTTGCTCGGGCTGGGCTACCCCGGCGGACCGGCGATCCAGCGGGCGGCGTCCGCAGCGGCCGGCAGTGACGTCACGTTTCCCAGGGCCTGGCTGGGCGACTCGTTCGACTTCAGCTTCAGCGGCCTCAAGACCGCGGCCCGCCGGATCGTCGAACGGGCCCGTGCCGACGAGGGGCTCTCCCCGGACGATCCCGACGCCCGGCTCGCCGAGGCGACGGTGGCTGGGCTCGCCCGCGGCTTCCAGGATGCGGTCGTCGACGTCCTCGTCACCAAGACGATCCGGGCCGCCGAGGCGTGCCGGGCGCGGTCGATCGTGCTCGGCGGCGGCGTCGCCGCCAACGTCGCCCTGCGCGAGCGCCTTGCGGGCGAGGCCGAGGCCCACGGGCTGCCGCTCGTCGTCCCGCGGCCCGGCCTCTGCACGGACAACGGCGCAATGATCGGCGCGGCCGGTGCCCGACGGCTGGCGGCCGGCGAGCGGGCCGGACTCGACCTCGATGCCCGCCCATCGTTGCCGCTTGCCCGCCGTGACGCCGCAGTGGCGGCGTCTCGCCGATGACCGCTCCGCCGCGCCTCGATCCGGCGGCGGTTCGCCGGACGCTGCGCGAGGCGGGCCTGCGGCCACGGCACGGACTGTCTCAGAACTTCCTGGCCGACGTGGACGTGCTCGAAGCGATCCTGGCCGAGGCCGCGCCGACGCCCGGCCGGCGGGTCCTGGAGATCGGGCCCGGCCTGGGAATCCTGACCGGCGGCCTGCTGGCGGCCGGGGCGGCGGTGACGGCCGTCGAGCTCGATCGCGGGTTGGCCATCCGGCTGCGAGCGCAATTCGCGGACGCCGTGGCGCTCGGAAGCGATCGCGATCCGGGCGATCCACCGGCCGGCAGCCTCCGGCTCATCGAGGGGGACGCGCTCGACCAGGACCTGACCGCACTGCTGGCCCGCCCCTACGACGTCGTGGCCAACCTGCCCTACCACATCACGAGCCCGATCCTCCACGCCCTGCTCGGCGGCGCATCGCCGCCCGAGCGGGCGGTGCTCATGGTCCAGCGTGAGGTCGCCGAGCGGATCGCGGCGCCGCCCGGGGCGATGAGCTACCTGTCCGTGTTCGTTCAGTACCGTGCCCGGGTGCGGATCGCGTTCCGGGTGGCGCCGGAAGCGTTCGAGCCGGCGCCGGCGGTGGAGTCCGCGGTCATCGTGCTCGTGCCCCGCGTCCCCGATGAGGAGGTTCTGCCCGCCGCGGACGAGGACGAGCTGTGGCGGCTCGTGCAGGCCGCCTTCCGGGAGCGGCGCAAGATGGTCCATAACGTCCTCGTCCGGCAGCTGTCGGTGGGGGCCGACCGCGTCGATGCGGCGCTCGCGGCCGCCGGGATCGCCCCCGATCGCCGTCCGCAGACGCTCTCGGTCGCGGACTGGCTTGCGCTTCGGAAGGCGCTCGGGGCCGTCAGTCCCGACCGGCGCGGACGCTCGACGCGTCGGCGGACTCAGGTCCCGACCCGGGAGCCTGGTGCCGACGGCGGCCAGGGATCTGCAGGCGATGCGGGATCTGCCGGCGAGCGGGGTGCCGGCCCGTGATGACGGTGGATCCGGCCCGGCGATTGACGCCGGTCGTCCGGCTGGCTCCGGCCAAGCTCAACCTCAGCCTGGCCGTGCTCGGAAGACGGCCGGACGGCTGGCACGACCTCCACTCGGTCATGGTTCCGCTCGGCCTGGCCGACGTGCTGACGCTCGCCCCATCGCCGGGCGACGCCGACACGCTGCACAGCGATGGCCACGACCCGGGCCCGGCGGCGGCCAATCTCGTCCTCCGGGCCATCGCCGAGACCCGCGCGGCGGTGGGGCCGGGCTGGGGCAGCGGCTCGAGCGGCCCGGTTGGGCCGGCCGCCCGCGCGGCCCCGGCCCTCGCGGCGCGCCTGGAGAAGCGGATCCCGGTCGCAGCCGGGCTGGCCGGCGGCAGCAGCGACGCGGCCGCGGCGATCGATGGCGCGCTCGAGGCCTGGGGCGCCGAGCTCGATCCGTCGACCAGGGCGGCCGTCGCCGCGCGCCTCGGCTCGGATGTTCCGTTCTTCCTGTCCGGTGGCGCGGCGCTCGTCGAGGGTCGGGGCGAGCGCGTCACGCCGCTCCGAGCTCTCCTCGGCGAGCCCCCCGGCGTCCTCCTCGTCACGCCGTCGGTGCCGCTGCTGACTGCGACCGTCTTCGCGGCGTTCGATGCCGGCTCGCCGCGGAGCTGGCGGCGGGACTGTCGACCGCACGTCTCCTCGATCGGGCCGCAGTCCTAGCCTCCGCCAACGATCTCGTGGTGGCCGCCTCGACCGTCATGCCGGCCCTGACGGCCATGCGCCGATCGCTCCTGAGGTTGCTAGGCAGGCCGATCGGCCAATCCGGATCGGGCCCCACGCTCTGGGCACTCTATCCGTCCGGCGAGGCGGCCGGCGAGGCCGCCGCGGACGTTCGGGCGGCACTCTCCGACGGACGGCTGACGATCCCCGGCGACGGGCTCCCGTCGATCCTGGCCACCACCATCGCCGCCGCGCCGGCCGCCGCAGCGCCCCCCGCCGCCGCGCCCCCCGCCGCGCAGCCGGCCCGACCCACGGAGGAGCCATGACCAGGGACGCCATCGTCACTGCCGACGCGCCGGTGGCAATCGGACCGTACAGCCAGGGGATCGTGCAGGACATCGCCGGCGACGCCTCGACCGGCGCGCCCGCATCGCGCCTCGTGTTCTGCTCGGGGCAGATCGGTCTCGATCCCGCCAGCGGCGACCTCGTCGAGGGCTGCGAGGCCCAGGCGGAGCAGGCGCTGCGCAATCTCGGCGCCGTGCTGGCCGCTGCCGGCGGCAGCTGGAGCGACGTCGTCAAGACGACGGTCTTCCTCGCCGACATCGGTGACTTCGGCCCGGTCAACGCCGTCTACGCCCGGCACATGCCCGATCCGCCCCCGGCGCGCTCGACCTTCGCCGTCGGGGCGCTGCCCAAGGGCGGGCTGGTCGAGATCGAGGCGATCGCCGTCTTGCCGGCCACTCCTGCGCGACGGTGAGTGCCGACGACGCAGACCGCTGTCCGCGCCGATCGCCGGGCCCCTCCGTCGTTTGACACTCGCGACGGGCCGACCCTACGATGCCGCCCTTAAATGATATCCGCCCCTCGTTCGCCGGACGACGATCGCGCCGGGTGCAGCAACTCGCACGCGCGTCCCGCCGCCCGGCGTTCTCGTTCGTGAGCGGCGCCGGTGATTCGGCCGTCGCGGTCATCCTCGCGGCCGGGCTCGGCACGCGGATGCGGTCCGGGACGCCCAAGCTCCTGCACCCCATCCTCGGCCGGCCGATGCTGGCCTACGTGGTCGATGCGGCCCGGGCGGCGACGCCCGACCGGCGGCCGATCGTCGTGACGTCGCCGGCCACGGCCGCCATCCGGGACGCCTTCGCAGGCGAGGTCGACTTCGCGCTGCAGGCGGACCCGATCGGCACCGGGGATGCGGTCCGTGCCGCGCTGGAGGTCATTCCCGCCGACGCGGCCGAGGTCCTCGTCATCAGCGGCGACGTGCCCCAGGTCCAGCCGGAGCTCCTTCTCCGCCTGCTCGCCGAACGGCGCGCGGCTCGGGCGCCGATGGCGCTCGTCGTCGTCGAGACGGCAACGCCGGGCAATCTGGGGCGGGTCGTTCGGGCAGATGACGCCTCGGTCCGCGCGATCGTCGAGGCCAGGGACGCGACGCCGGCCGAGCTCGAGATCGACGAGATCAACACCGGGCTGTACGCGTTCGACGCCGCCTGGCTCCGGAGCCAGATCGGCGGCATCGAGCCGTCCCGGGCGACCGGCGAGATCTACCTGACCCACCTCGTCGATCGGGCGCGCGGCGACGGCGGCGTGGCCGACCTCCTCGTCGAGGACGATGGGACCCTCCTGGGCATCAACGACCGGGCCGAGCTGGCCGACGCCCAGCGGAACATGCAGCTGGCCCTCAATCGCCGCCTGATGGTCGCCGGCGTGACGATGGCCGACCCGGCAACCACCTGGATCGACGCCGAAGTCCAGATCGCGTCCGACGTCGTCCTCGAGCCCAACGTCGTCCTGCGTGGCCGGACGCGGATCGGCGAAGGTACGGTCATCGGGGCCGCCAGCCAGGTCTTCGACTCCGTCATCGGCCGCGGCTGTCGAGTCTGGGCGAGCGTCGTCGAGCAATCCGAGATCGGGGACGACGCCGAGGTGGGTCCGTTCAGTCACCTCCGGCCGGGCTCGTCGATCGGTCGTGGCGCCAGGCTCGGCAACTTTGCCGAGGTCAAGAACAGCCGGATCGGCGTCGGCGTCCAGCAGCATCACATGAGCTACATCGGCGACGCCGACGTGGGCGATCGCACGAACATCGGGGCCGGCACGATCACCGCGAATTACGACGGGCGGACCAAGCACCGGACGACGATCGGCGAGGGGGTCTTCCTCGGAGTCGACACGATGATCGTCGCGCCCATCTCGATCGGCGACGGGGCCAAGACTGGCGCCGGGGCCGTCGTGACGCGTGACGTGCCGCCCGGCAAGCTCGCGGTTGGCATGCCCGCCCGGATGCGCGAGCCGCGCCCGGCCAGCTCCGAGGGATCGGCGCCCGGCGGCGGCCAACCTCCGCCTACCGGCCAGGGTCCAGCGTCCGAGCAGGCTGCCGACGCCGAGGCGGCCGAGCCTCCACCCGCCATCGAGCGGGCGGTCGTCGCGGCACCCTCTTCCGACCGCGAAGCGCGCGATTCAGGGCAGGACCCGTGAACCTGCCCGTCACCGAGCTACTGGTCATCGTCCTGTTGACGATCCTGGAGGGCTTCTTCGTCGCGGCGGAAATCTCCCTGGTTTCCGTTCGGCGGAGCCGTGTGGACCAGCTCGTCGACGAGGGCAGCCCGGCGGCGCGCCGGGTTCGGCGCCTGCTCGACGACCCGGGCCGCTTCCTGGCCGTCGTCCAGCTCGGCCTGACGTTCCTCGGCTTCTTCGCCTCTGCCTACGCGGCGGTGAGCCTGGTGACGGGGCTCAAGAGCCTTCTCGAGCGGGTGGACTGGCTGCACGATTCCGCGGGGGGCATCGCCCTCGTCATCGTCACCGCCATCCTGGCGCTGTTCACGATCGTCTTCGGCGAGCTCGTGCCGAAGACCCTGGCGTTGGCCCATCCGGAACGGTTCGCCCTCGTTCTTTCACGCCCGGTGGATGTCCTGGGCCGGCTGCTCGGCCCGATCGTCGCCGTTCTGACGGCCATCACCAGGACGGTGACCCGTGCGTTCGGGGCAGATGTCACCGCCGAGGCGCAGATCAGCGCCCAGGAGCTCCGGCTCATCGTCGAGCGAGGCGGGGAGCAGGGCATCCTGGAGGCCGAAGAGGAGCAGATGATCCACGCGGTCATCGAGCTGGGCGAGCGGCGCGTCCACGAGGTCATGGTTCCGCGCACGGCGATCTCCGGGCTCCCCGCGTCGGCTTCGTTCGAGGAGGCGATCGACGAGGTGATGGAGGACGGCCACTCGCGGGTGCCGGTCTACGAGGGATCGATCGATGAGGTGATCGGCATCCTCTACGCGAAGGACCTCCTGCCATTCCTCAAGGACGGCTCCGGGCCGCGGCCCGCCCTTCGTTCGCTGCTGCGAACGCCGGTGTTCGTGCCCGAGAGCATCACGATCGACGACCTGCTCCACGAGTTCCAGCGGCGGAAGGTCCACATCGCGATCGTCCTCGACGAATACGGCGGGACGGCCGGCCTGGTCACGATCGAGGATCTCCTGGAGGAGATCGTCGGCGAGATCCAGGACGAGTACGACGAGGAGGAGCCGATGGTCGTCCGACTGTCCGATGACAAGGCCAGGATCGACGGCCGCGCTTCGGTGGACGAGCTCGGCGAGCTGTTCGAGACCGAGCTCGCGCTCGAAGACGAGGACGAGTACGACACCGTCGGCGGCCTCGTCTTCCACCGGATCGGCGGCGTGCCGAAGCCCGGCGACCAGGTCTCGGTCGACGGCCTCATCCTGACGGTGGAGTCGACGGACGGGCGGCGGGTTGGCAAGGTCCTCGTGGTCCGCCAGCCGGTGGCCGCCGACGTGGCCAACGACGAGGCCGACCGCTAGGGGCTCTACGCGGTGATGACGGACGCGATGAGGCGCTCGAGCCGTTCCCGGGCAGGACCGTCCATGACGCCTGCCGCCGAAAGCTCGGCCAGCGCGTCGTCGCGATAGCGCTGCGCGGCGTCGCGCGTGTATTCCCGCGCCCCGACGCGCTCGAGGATCTCGACCGCCTCGGCGACGTCGGCCGGACCCGGCGCCTCGGTCGCGTACAGGGCGGCGAGCCTGGTCCGATCCTCGCGCCCGGCGTGCTCGAAGGCGTAGATGACCGGCAGCGTCTTCTTGTGGCGAGCCAGGTCGGACGGCTCCTTGCCGGTCGCCCGCTCCTCGCCCCAGATGCCGAGCAGGTCGTCGTTCAGCTGGAACGCGAGGCCGAGCGCCCAACCGAATGCGCGATAGCGCGAGATCACCATGTCGTCGTCAGTGGCAAGCAGGGCACCGGCTTCGATCGCGCCTGCGATGAGCGCGGCGGTCTTGCGGCCGATCATGTCGAAGTAGAGGTCCACCGACATGACGTCGTCGTGCTCGCTCGTCCAGATGTCGATGTACTGACCCTCGCACAGCCGCAGGCAGGTCTCGTCGTACAGGCGAACCAGGCGCAGGACCTTGGCGTCCGGGAAGCCGAGGTCGGTCAGGCGATGGAGGGCGATCCGGCTGAGCGTGAACAGGGTGTCGCCGGCGTTGATGGCCTGGGGGATGCCGTGCAGGGCCCAGACGGTGGGCCGGTGCCGCCGCTCACGATCGCCGTCCTCGATGTCGTCGTGGACCAGGCTGAAGTTGTGGCCCAGCTCGACCGCGGCCGCACCCGGCAACGCCGGCTCGTAGCCGCCGGCGATCGAGGCGTAGGCGAGCAGGCCGAGCAATGGCCGGATCCGCTTGCCGGCCGGAGCCCCGCTGCCGTCGAGGCCAAGGTGGTAGCGGACCATGTGGTACAGGCCCTGGGTGGACGGATCGCGGTCGCGCACCACGCGGAGGATCTCGTCCTCCGTGGCGGCGATCAGCCGGGCGACGTCGAGATCGGTGGAGATCCTGGCCATCTTGCCTGGCAGTGTACCGGGTCTCACGTAAACGTGCGATAGCGGAGTAGCCGGTTGGGCGCCGCCCGCTGTCGCCGCCCGCTGCCGCCGCCCGCTGCGGCCGCGCCGGGCACGCCAGGCCCGGTCCTCGACATCGCGAGGCGTGGCCCGACCCGCCTCGTGCTACCGTCCATGCGTGCCCGAGCGCCGGATCTACGTCACGGACGCCATCGTTCTGTCGCATTTCGACCTGGGCGAGGCGGACCGCGTCGTCACCCTCATAACCCCGGAATACGGCAAGCTCAAGGCGATCGCCAAGGGCATCCGGCGTCAGAAGAGCCGCATCGGCGGGAGCCTGGAGCCGTTCGCCGAGCTGCGGATCCAGCTGGCTCGGGGCCGGACGTTCGACGTCGTCACCCAGGTCGTCGTGGGCAATGCCTGGCTCCGGCTGCGGGACCGGCTCGACAGCGCGGCAACGGCCTGGTACATCGCCGAGCTCACGGACCGCAGCCTGGAGGAGCGGCATGCCGCGGAGCCGCTGTATGCGCTTCTGCGGCGGGCATACGAGATGCTCGATGCGGGCATGATGCCCGACCGAGTCGCCCGCTGGTTCGAGATGCACCTGGCCGACGAGCTCGGCGTCCGGCCCGAGCTCGAGCGCTGCGTCGAATGCGACCGGCACCTGGAGCCCACCGACACGTTCCGCTGGGTCCCCCCGCTGGGTGGCGTCCTCTGCCAGCGCGACCCGGGCCCGCCGGCGGCGCGTGCGCCGCTGTCGCTCGACGGGCTCAAGCTCCTGCGGGCATACCAGCGGCTGGACGCCGAGGCGATCGCCGACCTCCGCCTCGCGACCGCCGTTGAGCGGGAGGTCGAGGCCGCCATGCGGGCGTTCATCGGCTATGCGCTCGAGCGGGAGGCGCGCTCGCTCGCGTTCCTCGACGAGGTGCGAGCCGGCGTCTGAGCACGGGCCGGGCGGGCGACCGTCTGCTAGCATCCCGGGACGTCCCACCCCGCGACTGTCCCTGCCACGGCCGGCCGCCCCACTGGAGCCCCTCGTGACCGACACCCCCAACGACGATCCGAATGCCGTCGCGCCATCCGTGGAGAACCTGGAGACGATCGTCTCGCTGTCGAAACGCCGCGGCTTCGTCTTCCCGTCGTCCGAGATCTACGGCGGAATCAACGCGGTCTGGGACTACGGGCCGCTGGGGGTCGAGCTGAAGAACAACGTCAAGCGGGCCTGGTGGCGGGCGATGGTCCAGGAGCGCGACGACATCGTGGGCCTGGACGCGGGAATCCTCATGCATCCCCAGGTCTGGGTCACATCCGGTCACGTCGCGTCGTTCAGCGATCCCCTCGTGGAGTGCGCCACCGATCATCGCCGCTTCCGGCTCGACGAGCTGCCGGGCACGGAGGGCCTGTCGGC
>WNFU01001530.1_pt1 | contig 57608 bp, 56 predicted proteins | sample 5400121 | NCBI WGS metagenome assembly WNFU01 (sample SAMN13153360, study PRJNA577476) | soil metagenome | isolation source: 100 cm soil or saprolite under grassland replicate 1 | place: USA:California | collected 2016-06-15 | reverse complement strand
CGGGCGCGATCTCGCCCACTAGCTGTGGCTGTTAATCCCAGAACGTCATTTCCGATCCGTCACAGCGGTGCACTTCGCGAGGGAGTTGCTTCGCCGGCCAGATCACCGGCGCTCCGACCGAGTGAGGTATTCCGCGACAGCCAGCTCGTGCGCGAGTCGTCGGTGATGCCCCGCGCCGACCTTCGCGACGATCGGCGCTGGCGCGAGCCACACCACGACGTTTTTCGAATCGGACAAGACGACGGGTTGCGCTGCTGTGAGGCCAAACCGCGTTGCGACAGTCACCGCTGCTTGCACCGGGTCCACCTCGTCGATGCCCGGTGGAGCTGTGTCGCACGTGCCGGTTTGCGATCTCACCGGACAGCGGGGGGGGCCGCGTTCGTCCTCGTCCGCGTTGTCGGGTGGGAGCAGGTCGTATTCGCCGTCGGCGCGCCGCTGGAGAGTGAACCCTCGGTGCTCGACGAGGTCGTGCTGGTGGGGACACAGGGGCACGAGCTCGCGCAGCCTGGTGACCTTGGTATCCCGATACGGATTCGTGTGGTGGTACTCGAGGTGGTCCCGCTGATGGCAGTCGACGACGCCACACTCGGTGAACAGCCACTCGAGCGCGGTCTGGACCGCGGCGGTCCGGGTGCGCCCCACGTGGGTCACGTTGAGCACATCCACGCCGTCGGTGATCACGATCTTCAACAGCGCGTCGCCGAGCAGATCGCGGGCGACCGCGACGGGCACCGGGCCGACCCCGGCTATCTCGCAGACCTCGTCCCCCTCGGTGTGGCCATGGCGCAGCGCGGTGGCGTCGAGGCGCATCAGGACCGTGGCCGCCGGTGGTCGACGCGTGCCGTCGGCACTGCCCGCGAGGGCACGCTCGGCGACGGCGACGAGCGCGTCGGCCGCGTACGCCTGGTGGGGTTCGCGGCGCCCCTCGGCCCGGGCTTCCGCGAACACTCCATCCTGTTCGGCGCGCAGCGCGGCGCGGACCCGGGCCCCGGCGTCCGGGGTGAGCTTCCACTCGCCGCGGTCGGCGCCCTCGGCGTCAGTCCAGCACCGCACATAGCGCGTCGCGTGGATCCGCCGGTAGCGCGTGAACTCGTCGTCGCCACTCGCCGCGTTGGCCCGCACCCGGGCCGCGTACTGCTTGAGCCCCGCCAACCCATCGGTATGCGCCCGCTCCAATAGCTCCCGCTCGGCGTGTGGCGCCGCCGCGGCAGCCGCGGAAACCTCACGGACCTGCGACTCGGAGAGCCGCCCCGCCCGGAGCTCCTCTTCGGTCCTGGGCAACTCGGGGAGTCGGCGCGCCGTCTCCACGACCGCGACCGCCTGGCCGACACTGGTGCCCGTCGTCGCGGCCAGCAGATGCGCGGCCGAGCGATGCCCTTCCAGCTTCCAGATCCGAGAGTCGTCGATGCGCTTGATCAACAGCGCCTTCGCGGCCACGCTCAGCCGCTCGATCTCCACAAAGCTCGCCAGCAGCTCCACCGCGTCGCACGCATCCATGCGCTCGGGCTCCAGGTCATGCACGACCCGACGCAACCCTGCGACCAGCCTCGAGATGATGCTGCCAGACACGAAGACCGCCTCCTCCGGGCATCTCACGACGTACCGGGGGAAGCGACGACCTCATCCAAGCACGGGGGTATGACACTCATGCACGATGATCGGCGTCCGGCCGTTGCCAGATTGCTGGACGAGGTGACGAATGCGCTGGCGCGACAACGCGACAGGTGGACGAGTGTGCCCGCTCCAAAGCGAGCTCTCTACCGAGCGTTGCTCGCAGCCCTCTCGATGATGGCCGTGGCGTCTGCGTTCCTTCTCGGAGCCGAGCCTCGGATGGTGCTCACCGGTGCGGCGCCAGCTGTGCCCGCGTTGGAGAACTTGCGTGGCGGCGGGAACGACCGCCGCAGCTGACTGCCCTCAGCCGTGACAGGCTCTCCGCCGGCTAGAGCCCGTACTGCGACCAGTCCTCGGGGTTCGGCTCGGTGTACTCGCCCAGCACGCTGCCGTCGACGCCGTCGATCTCGACCAGCCCGCGCGTCGCCGGAGGATCGTCGGCGCTGTAGAGCAGGATCCGCCACGAGGGGCGCGACCTCAGCCCCCGCCAACCGAGCTGCGCCGATGCGTGCCCAACAGGGAAGCCGACCGTCCGGGTGGCGATGAGCAGCGCGTCGGTCTCGTCCACGGCCAGCCGCACCCCGGCAACGAAGTGATACGCCGCAAAGAGCGCGAGCAACAGCGCCGCCACGAGCAGGCCACCGTTGCCGCTCACCAGCCAGCCGGCGGCCGCCACGACCGCGAGAACGGCAAGGCACGTGCCCGCGATACGCCGGCGGCTGTTGTCGGGAAACAGGCGAGGCCCGACGTACGCGGTGACGTCGAGCTCGGCGGGAAGCGCGTCCCGCGATGGGTCGGTCATGCCCGGTCCGGCCAGGCGGCGCGCAGCTTCTCCCACGTGGTCGTCAGCGACTCGGGAAGCACACGCGCCTCGGCGATGGACGTCATGAAGTTGGTGTCTCCGTACCAGCGCGGCACCACGTGCACGTGCAGGTGACCTGGGACGCCGGCGCCAGCCGCACGCCCGAGGTTCATGCCGACGTTCATGCCGTCGCACGAGTACGCGGTACGGATAGCGGTCGTCGCGTCGCGGATCATCGTCATGAGCGACGTGAGCTCGTCTGGCTCCAGCTCGTCGAGCTCACCCGCGTGCCGGATGGGAACGACCATGAGGTGCCCCGAGGAGTACGGGAACACGTTCAGCACCGCGTACGAGGCGTCGTCACGCGCCAGGACCTGCTTGTCGTCCAGTGCCTCCCCGGCCAGTCGACACATCAGACAGTCCCCGGCGTCGTCCGAGGCATCCTGCGTCGCGATCTCCTCGATGTACCCGGCCCGCCAGCCGGCCCAGAGGCGCTCGAGGCTCATCGTCGCTCGGTGACGTCGGCCGCCAAGCGGGCAACGAAGTCGTCGACGGCGACACCCCGCTCCGGCGCCTCCGCGCCCCGCGCGTTCACGCCCACTGTTCCCGCCTGGACGTCCTCCTTGCCGACGACCAGCACGTACGGCACCTTCTCCTGCTTCGCCTTGCGTACGCGTGCCCCAAGCGTGTCGTGCGTGGCTTCGTGCTGCTCGACGCGATACCCCTCGGCTCGGAGTCGGTCGGTGATCCGGAACGCGTACGCCTCGAAGTCGTCGGATACGGGCAGTACGACCACCTGCACCGGCGCCAGCCAGACCGGGAACGCGCCGGCGTAGTGCTCGAGCAGGATCGCGAAGAACCGCTCGATCGCGCCGAACAATGCCCGGTGGATCATGGAGGGCCGTTCACGCGTGTTCCCGGGCGTCACGTACTCGAGGTCGAAGCGCTGCGGCATCTGGAGGTCGACCTGCAACGTCGACAGCTGCCAGCGCCGGCCGATCGCGTCACACACGTGCACGTCGATCTTCGGTGCGTAGAAGGCGCCCTCCCCCTCGGCCACCGTGTACGGGATCCCGGCCTGCTCGATCGCATGGCGCAGCGCGTCCGTTGCGTGGTCCCACTCCTCGGGACGGCCGACGAACTTGTCGGGTCGCGTCGCGAGCTCGGCCTCGAACTCGGTCAGGCCGAACGTGCGCAGTACCCGCAACACGAACGCGAGCAGGTCGGCGAGCTCACCGGGCAACTGGTCGGGGGCGCAGAAGATGTGGCTGTCGTCCTGGGTGATGCCGCGCACGCGTGTGAGCCCATGGAGCACACCCGACCGCTCGAAGCGGTACACGGTGCCGAACTCGAAGAGCCGGAGCGGGAGCTCGCGATACGAGCGTTGCCGCGACTTGTAGATCAGGATGTGTCCCGGGCAGTTCATCGGCTTCGGGTAGTAGGTAGCACCCTCCATCTCCATCGGGGGGTACATGCTCTCGGCGTACCAGTCCAGATGACCCGAACGCTCGAACAGCGACGACTTCGCGATGTGGGGAGTCCACACGAACTGGTAGCCAGCAGCTTCGTGCTCGGCGCGCGAGTAGTCCTCCATGATCGTGCGGACCATCGCGCCCTTGGGGTGGAACACGGGCAGCCCGCCACCGATGTCGGGTGGGAACGAGAACAGGTCGAGCTCGGCCCCGAGGCGACGGTGGTCGCGCCGTTCGGCCTCGGCAAGGCGATGAAGGTGCTCCTCGAGGGCCGCGTTCGACTCCCATGCGGTCCCGTAGATCCGCTGGAGCTGCGGCCCGTGCTCGTCGCCACGCCAGTACGCCCCCGCGACCTTCGTGAGCTTGAACGCGCCGAGGCGCTTGGTCGACGGGACGTGCGGCCCCCGGCACAGGTCGACGAAGTCGTCACGATCGGGCCGTGGGTTCCGGTATACCGAGAGCACGCCGCCTTCCGCGACCTCGGACGGCTCGACCCGCTCGATGATGTCGACCTTGTACGGCTGATCGGCGAACTCGGCCAGCGCTTCGTCGCGCGACAGCTCCGCACGGACGAACGGCTCGTCGGCTTCGACGATCTCGCGCATGCGCTGCTCGATGCGAGTCAGGTCGTCGTCGCTGAAGTGGGCGCCGCCTGAGAGCTCGAAGTCGTAGTAGAAGCCGTCGTCGATCGCCGGGCCGATCGCGTACTTCGCGCCCGGGAACAGGTCGGTGACCGCCTGCGCGAGCACATGCGCCGTGGAGTGGCGGAGCACCTCGCGCCCTTCGGGTGTGTCGGGGGTGACGATCGCGACCATGGCGTCGTGGTCGATCGGCCGGTCGAGGTCGACCCATTCGCTCTCGGTGCCGTTGCCCGAGACCTTCGCGGCCAGTGCCGCCTTGGCGAGGCCCCGCCCGATCGAGGCCGCGATCTCAGCCGGGGTCACGCCCTTCGGGTGCGAGTGCGTGCTGCCGTCGGGGAGCGTGATCGTGACGTCGCCGGGCATTGCACGACGACGGTACCAGCGGCCGTGCGCGATCCCCGACCCGGTATCCGCGCCCCGACTGTGCGACGAGATGCTCAGGCGGACGCGAGAGGACGACTCAGGTCGAGCCCGAGCAACGTGCCGAGCTCGCGCAGCACAGCGGGTGCGCTCGTGTCCCCACCACCGGAGAGGATCGCGCTCGCGAGGTCGTCGAGCGCCTCGACCGCACGCGGCGCGTCGAGGTCGTCGTCGAGCGCGGCGCGAACACGAGCCGCGAACGGCCGGGGATCCGCGCCGTCGGGACGCTCCAGAGCCGAGCACAGCCGGTGGAGCAAGGCGATGCCCTCTTCGAGATCGGTGTCGTACCACTCGAACCCGGCTCGGTAGTGATGGCGCATGAGCGCGAGCCGGACGGCGCGCGCGTCGTTGGTCTTCAGCAAGTCACTGACGAAGACGAGGTTGCCCAGCGACTTGCTCATCTTCTCGCCCTCGTAGCTGACCATTGCCGAGTGCATCCAGTGGCGCGAGAACGTGACCCCGGTGACGCTCTCGCTTTGCGCGATCTCGCATTCGTGGTGCGGGAAGATCAGGTCGGTCCCGCCACCGTGCAGGTCGAGCGTCGGGCCCAGCGTCTCCATCGCCATCACCGAGCACTCGACGTGCCAGCCGGGGCGTCCGACTCCGAACGGGGCGCGCCACGCCGGCTCGTCGTGCAACGAAGGCTGCCAGAGGACGAAGTCGAGCGGATCCCGGCGATGCGGGTCGTCGGGCCTGCCGCCGCGGGTGCGGGCGAGACGGATCATGTACTCGCGCGAGTAGTGCGACAGCTGACCGAATCGCGGGAACGTCGAGACGTCGAAGTACGCGGTGCCGTGGGTCAGGTACGCGTGACCGTTCTCGAGCAGCTGGAGGATCATGTCGATCATCCCGTCGATCGCCTCGGTTGCACGCGGCTCGGCCAGCGGCGGGTGCATGTCGAGCGCGGCCAAGTCGGCGTGGAACCGCGTGAGCTCGGCCTGGGCCAGGTCGAGATAGGGAACGCCGAGCTCGCGGGCCCTGGGAAGGATCGAGTCGTCGACATCGGTGACGTTGCGAACCATGCGCACCTCGTGACCGAGCTCCTCCAACCGTCGGGCGAGCAAGTCGTAGGTGAGGTAGGTCGCCGCGTGACCGAGGTGCGTCGAGTCGTAGGGCGTGATGCCACACACGTACATGCGCACGACGTGCTCGGGCTCGAACGGGACGACCTTGCGCTCGGCGGTGTCGAAGAGCCGAATCGTCATCGTCGGTGCTTCATCGGTGGTCGGCAGGCGTGTAACCCGCGACGCCGAGGAGCCGCAGCGTGCCCCTTCCCCGGTGGCGTAGGTTCACCGACAGCAGCAGCGCTGCGAACGCCTCGATACCGATCGCGTTGGCGAGGGACCCACCGTCGAAGCCGCGGAGATCTGGCAGCCCGACGACGAGGTCGAGCACCAGCTCGCGGGCCGGATCGTCGTCGCCACACACGATGACGTCGCTCTCGAGGGGCTGGTCGAGATCGGCGAACGCGGCCGCCGGCACGTGCTGGAACGCGGCGACGATGCGGCCGCGTGGTGCAGCAACCTGGATCGCCTGGGCCAGCGACCCTTCGTCGGGGATCACGGGCCGGAACTCGCGGTCGACCTTTGCGAGCCCGTTCGCCATCGAGACCACGACCTTGCCCGCCAACCCGTCGGCGTGCGCACGAGCGGTGTCGACCGCGCCCTCCCACGTCGTGGCGATGACGACGAGATCGCCCGCGTCGGCGGCATCGGCGTTCGTGCCGGCACACAGCGTGGCGACCCGCGCTCCGCACCGCTCGCGCAGCTGGTCGACCGTGGCTTCGGCGCGCGCGAGATCGCGCGAGCCGACGATCACGTCGTGGCCGACGCTCCCCAGTCGCGCCGCGAGGCCGCGCCCCGCGGGGCCGGTCGCGCCGAGTACCCCGATCTGCACTGGGAGAGCATTGCACGCCCTCCCGGAACCCCGAGCCGGCGCGGCCTACGCTGCTGGCATGGTCGACGACACACGAACGTCCTGGGGAACCCGCATCGTCGTGGTGCTCGTGGCGCTGTTGCTTCTCTGGCTGCTCACCGGCCTCGCGATCGGCGTCGCGAAGGCGGCGATCTCGCTGATCGGCTACATCATCGTCGGCGTCGTCGCGTACCAACTCGGGAAGTTCGCCGGCCGGCACGCGCACGACGACGAAGGCTGAGTCCTCGCGTCACGCGATGCAGTCGGCGCCGAGCAGGACGCGCAGCTCCGCGAACAGGCCGTTGCTCGCGTCGACGCAGTGGTCGTCGGCGAGGCGGAGCACGGTGGTCTTCTCCGGGCTCTCGAGGTGGACGTAGACCGGGCTCTCACCCGGGTGCTCGCGCAGGATCTCCTTGAGCCGGCTCACGCGCGCGTCGTCGAGCGTGGCGAGCCGGGCCCGGATCCGGACCGGCGGCCCGTCGTCGAGAACGATCTCGGGCCGGCTGAGCTCCACCGCGACGACCTTGGGCTGCTCGTCGCGCTGGTCGAGCCGGCCTTTGACGCAGACGATCGCGTCGTCCTCGAGCAGATGGCCGTAGTCGGCCATCGTCTTCGGGAAGACCATGACCTCGAGCGCTGCGCCGAGATCTTCGAGCACGAAGGTCGCCATGAGGTCGCCCCGCTTCGTGAACTTGCGCGACAACGACGTGACGATGCCGCCGACCACGCGAACCTCGCCTTCGCGTGCATCGCGCAGCTCGGCGAGCGTGCAATCGGCGTGAGCGCGCAGCGAGCGCTCGGCACCAAGGAGCGGGTGCTCGCTCACGTAGAGGCCGAGCATCTCCTTCTCGAAGGCGAGGCGCTCCTTCTTGTCGAACTCCTCGTCGCCGATCGGCAGCTGCTGCCCGTTGGGGCCCTCACCGGCGGCGAAGCCTCCCTCTTCGAGGTCGAAGAAGCTGAAGTTCCCCTGCTCGCGCTCTCTCCTGCGGCCGACGATGTCGTCGATGAGCCGCTCGTGCACGAGCAGGAGGCCCTTGCGGTGGTGCCCGAGCGAATCGAACGCTCCCGCCTTGACCAGCGACTCGACGGTGCGCTTGTTGAGCGCCGTGGGCTCGACACGCTCGCAGAAGTCGTAGAAGTCGCTGAACGGGCCGCCCTCGTGACGTGCCGCGACGATCAAGGAGACGACTCCCCCGCCGACGTTGCGAACCGCGGAGAGGCCGAAGCGGATCGCCTGCTCGCCGGCGGGCGTCGTGCGGACCGTGAAGTCCTGCTCCGACTCGTTGACGTCGGGGACGAGCACCGGGATGCCGAGCTGACGGCACTCGTTGAGGAACACGGCGGTCTGGTCCTTGTTGGCCTTGACGCTCGTGAGGAGCGCGGCGAGGTACTCGACCGGGAAGTTCGCCTTCAGGTACGCGGTCTGGTAGGCGAGATAGCCGTAGCCAACCGAGTGTGACTTGTTGAACGAGTAATCCGCGAACGGCTCGATCATGTCGAAGAAGCGCTCGGCGAACTCGCGCGCATGGCCCTGCGCGACGCACCCATCGACGAACTTGGAGCGTTCCTTCGCGATCAGCGCGCGGATCTTCTTCCCGGTCGCCTTGCGCAGGTTGTCGGCTTCTTCGAGCGAGTAGCCCGCCAGCCGCTGCGCCACGCGCATCAGCTGCTCCTGGTAGATCATCAGCCCGTAGGTGGGCGCGAGGATGTCCTCGAGATCGGGGTGCGGGTGGTCGACCGGCCTCCGGCCGTTCTTGCGGTCTGCGTACTCGGTGTGCCAGTTCTGGGCCATCGGACCGGGCCGATAGAGCGCGGTGAGGGCGGCGATGTCCTCGAACGTCGTGGGCGCGAGCGAGCGCAGCAGCGCGCGCACGGGGCCGCCTTCGAGCTGGAACACGCCGACCGTGTCGCCGCGGCGCAGCATCTCGAACGTCTTCCGGTCGTCGAGCGGCACGTTGTCGATGTCGGGTCGTGTGCCGGTCGTCGACTCGACGAGGTCCAGCGTGATCTCGAGCACGTCGAGGTTGCGCAGCCCGAGGAAGTCCATCTTGAGCAGACCCAGGTCTTCGACACCGTGCATCTCGTACTGCGTGACGATCGGGCCTTCGGCGACATCGCCGGCCGGCGTCCGGCCACGCTGGATGGGCAGGTACTCGGTGAGCGGCTCGCGGGTGATCACGACTGCCGCGGCGTGGATGCCGTCCTGGCGGCGCAGGCCTTCGAGGCCCTTCGCCACGTCGATCACCCGCTTCGCCTCTGGATCGGAGTCGTAGAGGGCGCGGAGCTCGCCGGCCATCTTGTAGCCGTCGTCGTGACCGGCCTCCCGCTCCAGGCACGCTCGCAACGGCGTGTCCCGACCCATGATCAGGGGCGGCATCAGCTTCGCGATGCGGTCACCCATGGAGTACGGGTAGCCGAGCACCCGTGACGCGTCGCGTACGGCGGCCCGCGCCTTGATCGTCGAGAACGTGATGATCTGCGCGACGCGGTCCTCGCCATAGCGTTCGGCGGCGTACCGGATGAGCTGACCGCGGTAGCGCGAGTCGAAGTCCATGTCGATGTCGGGCATCTCCTTGCGGCCCGGGTTCAGGAAACGCTCGAACAGCAGGTCGTAGCGGATCGGGTCGATGTCGACGATGTGCAGGCAGTACGCCACGCACGACCCGGCCGCGCTCCCCCGGCCCGGCCCGACCCGGATCTTCTGCTCGCGCGCGTAACGGACCAGATCCCAGACGACGAGGAAGTACGCCGAGAAGCCCATCGTCTTGATCACGCCCAGCTCGTACTCGAGGCGCTCGGCGACGTGCGGTGGCAGGGGCTCGCCGTAACGGTCACGCGCGCCGTCGAGCGTGAGCTGGCGCAGGTACGAGTCCTCGTCATGGCCTTCGGGCGTCGGGAACGCCGGGAGCGCCGTGCGCCCGAACTCGATCTCGACGTCAGCCCGCTCGGCGACCAGCAGCGTGTTGTCGCACGCCTCCTCGTGCTCGGCGAAGACGTGGCGCATCTCGGCCGCGGTCTTCACGTAGAACTCGTCGCCCTCGAACTTGAGCCGGTTGGGATCGCCCTGCAACGAGCCGGTCTGGACGCAGAGGAGCGCGTCGTGGGCCTCCGCGTTCTCTCGGTCGGTGTAGTGGCTGTCGTTGGTGGCGAGCAGTGGCGCACCGAGATCGCCGGCGAGTCGGAGGAGCTGGCGGTTGACCCGCTGTTGCTCCACGAGGCCGTGATCCTGGAGCTCGACGAAGAACGAGTCGCGCCCGAGGATGTCCTGGAACCGGGCGGCGACCTCGCGGGCACCTGCGTAGTCGTCCTCGACGAGACGCTGGCACACCGCGCCGCCGAGGCAGCCGCTGGTACCGATCACGCCGTCGTGATGGCGCGCGAGCAGCTCGAAGTCGACGCGCGGCTTGTAGTGGAAGCCTTCGAGGTAGGCCCCCGACGACACCTTGATCAAGTTGTGGTAGCCGGTCTGGTTCTCGGCGAGCAGCGTGAGATGGAAGATGTCGTGGTCACCGCGCCGCGGGCGCTCGTGACGGCTGTCCGTCGTGAAGTACGACTCGATCCCGATGATGCACTCGATGCCGGCGCTCCGCGCCGCCTTGTACATGTCGAGGACGCCGTACATGTTCCCGTGGTCGGTGATACCGATCGCGGGCTGGCCGTCGGCGACCGCGCGCGCGACGACGTCGGGGATCCGCGCCGCGCCGTCGAGCATCGAGTACTCGGTGTGCAGGTGCAGGTGCACGAACGACTTGCTCACGGTTTCCTCACCGCGGCGCGACCCCCTCAGCAGTGTCTCTCCACAGGTCTTCCCCAGTGCTCCGCTTCTCTTCCACCGGTGTTCCACCGGGGCCTGTGGAAAACTACAGACGTGTAACTCGAAGATAGCGCAACACGTCAGGCTCGGCCACGCCCGGCCAGGAGCGGGACGTACATTTCGTCGGGGGTCAGCGACCCGTGCGCGGACACCAGCTGTGACTCCCGCGGCAACGTCGGGTCGACGAAGGCCACCGGGTCACGCGCCGCGAGCACGACGTTGCCGACACGCCTCCGGGTCGCGGGACCGACCGGCGTGCCGAGCCATCCTTCGTCGAGAAGCTCGTCGCGGGAGAACACCCAGGCGTGCCGGTCGTGCTGCTCCCGCGCCGCACTCAGCAGCTGCTTCGCGGCACCACGTCGGGCGTGCAGGTGGCGGAAGCGGCCGTCACCGGAGTAGGCGTCGACCAGCTCGTCGAGGGTGTCGAGGCCGACCCAGCCTTCGGGGCCGACGTGGACCTGACCGTGGTCCGACGTGACGAGCAGCGCGGTCTGGGCCGGGAGCACGTCGAGCAGGTCGGCGACGAGCCGGTCGGCCGCCGCGAGCTCGGCCGCGTAGAAGCCGTCGTGGAGACCATGCGCATGGGCGACGCTGTCGATGCCCGGGTAGTACGCGTACACGAAGGGCTCGCCCGCGCCGACCAACCGCCGGCACTGCTCGACCAGGGAGGAGACCGCGTGCCAGCCCATGAACCGGGTGTCCCGCAGATGCGCTTCACTGAACCCGGTCGAGCGGAACTCGGCCTTGGTGACGACCGGTACCGGCCGGCCGAGGAACGCCGGGTGCCGCTGCACCGTGAACGGCTCGGGCGGGCGGCGGCCGTTGGCGGACCGCCAGGAGAGCACGTTCAGCACGGAGTGATCGACTCGGATCCGGAAGCCGACGATGCCGTGCTGCGATGGTGCCAGCCCGGTCGTGATCGAGGTCAACGCGCTCGCGGTGGTCGAAGGGGCGACGGTCGTGATGGGACCGCCCTCGAGCGAGCGAAGCGTCGGAAGCAGGGACGCGTTCGCCTCGACCGCGTCCCATCCGAGGCCGTCGAGCACGAAGAGCACGACGGACGTCGCGCCGGCCACCGGTGTGGGGAGCCACCGCGCCTCGCGTCCACCCACCAGCGCAGGTACCAGGCCGGTGACGCTCGGGCCGTCGTACGTGGGACGGACCGGCTGCACCTCGGCGCTCCCGCTCACCGCGGCCCGGGATGGCCGGCCCGCCGCCGCTTGCTCGACTGCTCCGCTCGCTTCGTTCGCTCCACGCATTGGAGGCTAGGTCCGATGGTCGCTGGGCCACCGGAATGCGCGCGACCATGGGCTGGCGATGAAGGTGTCGACCCGTGGTGATTACGCTGCGCGAGCCCTCCTCTCGCTTGCGTTGCACGGCTCCGACCGGCCCACCTCGGTCAAGGAGATCGCCGAGCGCACGGATCTCCCCCAGCCCTATCTGGAGCAGATCCTGCTCGCGGTGAAGGGTGCAGGGCTGGTGCGCTCGAAACGCGGCGTCGGGGGCGGCTACGTGCTCGCCCGTCCACCCGACGAGATCACGCTCGCCCAGATCCTTGCCGCGGTCGACGGACCGCTCACGACGGTCATGGGTGAGCACGACCACTGCGAGGGACACTGCGTGCTCCAGGAAGTGTGGGTCTGCGTGTCCGACGACACCCAGCGCATGCTCGAAGGCTTCACGCTCGCGGATCTCGTCGAGCGGACCCGCGTCGGTCACCCGGCGCGCGGTGCCGCGGGCTGAGCCGCCAGCGGCGCGTGCTCGTTCGCGCCGCGCAAGTGCACGATCACCGCGAGCCCACCCTCCCGCGCCGTCGCCAGGTGGATGCGTCCGCCGTCGGCTGTGACGAGACGCCGCACGATCGCCAGCCCGAGGCCGAAGCCTCCGAGCTCCTTGCGTGAGGGCTCCGCGCGCCAGAAGCGGTCGAAGGCGCGGGCACGCTGGTCGGACGTCATGCCCGGCCCTGCATCGCGAACCTCGAGCCGGACCTCATCACCTTCGGCGCGTCCGTCGATATGGACCACCGAGCCTCGTGGTGCGACCTCGAGCGCGTTGCTGATGAGGTTGTCGAGCACCTGCTCGAGACGCCCGCTCACACTCCGGACTGCGACGTCGTCGACGTGCACGTCGAGCTCCACGCCCCGCTCCCCTGCCATCGCGGTCCATGCCTCGCGACGTCCTTCGACGATCGGCGGCAGCTGGAGTGCCGCGGTCGGCGCGGCCGCGTGCTCGGCACGCGCGAGCAGCAGCAGCCCGTCGACGAGTCGCGTCAGGCGGCGCACTTCGGTGAGCGCGCCCTCGAGATCGTCGGCCCGAAAGTCCGGACCTTCGGCCTCGACGTTCTCCAACCGCAGCCGCAAGGCCGCGAGCGGTGAACGGAGCTGATGCGACGCGTCGACGACGAACGACTGCTGGAGCTGCACCAGATCTTCGAGACGCGCGGCTGTGGCGTTGAACGACCGCGCGAGCCCGTTCAGCTCGGGTGGGTCGTCGGGCACGGGCACGCGTGTCTGCAGGTCGCCCTCACCGAAGCGCGCCGCGGCCCGATCGAGGTCCCGCACGGGCTTCGTGAAGGAGCTCGCGAGCAGGTTGCTGACCAGGAGCACGACGAGCGCGATGATCCCGCCCAACGCAGCGAGGAGCAGCCAGTTGCGATGGGTGCGCTCGTTGACCGTCTGAAGCGAAGCAGAGACGAGGACGACGCCCTCATTGGTACCGCCGGACAGGACGGGGACCGCCGACGAGAGCACTCGCCCGCGACGCGTCGTGCGCTCACCGGTCGCCTCATGGCCGCGGAGCGCGCTCTGCACGCCCGGCACCCTCGACACGTCCTCTCCGACGGTGGCCTCCCCACGGCCAGTCGAGGCGAGGACGATCCCGTCGCGGTCCGCGATCACGACATGGATGCCCGTCTGACGACGGAACTCGACAACGAGGTCGCGCAGTGCCGCAGTGTCGCCGCGCCGCGCGTCCGCGAGCGGTCCGTCCGCGTGGAGGGCCAGCGCGAACGCATCGTTCTCGACCTGGCTCATGAGCCGGCGGTGCTCCGCGTTCGAGTACGTGACGCCCAGCGGGAGCCCGAGCGCGAGGAGAACGAAGAGGGTGAGCGACAGGTAGCTGAGGAGCAGCCGCCGCCTCACGCCGCCGTTCCCGGATCTCGCAGGCGGTAGCCGACGCCGCGGACCGTCTCGATCAGCGTCGGGTCACCGAGCTTGCGGCGGATGCTCGCCACGTGCACGTCGAGCGTCTTCGTAGGTCCGTACCAGTTCGGCTCCCATACCGCGTCGAGGATGTCGGTCCGGGTGCGCACTGCCCCGGCATCCTCGGCGAGCAGCGCGAGCAGGTCGAACTCCTTCGGCGTCAGCGCGACCTCCCGGCCGTGAACCGTGACGCGTCGCGTTCGTACATCGACGACGAGGCCCTCCCGCGCCTCGTCGGCGCCGGCGTGCCCGGCCGCGCGACGCGTCACCGCCCGGATGCGCGCCACCAGCTCCCTGAACCCGAACGGCTTGACGACGTAATCGTCCGCACCGAGCTCGAGCCCCACGACGCGGTCGACCTCGTCACCCCGCGCGGTGACCACGATGATCGGCACCGGCGACGCTCGCCGGATGCGCCGACACAGGTCGAAGCCCTCGATGTCCGGCAGGCCGAGGTCGAGCAGCACCACGTCGGTCGCGGCGTCGACCGACGGGAGCCGGTCGAGCGCTTCCGCGCCGGTCGCGCAGTGCTCGACGCTGCACCCCTCACGCTCCAGCCCGCGCACGAGTGGTGCGGCGATGGTCTCGTCGTCCTCGACGAGGAGCACCCGCATCCTCATCGCGTCGGCGCGAAGGGGTCGCGACCTTTACCTGTTCTTGGCCTTACCCGCTCTCGAGCCCCACGAGGACGTCCGCCAGGTCGCCGGGCAGAGGCGCCTCGAAGGCCAGCTCCACGCCGGTCCGGGGATGCGCGAACGCGAGCCGGTACGCATGCAGGAACGGCCGTTCCAGGTGGATGCCCTCGCGTCGCCCCCCGTACAGCTCGTCACCGACGACCGGATGGCCGATCGCGGCGAGATGGACGCGGATCTGATGTGTCCGGCCGGTCTCGAGCGTGCACTCGAGGAGCGCGGCCGTATCGAACACGTGACGAATCGCGAACGCGGTACGCGCCTCACGCCCCACTTCGCGCACCGCCATACGCTGCCGACGCCGTTGCGACCGGCCGATCGGCGCGTCGATCACGCCGCGTGGCGCGTCGGGGACGCCCCACACGAGTGCGAGGTAGCGACGATCGACCGAACGCGCCGCGAGCGCTCGGACGAGTGCCTCGTAGGCAACGGACGAGCGGGCCACGAGCATCAGGCCGCTCGTGTCGCGATCGAGCCGATGGACGATCCCGGGCCGCGCAGGGTCACCGACCGCTGCGACCTCGGGAAACCGGTGGAGCAGGCCGTGCACCAACGTGCCGTGGGCGTGACCAGCTCCGGGGTGCACCACGAGGCCCGCCGGTTTGACGACGACGATGACGTCGTCGTCCGCGAATCGCACGTCGAGAGGCACCGGCTCGGCCTCCGGGAGCGTCCCGCGAACCGGCGCCCGCGTGATCTCCACGATCTCGCCCCGGGCCAACCGGCGACTCTTGGCCGCGGGCTCGCCCTGCACCAGCACCGCGCCGTCCCGGGCGAGGGCCTGGACCTCGGCGCGGGTCCAGCCCGTGAGCATCGCGACCGCACGGTCGACCCGTTCGCCGGCAAGCGTGCCCGGGACGACGAACGGCTCCTCCGCTTCGTTCATCGCTCGCCGGCTTGCCGGACCGCCGGACCGAACAGGCTCCAGACGACGAGCAGCGCCGCGCCGACCGTGATCGCAGCGTCGGCGACGTTGAACGTCGGCCACCACCCGAGACGCACGAAGTCGACCACCGCGCCGCGACCGAAGCCGGGTGCGCGAGAGAGTCGGTCCGAGAGGTTGCCGATCGCGCCGGCGAGCACGAGCGACAACGCCACGACCGTGACGCGGTCGTCGGCACGTCGCACCGCTCGCACGAGCACCACGGTGATCACGACGGCGAGTGCCGCGAGCAACGGCGTGTACCCCTGGAACAGGCTGAACGCGCCGCCGGTGTTTCGATTCAGGCGAAGCTCCACGTCGTCGCCGATGACGGAGATCGGTGAACCGGGGAGCGCCGACACCGCCCACGCCTTCGTGGCCTGGTCGATCGCCACGATGGCGAGGACGATTGCGCCGCAGAGGAGCGCGCGGCGGCTCCGCGGGTCTCGGGCGGTCTCAGCGCCTTCGCTCGGCACGCGCCTTGCAGTCGACACACACGTCGGCCCACGGAATCGCCTCGAGCCGCTCGAGGGAGATCTTGCGACCGGCGTAGCGACAGACGCCGTACGTTCCGCGCTTCATGCGCGCGAGTGCGATGTCGATCGCCTCGACGACCTGGCGCGCTTGCGACGAGAGCAACAGGTCGCGCTCACGCTCGATGTTGACGGTGTCGCCCTCACCCGACTCCTCGTCGAACTGCGTGTCGCCGGCCTCTCGGTCGCGCGCCAGCTGCTCGGCCTCGGCCGCCAGCTCCTCGGCCTGGTGGAGCAGGCGCTGCTTCTCCTCGACCAGCTTCTGACGGAGCCGCTCCAGGGTCTTGGGCGAGAGGTTCGCCGGGCCGGGCGTCACCTCGAAGCCCGACAGCTCGCAGATCACGGTCTTCTTGCGCGCCGCGCCCGCCTTCGCCGGTGCCGCCTTCTTGGCCACCGCCTTCTTGGCCACCGCCTTCGGCGCCGGCGCCCTCTTGACCGTGCCCGCCTTCGCCGGCGCCGCCTTCTTGGCCACCGCCTTCTTGGCCGCGGCCTTCTTGGCCACTGCCTTCGGTGCTGGCGCCCTCTTGACCGCGGCCTTCTTCGGCGCGCCCTTGCGCGCGACCGCCTTCTTCAGCGGCTGCTTCTTCGCCGGTGTGGGTCTCCGTGAACGGCTCGCCTTCTTGGCCGCGGCCTGCTTCGCGGCGACCTGCTTGCCCCCCTTCGCCGGCGCGCGACGACCAGCCGACTTCTTGGCCGCTGCGGGCATAGCGTCCCCTTCGCTCCCAATTCGTCGTCGAGGACCGGCGTCCCGGCCGGGAGAGCGCCGGATCGTACCGGGCAGGATCGCGCGACTCCAACGTGGGGCCGCGACGGCGTCAGTCGAGCGCGCGGCGCCGGCGCGGGCCGTCGGGCGTTGCCGCCGCGTCCAGCGCCTGGCGCAGACGCGACTCCGCGTCCGCGACCTCGATGCCCTCGACTCGCAACCGCTTCACACGCGAACGCTCGCCGCTGACGATCGACACCTGCCGCTCGCTCACATCGAGCGTCTCCGCTACGAGCCCGATCGCCGCGCGGTTGGCCCGATCGTCGAGCGGCGGCGCGGCGACACGGAGCTTCAGCGCGTCGCCATGACGGCCCACGACTGCGCTCCGGCCCGCGCGTGGCTGCACGTGGACGCGCAGCACCACCCCGTCACCTTCGACCGTGTAGAGATCGGCGACTCCCGACACGCACACTCCGAATCGTCGACAGAACGCGCGAACCCGCACGATACGCTCCCGTTCGATGCCGTTCGAGGCCGTCGACCGCGACGTCGACCTCGTCGCGCTCGAGGCCCGCGTGCAGCGCCGGTGGGCCGACGACGACGTCTTCGCCGAGAGCCTGCGTCGCCGCGCGGACGCACCGGAGTGGGTGTTCTACGAGGGCCCACCGACCGCCAACGGCCGGCCCGGTCTGCACCACGTCTGGGCACGTTCGTTCAAGGACCTCTACCCGCGGTTCCACACCATGCGTGGGCGGTACGTCGCCCGCAAGGGCGGGTGGGACTGCCACGGCCTTCCCATCGAGCTCGAGGTCGAGAAGGAGCTCGGCTTCTCGGGCAAGCAGCAGATCGAGGAGTACGGCATCGCGGCGTTCAACCGCCGCTGCCGTGAGTCGGTCCACCGCTACGTCGAGGACTGGTCCGCGCTCACGACGCGCATCGGCATGTGGCTCGACACCGCCGATGCGTACTGGACCCTCACGACCGAATACGTCGAGAGCGTCTGGTGGCACATCAAGGAGATGTGGGACCGGGAGCTGATCTACGAGGGCTTCAAGGTCGTGCCCTATTGCGGGCGGTGCGGCACCGCGCTGTCGAGCCACGAGGTCGCGCTCGGCTACGAGGAGATCACCGAGCCCTCGGTCTACGTGCGCTTCCCCGTCGTCGACCGCGACTTCGACATCCTCGTGTGGACCACGACACCCTGGACACTGCCGTCGAACGTCGCGGTCGCGATCGGTCCCGACCTGGAGTACGTGCGCGTGCGCGGGAGGGACGGGCGGCGCGACCTCGTGATGGCCGCCTCCCGGGTACAGCCCGTGCTCGGCGACGACGTGCAGACGATCGGCACCGTCGCCGCCGACGAGCTCGTCGGGCTGCGCTACGAGCGCCCGTTCGACCTCGTCCCCGTCGAGCCGGACTCGGAGGCCTTCCGCGTGGTCGCGGCCGATTACGTGAGTGACGACGAGGGCTCGGGCATCGTGCACCTGGCTCCCGCGTTCGGCGAGGTCGACCGCGAGGTAGCCGAGCGCGAGCAGCTCCCGATGCTGAACCCCGTCGACGCGAGCGCTCGCTTCGTCAGCTCGGTGCCCCGCTATGGCGGGCAGCTCGTGAAGGACGCGGACCCCGGGCTCATCGACGACCTCGCCGCCGCGGGTCGCCTCGAGCGCGTCGTCGACTACACCCACTCGTACCCGCACTGCTGGCGCTGCGGCACGCCGCTCATCTACTGGGCGAAGCCCACCTGGTTCGCGCGGACGTCGTCGCGCAAAGCGGACCTGCTGCGTGAGAACGAGACCGTCGACTGGCATCCCGCGCACATCAAGCACGGGCGCTTCGGCGACTGGCTCGAGAACAACGTCGACTGGGCGCTCTCACGCGACCGGTTCTGGGGCACCCCGATCCCGGTGTGGCGCTGCCGCGACTGCAGCCACGACACGTGCATCGGGTCGGTGGCGGAGCTGTCCACCTTCGCCGGCCGTGACCTCACCGACGTCGACCTGCACCGCCCGGACGTCGACGAGATCGCGATCCCGTGCCCGGCATGCGGTGGCCGCGCCCGTCGCATCGAGGCCGTGCTCGACGCGTGGTTCGACTCGGGTGCGATGCCGGCATCGCAGTTCCACTACCCGTTCGAGAACGCCGACGTGTTCGAGCGGCGCTTCCCGGCCGACTTCGTCTGCGAGGCCATCGATCAGACGCGTGGCTGGTTCTACTCGCTGCTCGCGGTCAACACGCTCGTCTTCGACCGCGCGCCGTACCGGCACGTGGTCTGCCTCGCCCACATCGTCGACCGCGAGGGCCAGAAGATGTCGAAGTCGCGCGGCAACGACGTCGATCCGTGGACGATCCTGGAGCATCACGGCGCGGACGCGCTGCGTTGGTACTTCTTCTCGTCGGGGTCGCCGTGGACGAACCGGCGCGTCTTCGAGGAGGGCATCGACGAGACGACGCGGCGTGTGCTCCTGACGCTGTGGAACACCTACTACTTCTTCGTCACGTATGCGAACCTCGACGGGTGGGAGCCCGGCGGCGCCACGGTCGGCGCACCGGTCCACGTGCTCGACCGATGGGCGAGGTCGCGTCTTCACGCGACTGTCCGGGCGGTCACCGACGCGCTCGAGGCGTTCGACGCGCTCGCGGGCGCACAAGCGATCGAGCGGCTCGTCGACGACCTGTCGAACTGGTACGTCCGTCGCTCCCGGCCGCGATTCTGGAACTCGACCGACTCGGAGGCCCACACCACCCTGCACGAGTGCCTGCTGACTCTCATGAAGCTGCTCGCGCCGTACTGCCCGTTCCTCACCGACGCCGTGCACGTCAACCTCGCCCGCAGCCGAGAGTCGGTGCACCTCACCGACTGGCCCACGGTCGATTCGGGGGCGATCGACGAGGCACTCGAAACGGCGATGGCGGCCGTGCGACAGGTCGTGACGCTCGGGCGATCGGCTCGAACCGAGGCTCGCCTCAAGGTCCGCCAGCCGTTGCGTCGCGCCCTCGTGCTCGTGCCCCCCAACGAGGCGCTCCCCGCCGAGCTGCTCGCCGAGATCGCCGACGAGCTGAACGTCAAGCGGGTCGAGCTCGTCACGGACCTCGAAGGCCTCCTCGACTATTCGATCACACCCGTGTTCCGGCGACTCGGACCCAAGGTGGGGCCGCGGATGCCACGGGTCAAGGCGGCGCTCGCCGCGGTCGACGCCGCGGCTGTGCGTCGCGCACTCGACGACGAGGGCGTGTGCCGCCTGACGCTCGACGACGGCAGCACGGTCGAGCTCGGGCCCAACGACGTCGAAGTGCGGGCGGTGGCGCACGGCGAGCTCGCGCTCGCCCGCGAGGGCGCGTACGCCGTCGCCCTGGACACCGCCGTTGACGACGAGCTACGACGCGAAGGGATCGCGCGCGAGCTCGCGCGCGCGCTCAACGACCTCCGCAAGGCGCGTGAGCTGGCGCTCTCGGATCGGATCGGTGTCGACCTCTACGCGAGCGGCGAGGTTGCTGCAGCCGCGCGTGAGCACGGTGACTGGATCGCGGGTGAGGTCCTCGCGGTGAAGCTCGAGGTGCACGACCCCGGTGAAGATGTCGTCGGGACCGAGGGAGTCGACGGCGTGCTCGACATCGACGACCAGCGGGTCGGCGTGCGGCTCCGCGTGGCGTGACCGGGCGAGCTAGCGGCGGCGACGGAACAGGCGGCGCTCCTCCTCGGCCTCGTGGCCACCCTGCTCGAAGAAGTCCGTGTCGTCCTCGTCGGAGCCGAGCGGCGACTCGTCGCGCACGGCCTCGCGCAACGACGCGAAGAACGCGTCGTCGTCGAGGCTCTCGTGCTGACCGGTGTCATCGTGGTCGCCGAGATCGTCGCCGGCCCGTTCCTGGCCGGGCTGCGGCCCGTCCTGTGCCGCTTCTTCCGCGACGACCGCCGCGGGTGCTTCCCAGCCACCGGCCGGCTCCGGCCACGAGCCGCCCGTCTCGTCGACCTCGGCGTACGCCTGCACACCTTCGATCTGGACGCTCGACGTGCTCACCGCGCCTGCACCAGCCGGCGCCGCGCCGAAGCCCTCCTGGGATGCCGACCAGGTCGAGGCCGCGACGGGCACGTCGACCGCGTGCGGCTCGGGCCGGTCGCCGGCACCCTGACCGGTCGAGCCGAGCAGCTCGAGCTCGGCCTCGATCGCCCGGCGTAGTCGCTCGCGGTACTCCTGCTCGAAGCGCTCGAGCGCGTCGACGTCGGAGCTGAGCGTGTTACGCGCGTCGGACAGCCGCGCGATCTCCTCTTCGAGCTTGGTCCGCTCGGCGTCCGCGATGCGCCGGGCATTGGCCTCCGCTTCGGCGACGAGCTGCTCGGCCTTCGACTCCGACTCGGCAAGCATGTGCTGTGCCTTCGCGCGGGCCTCGGCTACCGCCTCGTCGGCTGCCTTCTGCGCGAGCACGAGCGTCCGTTGGATGACGTCGGTCTCCGACGTCCGGATCGGCGGCAACGGAGCGGCAGCCGCCGCCGCCGGCTGCTTCGCCGGCGCGGCCGCTTGCTTCGCGGCGGCGGGCGCCTGCGCGAGGCGCGCCTTCAGCTGCTGGTTCTCCTCCTCGAGATGCTCGATCGTCGCGGCCGCGCGTTCGAGGAGCTCGTCGACGTCGTCGCGGTGGTAGCCGCGCCAAGCCTCGCGAATCTCGATGTCGCGCAGCTCTTGGGGGGTCACATCCATCGAAGCCATGGCGTTCAATGCTAGCCAGTCGCCTCAGGGGCCTCCCTACCCACAGATCGCCTGGCGCACGATGAACAGGCCGAACGTGAGGACCAGGAACGACAGATCGAACATGCCGGCGGGCGGGATGACGCGGCGCAGCGGCCGGAGCGCCCACTCGGTGAGGTCGTAGAGCAGGCTGTTCACCTGGGCCATCGCCGTGCCCGGGCGCACGGGGAACCACGAGAGGACGGCGCGCGCGAACAGCACGACGATGAAGACCGTGATCAGCGCGCAGAGGATGGTCACCGCGGCTCAGCGCCGGTAGAGGCCACGCGCCTCGAGCCGCTCCTTCTCCTCCTCGGAGAGCTCTACGTTCGTCGGGGCGAGCAGGAACACCGAGTCGGCCACGCGTGACATGGAGCCCCCGACGGCGTAGGCCAACCCACTCGAGAAGTCGATCAGGCGGCGCTGGAGCTCGCGCGAGCTCGCCTGGAGGTTCAGGATCACCGCCTGGTTCGACTTCACCCGGTCACCGATCTCCTGGGCGTCGTTGAAGCCACGAGGCTCGACGACATGGACCCGCGCCGCGGTGGTCGGGACGGCCCTGACGACGGCCGGCCTGGGCATCGAGACCCCGGACGGTGGCTCGTCGCGCGGCACCGGACGGACGGTGGCGTCACCGTATCCGGAGTGCCCGGTCGGGCCGGGCCCGACGACGACGGGCTCCCGCGGCTCGCGTATCGGGCGGACGTCACGGGACTCGCCCGGGTGCGCACGTGGCGCGGGCTCGCGGTAGTCCTGCCCGCGACCGTCGGTGGCGTGGTTCGCGCTCTCTTCGTGCCCGTAGCCGGGCGCGTAGCCACCGGGGCCGTACCCGGGGTCGCCGTACCCCTCGTCGTACTGGTCGTACGTGTACTCGTCGTCGTCCTGGAGACCGAGGTACACCATCGCGCGACGCCACAACGAAGCCACAGATCGGCGCTTTCGACTCGAGACCTTGGTTCTCGGGCGTGCCGGATGGACGCCCTCCGGCGCGCCAGCCTACCGCCGACACCCGCCGATCTGGTGCCGCAGATCACCGTGCCGGCGATCGGGACGGCTCCCCGATCACGGGCGCTCGCCGAACAGGGCCCGTCCGACCCGCACGATCGTTGCACCCTCTTCGATCGCGATCTCGAAGTCGTCGGTCATCCCCATCGACAGCGCACGGACCTCGCTGCGAGCCGCGAGATCACGCAGCGCGGCGAACCACCGGCGCGGGTCGTCACCGACGGGCGGAATCGCCATGAGCCCGTCGACGCGAAGGCCGAGCTCGGCGAGCGCGTCGACGAGCGCACCGGTCTCACTCGGCGAACATCCCGACTTCTGTGGCTCGCCCCCGATGTTGACCTCCACGAGGACGGCAGCGCCCGGGGCGTGGCGCGCGATCGCCTCACCGAGCTCGACGCGGTCGACGGACTGCCACAGGGTGATCCACGGCGCCAGCGCGCGCACCTTGTTGCGCTGGAGCGATCCGAGGAAGTGCCAGCGGGGCGGCTCGGGAGCCCGGGCGAGGCCGGGCGCCTTCGCGAGCAGCTCCTGGGCGCGGTTCTCGCCGACGTCCACGACGCCGGCCGCCAGCGCCTCGGCGATTCGATCGGCGGGCACCGTCTTCGTCGCTCCGACGAGCGTGACGGCCGCCGGGTCCCGCCCGGTGCGCCGTGCCGCAGCCGACATGCGCTCGCGCACGTCGTCGACGCGGCTTCGGATCTCGCCGGTCATGCCTCGAGGAGCGCGATCAGGGCCTGGCGCCCGGTCCGCCCGTCGCGCCGGTACGAGAAGTGGTTCGGCGACGCGGCGGTGCAGATCCCGGCGTCGTCGAGACTCGCCACACCGGCCCGCTCGAGCGCCGCACGCACGGCCGCGGGGATGTCGAGCGCCGGCTCCCCCGTCGCAGTGCGCGCGGCGACCGCTTCGCCGTAGCGCTCGACGAGCCGTGCGAGGTCGCCCGGGCCGAATGCATATCGAGCCGGATGGATGCACGGGCCGAGTGCAGCCTGCACCGCGCCTCCGCCGACCCTTCGGAGGCGCGCCACCGCGGCTTCCACGATGCCGGCGAGCAGGCCCGGCCAGCCGGCGTGCACGACCGCGACCGCGTCGTCGCACGCGAGGGCGAGCGGGGCACAGTCAGCCGTCAGCACGACGAGTGGCACACCGCGTCGGCGGGTGACGGCAGCGTCGGCCTCGGGCATCGTGACGGGTGTCTCGGGGCGTGGCGTCGCGTCGACGACGTTCGCGCCGTGCACCTGGTGGAGCCAGCACCACCGTGAGGGGCTCGCCAGCCCCAGCCGAGACGCCAGGCGCGTCCGGTTCTGATCCACCCGCGCCGGCTCGTCACCGACGTGGTGCGCGAGGTTCGCGGAGTGGTACGGCGGCTCGGAGGTGCCGCCGTGCCGGTCGGTCCAGATGATCCGAGCAGGGCCGAGACCCGACTCGATCAAGGCGTTGGATCAGACGGACAGCATCGAGCGGGAGTGCTCAGCGCAGGAACTCGGGCACGTCGAACTCGTCGTCGTCGCCCAAGTCCTCGTCGTCCGTGTCGGACGCCTCGTCGCGAAGCCCGAGCGTGGGCTCGGCACGACGAGCCGTGAGCTTGGTGTCGCCGTCGTAACGGTCGAAGCCGGCGGCGATGACCGTGATGCGCACGTCGTCGCCGAACGCGTCGTCGATGACCGCACCGAAGATGATGTTCGCGTCGGGGTGCGCGGTCTCCTTGACGATCTCGGCGGCCTCGTTGACCTCGAAGAGCCCGAGATCGGACGGGCCGGAGACGTTCAGGAGCAGACCGCGAGCACCTTCGATGCTCGCCTCGAGCAGCGCACTCGAGATCGCGGACCGCGCCGCCGTCATCGCGCGTCCTTCACCGGACGCCTCCCCGACGCCCATGAGCGCGGTGCCCGCGTTCTGCATGATCATCCGAACGTCGGCGAAGTCGGTGTTGATCAGCCCCGGTGTCGTGATGAGGTCGGTGATGCCCTGCACACCTTGGAGCAGCACGTCGTCGGCCATCTTGAACGCGCTCAGCAGCGACGACTTCTCGTCGGCGACGTCGAGCAGGCGGTCGTTCGGGATCACGATCAGCGTGTCGACCTTCTCGCGCAGGCGTTGGATGCCGCTCTCGGCCTGCACCGACCGCCGGCGGCCTTCGAACCCGAACGGGCGGGTGACGATGGCGATCGTCAGCGCGCCGAGACCGCGGGCGATCTCGGCCACGATCGGTGCGCCACCGCTCCCGGTGCCGCCACCCTCACCGGCCGTGATGAACACCATGTCGGCGCCCTTGAGCACCTCTTCGATCTCGTCGCGGTGGTCCTCCGCGGCCTGCCGGCCGATGTCGGGGTCGGAGCCGGCGCCGAGACCGCGCGTCAGCTGGCGACCGATGTCGAGCTTGACATCGGCGTCGCTGATCAGGAGTGCCTGTGCGTCGGTGTTGACCGCGACGAACTCGACGCCCTTGAGCCCGACGTCGATCATCCGGTTGATGGCGTTGACGCCCCCGCCGCCGACGCTGGATACCCGGGTCCCGGTTCGGGTCACCATGACCATTCTCGTCGCGAGCGGCTGCGGGGTGAGGGATCTGGTGGTCGCCACCCGTTCCGAGCGCACGAACCCTGAGTCGGGACCCGGATGCTCGGGTGACGAAACCGTCATTGGTCCCGAAAACGCTACCGAATCCACGCTGTCCCCTCCAACCTCAACTCTCCCGTGGTCAGCCGGTGGCCGGAGCCGTCGGCACGGCCACGTCGATGTAGGCGGTCGGCACGCCGCTGCGGGCGCCGAGCACGGCGAGCGCAGCCCGGACCTTCTCGGCAAGCGCCTGCCCGTCGCCGAGCCGCAGCTGGGGCCCCTGCGCGAGCACCACCGTCGCCTGCCCGCGCTCGACCGTGACGACGGCGGTCGTCCGGCGCACGTCGCCGGGAAGCGCGGCTGCGACCCGGGCGGCGAGGGGAGACGCGAGGCGGTGCGACGAGGTCGCGGGCTTCCCGGGGCCGAGCCGGGGCAGACCCGCGGACGGCGCCGCGAGCGTGTCGATGACCACGCCGCGCCGGTCGATGACCGCGGCCCGACCGTACGGATCGGGAGCCCAGCCGACGGCGACGCGGGCGGTCACGGCGATGCGCAACGTACCGGGCAGCTGTCGCGAGACGCTCGCGTGCGCGACCCACGGCAGTGCCTCGATCCGCGCCTCGACCTTCCCGGTGTCGACGAGCAGCGTCGGGTCGCCACGCGTGACGCCCGCAGCGTCGCGCACCGCTTGCGCGCGCTCCGCCCCGACGCCTGCAACCGCGATCGAGTCGACGTCGAAGAGCGGTGAGAAGAGCACCGCGGCTGCGACGGCGGTGGCGACGGCGAGGGCCAGCAGCGCCAGAAGGCGCCGCAAGCGGCGCCGCCCCTCTTCGCGCTTCACCGCGACTCGGCGGGCCCGCATCCGCGGGTCGATGCGCGCTCGCACGAGCGCACGGCGCTGCACGGGTGCGTACGTGCTCACGGCGGATCCTCCAACGCTGCGCCCTCGGTCCCTTCGCTCCCCGCTCCGTGGTCCCGGAGGTCATCGTCCGGGAACCCCACCATCCGCAGCTCGGGGACGAGGCGCACCCCCGTGGCCGCGGCCACACGCGCTTGCACCTCGCCCACGAGCGCGTGGACGTCGGTCGCGGTGGCGCCCGGCTCGGCCTGGAAGAAGTTCGCGTGCTTCAGCGACACGACCGCGGCGCCGACACGGAGCCCCTTGCAACCCGTCACGTCGATCAGGCGGCCTGCCGAGTCACCCGGTGGATTGCGGAAGACGGAGCCCGCGTTCGAGCCACCCGGTTGGTGCTCGCGACGCCAACGGACGATCTCCGCGATCCGGGCTTCGCATTCTTCTGGGAGGTCACGCGCGACCGCGAACTCGGCTCTCGTCACCACCTCGCTCGGCGCGAGCGCGGAGGAGCGGTACCCGAGCTCGAGCGTGGCCACGTCACGGGGCTCGACCTTCGCGTGCTCCCCGGCGCGCAGATCGAGCACCCATGCCCGGCGTATGACCTCGCGGGTCTCGCGGCCATGACCGCCCGCGTTCATGCGCACCGCGCCGCCGACGGACCCGGGGATGCCCACGTAGAACTCGAGACCGGTGAGCCCGACGCCGGCGGTGCGGCGCGCCAGCACGGGGAGCGCGACGCCGCCGCCGGCACGCACGGTGCCGCCGTCCGGGTCGAGCTCCACCTGCTCGAACGCGCCCTCGAGCACGAGCGCGACGCCGGCGAACCCGTCGTCGGCAACGAGGAGGTTCGAGCCCCGTCCCACGACCAGGACCGGCACCGAATGGCCGTGCGCCTCGAAAGCCGTCGCGACCTCGGCGAGCGCCCGCTCGTCGGTCACCCGCACCACGACCGCCACCGGCCCGCCGAGGCGGTAGGTCGTGAGGTCGGCGACCGATACTTCGCGCGCCACGACACCCGGCAGACGTTCCTCGAGCGCAGCGGCGACACGGTCGAGGCTCATGTCGGCTCCGCGTCGCGCCTGAGCCACTCGTCGGGCACGCTCGTCAGGTCGCCCGCGCCCAGGGTCAGGAGCACGTCACCATCGCGCGCGAGCCCGAGCGCGTGCTCGACCACATCGGCTCGCTTCGGGAGATACGTGACGGGGAGCGCCGGATGCGCGTCGAGGACCGCGCGCAGGATCAGCCGTCCGGACACACCCGGCTGTGGGGCTTCCCCCGCCGGGTACACGTCGGTCAGCACCACTGCATCGGCGCCGACGAACGCGTCGGCAAAGTCGCGCCACAGCGACGCCGTGCGCGTATAGCGGTGAGGCTGGAACACCGCGACGACACGGCGCCACTCGCCCTCCCGCGCCGCGCGAATCATGGCGGCGATCTCGCCCGGGATGTGCGCGTAGTCGTCGACGAGCGTGACACCGCCGACGGTGCCGCGGAACTGGAATCGCCGGGCCACGCCGGCGAAGCCACCCAACGCCCGGGCTACCGCATCGAACGGCACACCGATCTCGAGCGCGAGCGCGGTCGCGCCGGCCGCATTCAGCGCGTTGTGCCGCCCGGGTACGGGGAGCTCGATCATCCGGCGGTCGCCGCCGGCGTCCAGGACGAACCGGCTGCCGGTGCGACCACCCTCGTAGTCGCAGACCCGATAGTCGGCGCCGTGGGCCCAGCCGTAGGTCCGGGCACCCGGACTCGCCGCCGCGAGCCGAGCGGCGATCGGGTCGTCCGCGCACAGGACGCGCGCGCTGGGCGCGCCGGCGATGAACCGTGCGAACGATTCGACCAGTGCATCGAACCCGCCGTAGTGGTCGAGGTGATCGGGCTCGATGTTCGTGACGATTGCCGCGTCCGGCGCCAGCTCGAGGAACGTGCCATCGCTCTCGTCGGCTTCGACGACGAGCCACTCGCCGGTGTCGTACGCCGCGTTCGTGCCGACCTCGTTGAGGTCCCCACCGATCACGAAGCTGGGGCGCCAGCCCGCGGCGCGCAGGCACAACGCGAGCATCGAGGCGGTGGTCGTCTTGCCGTGGCTCCCGGCCACGGCGATCGATCGCCGCGTCGCGACGATCGCGCGCAGGGCGTCGGCCCGTCGTAGTACCGGCACTCCCCGTGCCGCGGCAGCTTCGACCTCCGGGTTCGTCGATGGGATCGCGGTCGAGACCACGACGGCATCCGCGTCGGCCGGGAGGTTCGCGGCGTCGTGACCGACGCGCGCGTCGATCGCGGCGGCTCGGAGACGACGCAGGGCTTGCGAGTCCTTGAGGTCGGAGCCGCTGACCCGATGACCCATGCGCGCGAGCACCGTCGCGATCGCGCTCATGCCCGCGCCACCGATGCCGACGACGTGCACCGTACGAGGCGGGCTCAAGTCGAGGTCAGCGCGGGTCACCGGCGGCCTCCTCCACAAGGTCGGCGACACGCGCCGCCGCGTCCGCATGGGCAAGCGTGAGCGCAGCCTCGCCCATCGCATCGAGCCGGTCGGATGCGTGCAACAGCGACGTCAGCTCCACGTCTATGCGCGCGCCGTCGAGCTCCGCGTCGGGTACGAGCACCGCGGCACCCGCGTGCACGAAGACCTGCGCGTTCCGCGTCTGGTGATCGCCGGGCGCTCCCGGCAACGGGACCAGCACGGCCGGCATGCCCGTCACCGCGAGCTCGGCGACCGTCACGGCGCCGGCCCGGCAGACGAGCAGCGTGGCTCGCCCGTACAGCTCGTCCATGCGGTCCTCGTAGGCAACCAGCTCGTAGGCAAGCGCGTCATCGGGACGGCGGATCGCGGCGAGTCGCGCGCTGCAGCCGGCGTACCCGCGCTCACCGGTGATGTGGCGGACGACGACGTCGTCGCGCCCGCGCCAACGCTCGTAGAGGCCGAGCCCGGCGTCGTTGAGCCGGCCCGCGCCGAGGCTGCCACCGACGATCGCGATCACCGGGCGTCCAGGCGCCGGCTTCCGCCGGACCGCCGCGACCGCCTCCCGCACGGGGTTGCCGGTGAGCACCGCGCCCCGCAAGCGCGTGCCGGGCAACGACACCGCGGCGCGCGCGCCGAGGCGGACCGCGAGCCGGTTCGTCAGACCCGGCGCGGCGTTCTGCTCGTGGACGACCGCGGGCACGCTCCGGAGACGCGCCGCGAGCGTGCACGGCAGCGCGGCATAGCCCCCCACACCGAACACGACGCGGGGACGACGGTGCCGCACGATCCTCACGGCGCTCGCGAACGCGCGCATGAGCCCCCAGGCCGCTCCGAGATTGTCGCGGACCGCGGCGAGCCGCAGACTGCGACGGATCCCGCGTCCGGGCAACAACTCGATGGCGAAACCGGCATCGGGTACGGCACGCGCCTCGAGCCCGCGCCGCGCGCCGACGAACTGCACCTCGGCGCGCGCGTGACCGCGCCGAACCAGCTCTTCGGCGACGGCGATCGCGGGGTAGACATGGCCACCGGTCCCACCACCCGTCACCAGCGCGTAGGTGCGGTCGTCCGGAATGCTCATCGCGATTGGCGGGCGACGTTGCCCAGAATGCCGGCTGCGACCATCGTGAAGACGAGCGCCGAGCCACCGAACGAGACGAAGGGGAGCGGGATCCCGGATACCGGCAGCAACCCGACGACACCACCGATGTTGACCGCGGCCTGCGCGACCACCCAGACCGTGATGCCCGTGGCAAGCAGCATCCCGAAGCGATCGGGTGCGCGCAGCGCGGTGCGGATGCCCAGGACCGCGAACGCGACGAACAGGCCGAGGACGATGGTCGTCCCGATGAGCCCGAGCTCTTCGCCGATCACCGCGAAGATGAAGTCGGTGTGAGCGTTCGGGAGGAACAACCACTTCGACCGGCCAGCGCCGAGGCCCACGCCGTCGATGCCGCCACTCCCGAGCGCGATCAGCGACTGCACGATCTGGTAGCCGGTGTTGGACGGGTCGGTGCTCGGATGCAGGAACGTGAGCACGCGCGCGCGCCGGTACGGGGCCGCGACTGCAAGGAGCGCGGCGAGCCCGACGCCCGACGCGCCGACCACCGCGAGGTGACGCAGCCGCACGCCCCCGGCGACGAGCACCGCGGCCGCGATCACACCGAGCAGGATTGCCGAGTCGAGATCCGGCTCGAGCGCCACGAGGGCGCCGTAGCCCGTGGCGACCACGAGCACCGGCCGCAGCACGCGGCGCCAGTCCCACAGCTCGCCCTCCCGTCGGGTGAGCAGGTCGGCCGCGAACAGGACGACCGCGAGCTTGGCGAGCTCGGTCGGCTGGAACCGCCAGACGCCGATCCCGAGCCAGCGCCGCGATCCGGCCACATGACTCCCGATCCCGGGTACGAGCACGAGGACGAGGAGCCCGCCCGTGACCACGAGGAGCGGGCGCACCCAGCGGCGCCAGCGCCGGTAGTCGATGCCCAGGGCGACCGCGAACCCCAGCACGCCCAGGAGCGTCCAGATCAGCTGGCGCTCGAAGAAGTACCACGCCGAGCCGTAGCTCGTGAGCGAGAACACCGACGAAGCGGACAGGACCATCACGACACCGACGACATTCAGGACGCCGACCGTCGCGAGCAACAGGACAAAGTTGGCGGGCGGCGGGCGGCGCGGCGACAGCCCCGAGCGCTTCAGTGTCGACGTGACGGTCACGGGCCGACCTCTACGAGGTCGCGGACCTCGCTCGCGAAGTCCGCGCCGCGAGCCGCGTACGAGTCGTACCAGTCGAAGGAGGCGCACGCCGGCGAGAGCAACACGGTGTCACCGCGGCGGGCGTACGCGGCCGCGGTGCGAACGGCATCGCGCATCGAGGTCGCCACCGTCAGTGGCACGGTGCCTGCAAAAGCCTGCGCGATCTCGGTCGCGGCGTCGCCGATCGCCACGATCGCGCGCAACCGCGGCGCGAGCACCCGGAGCGCCGAGAGGTCGAGACCCTTGTTCCGCCCACCGGCGATCAGCACCACGTCGTCGAGGCCGCGCACCGCGGCAAGCGTCGCGTGGACGTTGGTGGCCTTCGAGTCGTCGACGTATCGAACGCCGTCGTGCTCGGTCACGAGGCTCATCCGATGCGGCAACGGCGGGACCGTGGCGAGTGCCCTCGCGATCGCGCTCGTCGTGGCGCCGACGGCGCGGGCGACCGCTGCGGCCGCGAGCGCGTTGGCGACATCGTGCGACGCGCGGCGAGGCAACGCGCTCAGTGACACGAGCTCGGAGCCGTCGTCGGCAACCAGCAGCTCGCCGGTTGCGGCGTGGACCACCCGGTACCCACTGGCCGCGCCCGGCGCGACCGAGAAGGCCACTCGACGCGCGGGCGCGGCGGCCTCGAGCCCCGCGACGACCGGGTCGTCGGCGTTGAAGACGAGGAGGTCGTCGTCACGCTGCCGAGCGAACACATTCGCCTTCGCGTGCGCGTAGGCCTCGGCCGTGCGGTGCCAGTCGAGGTGGTCGTCGCCGATGTTGAGGAGCGCCGCGACCCGTGGGCGGAACACCTCGGTGAACGCGAGCTGGAACGAGGACACCTCGGCAACGACGACATCGACGTCGTCGTTGACCGCGTCGAGGAGTGGCCGGCCGATGTTGCCCGCCGCGACCACCCGCACGCCCGCAGCGTCGAGCATCGCCGCGACCAGCGACGTGACCGTGGTCTTGCCGTTCGTACCCGTCACGGCGAGCACGGTGGGCCGGCCGGCTGCGTTCGCGACTTCCGCCGCCACGTCGATCTCGGAGCGCACCACGATTCCCGCTCGCCGTGCCGCAGAGATCGCGGGGTGCCGCTCCGCCACGCCGGGGCTGGGAACCACGAGATCCGAGGTCGCGACGAGCCCGGCGACGTCGCTCGGTCCCGGCGTTTCGAGCACGTCGGCACCCGACGCGCGCGCGAGCGCGACCCGGTTGTCGTAGTCGCGCGCCCCCGGGTGATCCTCGACGACCACGACCTCGTCGCCGAGGCTCGCGAAGTGGCGCACCACCGCCTCACCCGTGGCTGCAAGGCCCACGACGACGACGCGCATCAGTCGATGACCCCGGGGATGTTGATGAAGTCGGCGTAGAACAAGCCCAACGCGAGCGCGACGCAGACACCTGCGAAGAGCCAGAAGCGCACGATCACCGTGAACTCGGGCCAGCCCGATACCTCGAAGTGATGGTGGATCGGTGCCATGCGCAGTGCTCGCCGGCCGAAGCCACGGAACGAGATCACCTGCGCGATGACGCTCAGCGTCTCGACGACGTAGAGCCCGCCGAGGACGGGGAGCAGCAGGATGGTCTTCGAGAGCAACGCGAGCCCCGCGATGGCACCGCCGACCGCGAGCGAGCCGGTGTCACCCATGAAGATGCGCGCCGGCGCGGCATTCCACCAGAGGAAGCCACCACATGCGCCGGCGAGCGCAGCGGCGACGACCGCCGTGTCGATCGCGGCCGCGGGGCGGACGCCGTACACGACACCGTGACGAAACTGCCAGAAGGAGATGATCATGAACGCCACGAAGACGAGCGTCGCCGAGCCGGCGGCGAGCCCGTCCATCCCATCGGTGAGGTTGACCGCGTTCGACGTGCCGTAGATCACGAGCACGGCGAACGCGAACCACAGCCACGACCCGAGGTTCAAGTCGAGCGAACGCGTGAACGACAGATGCGTGGACGCGTGCACCCAGTTCAGCGCGAGGAGCGCGAACCCGCTGGCGACGAGGAGCTGGCCGGCGGTCTTCCCGCGCTTTCGCAAGCCGAGATTGCGGTGCCTCCGGACGCCGAGGTAGTCGTCGACGAAGCCGACCGCCGCGAGGCCGACCACGAGCACGAGCAGGGTCAGGCCGGTGCGGGCGAACTTCACCTGCTCGCTGCGCACGTGGGCAACGAGGTAGCCGATGAGCGCGCCACCGACGATCGCGAGGCCTCCCATCGTCGGGGTGCCGGCCTTCTGTGCGTGGGGATGCGTGAACGGACCATCGTCACGGATCAGCTGACCGATACCGCGCGCGCGCAGCGCGCGGATGAGGAACGGCGTCCCGAGCACGCTCACGGCAAACGCCATGCCCGCCGCGATCAAGAGCGAGATCACGAGCCTGCTCCCGACAGCAGTGCGGTCGCGACCTCCTCGAGCCCGACGGCCCGGCTTCCCTTCACGAGGACGGCGTCGCCCGCCCGCGCTTCGTCGAGCGCGACCGCGACCGCGGCCTCGGCGTCCGGCGCGACCACGACGGGGACACCGGCTGATCGAGCGCCTGTCGCGAGCTGCTCGGCGTGCGGGCCGACCGCGACCACGAGGTCGACCCCGACCTGACCTGCGAGCGCCCCCGCCGCGACGTGCTCGGCCTCGGCGTACTCACCGAGCTCGAGCATCTCCCCCAGCACCGCGATCCGTCGGCCGCGGCAGTCCAGGCGGGCCAGCGCACGCACCGCTGCCGCCACCGATGTGGGGCTCGAGTTGTACGCGTCGTTGAGCACGATGATCCCGTCGGGCGTTCGCGACAGCTCCATCCGCCACGCCGCGCCCCGCGCGGCACCCAGTCCGGCGACGGCCTGCTCGAGGGAGACGCCGAGCCAGAGCGCGACCGCGGCGCCCATCGCCGCGTTCTCGACGTGGTGCTCGCCGCGCAGCGTCAGCCGGACGGTCGCCGACCCCCATGGCGTCTCCAGCCGGAACCGTGGGCGCAGATCCTCGTCGAGCACCACGTGGCCGAAGCGGACGTCGGCCGCGCTCGCCGCGCCGACGCGCAAGACGCGTGCGCGCGTGCGCGCCGCGAGATCCGGCGTCGCGTCGCAACCGTCGTTCAGCACCGCGAGTCCCTCCGGTGGAAGGGCCTCGAGGAGCTCGCCCTTGACGCGCGCGATGCCGGCCCGCCCGGCGAGAAGCTCGGCGTGCGCCATCCCGACGTGGGTGACCACGCCGACCTCCGGGCGCGCGATCGCTGCGAGCTCGGCGATGTTGCCCGCAAAGCGGGCTCCCATCTCGGCGACGACGACTTCGACCGACTCGTCCGCGTCGAGCAGGGTCAACGGGAGACCAGTCTCGTTGTTGTAGGACGCGTGGCTCGCGTGCACCCGGCGACCGGGCGCGACCGCCGCCGCGATGAGGTCCTTCGTCGCGGTCTTGCCGGCCGACCCGGTGACGCCCACCACGGTGGCGCGTGCAAGCTGCCGGCGCGCGACGCGGCCGAGCGTCGCAACCGCGGTCAGCGGGTCAGCGACCTGTACGAGTGTCCTTCCTCCCGTCAATCCATCGGGCCGGCGACGCACCACGGCGATGGACGCACCGCGCTCGAACGCATCCGAGACGAATGCGTGACCGTCGCGGGCTGCCTCGAGCGCGAAGAAGCACCCGGCGGGGCGCACCAGACGGGAGTCGATCGTGAACGACGACGCCCGAGCATCGCTTCGCCCGGTGAGCACCTCACCCGCGGTCGCCCGCGCGATCGTCGCCGCGGTCAGCTCCACGTGAGCGCCCCGAGCTCTTCGCGCACGACCACGCGATCGTCGAACGGCACGGTGATGCCGCCGGTCGTCTGGCCCGACTCGTGCCCCTTGCCCGCGACGAGCACGACGTCACCGGGCGTCGCGGCCGCGAGTGCGATGCGAATGGCGCTCCGTCGGTCGAGGTCGACGACCACTCGTCCGTTCGCGTCGCGCAGGCCGACCAGCACCTCCTCGGCGATGCGTTCGGGCTCCTCGGATCGCGGGTTGTCGTTCGTCAGCACGATCTCGTCGGCTCCGGCGGCGGCGGCACGGCCCATCAGCGGACGCTTCGAGCGGTCACGATCGCCCCCGCAACCGAACACGACGATGACCCGGTGCGTGCCGGCGAGCTCGCGTGCTGCCGACAGCGCGGTGTCGAGCGCGGCGGGCGTGTGCGCGTAGTCGACGAGCACCGCGAACGGCTGTCCCGCATCCACGGCCTCGAGACGGCCCGGAACGACCACGTCGGCCTGCAGTCCGGCGACCACCGCTTCCCACGGCAGCGCCGCCGCGCGCGCCGTCGCCGCGGCCGCGAGCACGTTCTCGACGTTGCCGTGGCCGACGAGCCGCACCTCCAGGCTCGCGGCCTGTCGGGCCCGCCGGTCGACGAGGGTCAGTCGTGTGCCGTCACGGACGGGCACGACCGAGTCGGCACCGAAGTCTGCGTCCGCGACTGCCATGCCGAACGTGACGACCTGGAGGCCCTGCGCTCGGGAGCGCTCGCCGAGCTCCACTCCGTGCGGGTCGTCGGCGTTCACAACCGCGATACCGGCGCGGCCCGGCTCGAACAGCCGTGCCTTCGCCTCGAAGTAGGCGTCGACGCCCCCGTGGTAGTCGAGATGCTCGTGGGAGAGGTTCGTGAAGCACGCCGCGGTGAAGCGCGTGCCGTCGACTCGATGCTGCGCGAGCGCGTGCGAAGACACCTCCATCGCGACGATCGCGACGCCCGCGTCACGCATGCGCGCGAGCAGCCCCTGCAGCTCGGTTGCCTCCGGCGTCGTGTGCGCAAGCGGGAGCGACTCACCGTCGATCCGCGCCCCGGTCGTGCCCACGATCCCGACCCGTTCGCCGGCTGCCCCGGCGATCGCCTCGAGCAGGTAGGTGACGGTGGTCTTCCCGTTCGTGCCCGTGACCCCCAGGCACCGCATCGAGGTCGACGGCCACCCGTGGAGGCGGGCCGCGGCCGGTCCGAGCGCCTCCCGCACATTCGCGACTCGGGCCTCCGCGACCCCGAGATCGAGGTGCCGCTCCACGAGGAGTGCCACCGCGCCGGTCGCGATCGCGTCGGGCGCATGGGCGTGCCCGTCGGTCCGGGCACCGGTGATGCACGCGAAGCAGTCGCCCATGACGGTCGCGCGGCTGTCGTGCGTGAGGCCATGCACGTCGACCTGCCGGTCGTCGCGCACCTCGAGCACGTCAACGTCGGCCAAGAGCTCGCCTAGCTGCACGCGCGCGGTCCTCTCCACCACTCCGCCGGAGTCGTCAGGGTATCGGGCGACCCTCCCGCTGCCGCGACGCCCGTCACTGCGCCGGAACCCGTTCGACGGCGAGCGCGTACTGCATGATGCGGGCGAACACCGGCGCCGCCACCTGGCCCCCGAACACGTTCGACTGTGGCTCGTCGAGCACGACGATCCCGGCGAGTCGGGGCGCATTGGCGGGCGCGAAGCCCGCAAACGACGCCACGTACCTGTACGGCGGCTTGTCGTAGGGAGGCTTGCGTGCGGTGCCGGTCTTCCCCGCCACCCGATAGCCCGGAATCTGGGCCTTCGTACCGGTGCCCGACGCGACGACCGCCTCGAGCATCTCCCGCATCGAGGCGGACGTGGTGTCCGAGACCACGCGACGGGTCGTACCGAGCGGTGCGTCGTGGCGCTCCCCCGCGGCATCGATCGTCGCGGCAACGAGCCGGGGGGCCCGCGCCACACCGCCGTTCGCGATCGTGAGGTAGACGTCGAGCATCTGCATCGCGGTGACGGCGATGCCGTTGCCGATCGGCATCGACGCGAGGCTCGTGTCGTTGTACTGGTCGAGTGGCAAGAGCAGCCCGGGTGCCTCACCCGGGAAGTTCAGCCCGGTCGGTGCCCCGAATCCGAATGCGCGCAGGGCCGCGTCGAAACGCTCCTTGCCCAACATGCGCGCGGTCAGGATCGTTCCGACGTTCGACGACTCGCGCACGATGTCCCGAATGGACATCGCGGTCTGGTGCGTCTCGACGTCCTGGTACTTCTGGCCGTCGACCACGAGCGCCTGCGGGACGGACAGCACCGTGTCGGGGTTCACGACCCCGGCCTCGAGCGCGGCGGCGATCGTCACGACCTTGTTGGTCGACCCAGGCTCGAACACGTCGGTGAGCGGTCGGTTGTGCTCGTTCGCCGTTGCCGCATGGGCCGGCGTGTCACGGGCCGGTCCGTCGACGCTGGCCATCGCCAGGATGTCACCGGTCTGGACATCGGCGATCACCGCCATGCCGCCGCCCTTGGCCTCGGCGCGCGTGACTTCCTCGGCGAGCACCCGCTCGACCTCGAACTGCATCGACCGGTCGATGGTGAGCAGGAGGTCGGAGCCGCGCTCGGCGGGACGCACCCGCCGCTCGCCGTCGGGGATCTCCCGACCTTCCGGGTCCTCCTCCACCCGCATGCGACCCGGGCGGCCCGCGAGCGTCCGCTCGTCACCAGCCTCCAGCCCGCCGAGACCACTGTTGTCGATCCCGACCCAGCCGATCAGTGGAGCCGCAAGCGGATCGGACGGGTAATAGCGCTTCGACTCGGGGACGAAACCGACTCCGCGCAACCCGAGGGCGCGGACCTTCGCCGCGACCGCCGGCTCGACCTGGCGTGCGACGTACACGAACGCATGGTCACGATCGCTCAGCTGATTGCGGAGCGCGCGCTCGTCCACGCGCACGAGCGGCGCGAGACGGGCCGCGACCACCGCCGGCTGCTCGATCTGACGCGGATTCGCATAGATGCTGGAACGACCGACCGAGATCGCGAGATCGTTGCCGTTCCGGTCGAAGATGCTCCCGCGCTCGGCGGCGAGCGTCACCGTGTGCGTGCGCTGGTCGAGTCCGAGTGCCGCGTAATGGCGACGATCGCCCGCCTGCAGGTCGACGAGACGGACACCGATCAATGCGAAGACCGCGACCATGACGACGAGCAGCGCCCGAAGGCGCCGGGGCGAGCGGGCAGCCAGGCTGCGCGCGAGGTGCCGCGAGCCCGCTGCCGTGCGCGAATGCGCACCGTGGCGTGCACGCGGCGCGACATGCGTGCCTCTGCGCGGCGGCCTTCTACGGACCGGCGGGCGGGACGGCGTCTGCGTGCCGACCCGCGTGCTCACGGGACCGCGAACGACTTCTTGACGTCCTGCGCGCCCTCGAGGGTCGGCGTGGTCGCGTGTGGCTCCGGGACGGCGCCGCTGGGAACCTGCACCGCGGTCGGCGGCTGGTTCGGGAGGGTCAAGCCGAGCTCGTTCGCCTTCGGCACGACGCGGTTCGGCGAGGTCTGGCCGTCGTGCTCGAGGCGCACCTGCTGATAGCGCGCTTCGGCGGCGGCGGTGCGTCGCTCGAGACGGTCGAGCGCGATCTGGCTCTGCGCGAGCAGCACGTGGAACGCCACCACGGTGAGGATCGTGAGCACCGTGACCGACACGGCCGAGACCACTCGACGCCGGGCGCGCCTGGCGCTCCGCGCCGGCGTCCGGACGACGCGGAGGTGGGCACGACGCGCGGGCGGCGACGATCGCCGCGGCGCGATGACGGGTGCGCGGGCTGCGCCACGCGCGACGGTGGTCGCGGTCACGGCGCGCTGCCCCGCCCGAGCCGCTCGGCGGCGCGCAGCCGCGCGCTCGACGCGCGTGGGTTCTCCGCGACCTCATCGGCGCTGGGTCGCACGGGGCGACGCGTCAGCAGCTCGAGGGCCGGTTCGGTGCCCTCGATCGGCACCGGGAAGCCCGGCGGGGTCGCGCGCTCCCACTTCGACCAGCGAGCGAGGCGATCCTTGACGAGACGGTCCTCGAGGCTGTGGTACGCGAGCACCAAGATCCGTCCTCCGGGCGAGAGCAGGTGCACCGACTCGTCGAGCCCCTGGGCGAGGTTGGGCAGCTCTCGGTTGACCTCCATGCGGATCGCCTGGAAGGTGCGACGCGCCGGATGGCCGCCACGACGTCGCGCTCGCGCCGGGACGGCTTCTTTGACCGCTTCGACGAGGTCTGCCGTCGTGCGCAGGGGGCGGTGGGCGACGATGCGCGCCGCGATCTGCGTCGCGTACCGCTCCTCGCCGTTCGTCGCGAGCAGCTCCGCCAGCGCGGTCTGGTCGTACTCGTTGACGACGCGCTCGGCGGTCAGCTCCTGTGAGCTGTCCATGCGCATGTCGAGCGGTGCTTCGCCCCAGTACGAGAACCCGCGCTCGGGATGATCGAGCTGCGGACTGCTGACGCCGAGATCGAAGAGGACTCCCATGATCTTCCCCTCGCTGTCGCCCACGATGGCGGCCAGATCCTCGAAGCCGCCCTGCACGATCCGGACTCGGTCCCCATAGGGAGCGAGCCGCTCCCCTGCCGCTGCGGCCGCCGCATGATCACGATCGATCCCGAGGAGTCGCAGGTCGGGGCGGGCCTCGAGGAGGAGCCGGGCGTGCCCGCCTCCCCCGACCGTCGCGTCGACGACGAGTCCCGCCGGAACCGGAGCGAGAAGCCCGACCACTTCCGTGGCCATCACCGGAAGGTGGTGGTACGGCAGTGGCTGGTTGCCACCCATCAGGTCTCCTCGCCCGCCTCGGACCTGCTACCAGCCCCCCGGCACGACGACTGCCGTTCGGTTGTCTCCCCGAAGCGACTCGGTGGAAGCGGGCGGAGTAGGGGCTTCACCGCGCCGACCGGGGGGCTGGTGGCAGGCCCGAGGGCCGCTGGTCGGATGAATGCTCGACTGGGTCGCTCCTCTCCGTCTCGTCCGTTGCGTTCGGTCGCTGCTCGCTAGATCCCGAAGCCGCCGGATTCGGCGAGCCCGGCCTCGCCCTCGGCCTTCTGCTCGCGCCAGCGCGCCGCGTCCCAGATCTCCACGCGGCTGCTCGCGCCGATCACCGCGACGTCGCGGGACAACCCGGCGTACTCGCGGAGGTTCTCCGGGACCGGCACGCGGCCCTGCGTGTCCGGTGTCACCTGCTTCGCGGTCGCGAAGTACGTCCGGGCGGACGCCAGGTCGCGGCCGCCCCGCTTCGCGCGCTCTTCCACCTCGAGCGCGACGCGCTCGAACTGCGCGACGGGATGCACGGCGAGGCACTTGCCGTCAGTGCCCACGATCACGGCGCCCTCGGCCAGGCCGGGCCGGAACTCGGCCGGCAAGATCAGCCTTCCCTTCGCATCGAGGGAATGCTGATACTCCCCCAGGAAGAACACTCGTCACGATCCCCTCGCTGGAAGCACCAGCCACTCACCGGCGCTCCACATCGCGCCACCTGGCGCCACTCTATGACTACACCGCGCCACCGTCAACCTCCTCTCGCTTCCTTCCGCGGGAGATCGAGCGGCAAGGACGCAATGACGGGAACCGCCGCGGGCCGTGAGCGACGCGTGCGAGCGAGGCCGAAGGCCGAGCACCAAGGGACTCGGCGCCGCACCACGACGCTCCACGAGCGGAGCGGAGGCGACGACCGCGGCGGAACGGCCGGTTCGCCCCGCCCGCCGGAGACCCGGCCCGCAGGGCCGACTGCGCCCGGAGGGAGGAGCAGGGGCTCCGGCGGACCCGCGGGGCGTGGCCGTCGCCGCGGTCGCCGCCGCAGCGGTGCGGAGCGCCCCGCGGAGACCGGTGCGGAGCCGTAACCGCGCGCGCGGTCAGATCAGGCCGGGACCGCCTCCGCGGCGTCGACACCCGGGGCGTCGACACCCGGGAGGTACGGCGTCCACGCCGGATCCACCGACCCCGTGGTTGCGACGAGCCACAACGCCGTCTTCGGGGCCCTCGGTGTCCGCCGCAGGCTCAGGCCGGCCTCTCCGAGGAGCCGGTCCTCCTTGCGCGCGTTGCACGAACGGCACGATGCAACGACGTTGTCCCACGTGTGGGTGCCACCGCGCGAGCGAGGCACGACGTGGTCGATGTTCTCGGCAGAGCGGTTGCAGTACTGGCAGCGATGGCTGTCGCGGGCGAACACCGCCCGGCGTGAGAGCGGTACGCGGGTGCGGAAGGGCACGCGCACGTAGTGGACGAGCCTGACGACCGACGGGACGGGGACCGAGGCGCGCTCGCTCCGGAACTCGGCGCCGTTCCGGGCGACGATCTCCGCCTTCTCCTTGAGCACGAGGACGACGGCCCTCCGGGCCGACACGACGCAGAGAGGCTCGAAGCTGGCGTTGAGCAGCAGCGATCTCCCCAAGTCGCGTGACCTCTCGTCCGGCCGACGGTCGCCGGGAGTCTACCGGCGACCGTCATCGCCCCCAGCGAGGGTCCGCTGCTCGGCGCGGCACCACTCGAGATACGACACGACGTCCGAGGGGAGCTCGGTCGATGCCCGAGCCGCGCCGTACTGGGTCTCGAGGCGGAACCGGAGGTAGCCGCGGTCGAGACGAGGGAGGAACGGCGGGCGCCGCCACCAGCCCGGCACGAGCAGACGGCGCGCCTGGCGCAGCGTGGTCGGCCACAGCGACGGTCGAGCAGCAACTGCGAGCACCGCACGTGCAGCCGGGCGCACGATCCCATCGGGTCCGGCGCGCCCGCGCAGGGCGTCGTCCATCGCCCGGACGGTACCCTGCGCCACCAGGAGCGACCTTCACCCCCTGGATCTCTGGGAGCACCGCGTTGGCGCAAACCGCAGCCGCGCGCCGCGTCGACGTCGCGGCGCTGTTCGATGCACTCCTCGGCAACGTGGAACGTGTGATCCAGGGCAAGCGCGAGCAGGTTCGCCTCGCTCTCGTGTGCCTGCTCGCGGAAGGGCACCTGCTGATCGAAGACGTCCCCGGCGTCGGGAAGACGTCACTGGCCAAGGCGCTCGCACGTTCGATCGGCGGCACCGCCCACCGGATCCAGTTCACACCCGACCTGCTTCCTTCCGACGTGCTGGGCGTCTCCGTGTGGAACCGGGCGAAGAGCGAGTTCGAGTTCCGGCCGGGCGGCGTCTTCGCGCACGTCGTGCTCGCCGACGAGATCAACCGCGCGTCGCCGAAGACCCAGTCGGCGCTGCTCGAAGCGATGGAGGAGCGCCAGGTCACCGTCGACACGCGCACCTGGGGCCTCCCGCGGCCGTTTCTCGTGATCGCCACGCAGAACCCGGTCGAGCTCGAGGGCACGTACCCGCTGCCCGAGGCGCAGCTCGACCGCTTCCTCATGCGCGTCCCGATGGGATACCCGGCCCACGAGGCCGAGGTCGCGATCCTCGAGACCCACGGCGCGGCTCACCTGCGGCCGGAGCAACTCGAGCCGGTCGCGTCGGCGGGCGACATCGCGGCCGCCGCCGACGCGGTCACCGCGTTGCACGTGGCGGCGGCGATCCGTAGCTACATCGTCGACCTCGCCGACGCGACGCGCCGGCACCCGGAGCTCGCGCTCGGTGTCAGCCCGCGCGGCGCGCTCGCCCTGCAGCGCGCGGCACGCTCGTTCGCGGCCGGCGTCGGCCGTGACTACGTGATTCCCGACGACGTCAAGGCGCTGGCTCCCGCCGTGCTCGAGCACCGCGTGCTGGTCGCCCCGGAGGCGGAGCTGCGCGGTGTCACCAGCGCCGACATCGTGCGCGCGGTGGTCGCCTCGGTCCCCGTGCCGGGGGCAACGGGCTGACGTGGCGCGCGCCCGCATCCCGCGAGGCCGGCCGGTGCTCACGCGACGAGGGTGGACACTGGCGGGTGCCGCCGCGGGCCTCGTCGTCGGGAGCCGACTCCTGGGCGCCTCAGCGCTGGCCGGCCTCGGCGTCGGCGCCGGCCTGCTGCTGCTGTTCGCGCTCGCGTGGACGGCGACCCGCGACGCGCGACTCGACCTCCGGCGAGCGCTGCAGCCCGCTCGCCTCCACGTCGGCAGCGGCGGACGGATCGTGCTCGTCGGTCGGACGCTCAGCCGCACCCCACTGCTGACGCTCACCGACGCCTTCGACGACGGACGCCGGGCGGCTCGTTTCGTCCTCGCACCCCACGTGGCCTTCGCCGACGTCCGCGCGGTCTACCGCGTGCCCACGACGCGGCGCGGCCGCTACACGGTGGGGCCACTGCTGGCATCGGCGGGCGATCCGCTCGGCCTCGCCCGCCGGAGCTGGACGGTCGCCGGCATCAACGACCTCGTCGTGTGCCCGCGGATCCACGAGGTCCTCCCGCCGCGGCCGGGCGGCGGGGGCGAGCCGGCGGCACACGACGACGGTCCGCGAAGCCCTGCGCTCGAGCCACTCGGCGAGTTCCTCGCGCTGCGCGACTACGCGCCCGGCGACGATCCACGCCGCGTCCACTGGCGATCGAGTGCCCGCACCGGCGAGCTCGTCGTCCGCCAGGACGAGGCCGCCGCGCCCGGTCGCATCGCCGTGCTCCTCGACACGCGCGCGCACGTCTACGACGCCTCCTCGTTCGAGGTCGCGGTGGAAGCCGTCGCGTCGGTCGCCGCGAGCCTCCAACGCACACGACGCCCCGTCGAGGTGGTCACGACGACTGGTGAGGTGCTCGCGCGCCCGGGTATCGGTGCCGCCGGGCTGCTGTTCGACCGTCTCGCCGTCGTCGCGCCCGGTACCGAAGATCACCTGAGTGACGTCGCCGCCTCGTTGCGCGGACGGCTCGGGCTGGGTGCCGTCATCGCGGTGACCGGTGCGCTCGACGACGACCTGCTCGACGCGCTCGCGCTGCTCCACCGGCGCCGACTCGTCACCACCGTCGTCACCCGCGCTGTCGACGATGCGCCCGAACCGAACCGCCTGCGGATCACGATCGTCGACGCGACCTCGCAGCCGTTCCCCGACGCGTGGAACGACGTCATGACCCGCGCGGCCTCACCACGATCCGGCCGTTCCCGATGGCAGCTCGCCAGCTCCCCCTCGTAGCCGCGCTCGCCGCGGTGTCGGCGACGGTCGCCCTCTCGTTCGGACGTGTGTTCGCGTCCGACCGCTACGTCCTGGCACTCCTCGGAGCCGCGGTGCTGCCCCACCTCATCGGCTGGGTCGTCAGGAGCCGCGGCGGCACTCCCGCGGTCGGCGTCGCCGCGTCGGCAGTCGGCCTCGCCGGCTACTCGATCTGGGGGCTCGCGGCGGGCACGACCACCGCCGGGCTACCGGGTGCCGACACGTTCGACGCGCTCGCACGCCGCGCCGAGCACGGCTGGGACGTCGTGCAACAGCGGGCGGTGCCGCTGCCCGCCACCGCAGGCACCGTGCTGCTCGCAGTCGTGGTGGTCTGGATCGCGGCCTCGATCGCCGACGACCTCGCGTTCCGGCACCGGGCCGCGCTCGGTGCGCTCGCGCCGGGCGTGATGGTGCTCACCTGGGTGCTCGCGCTCGGCTCCGACGACGGACAGGCCGTGTCCGTCGCCGCCTTCGGCGTCGCGGCCGTGTGCTTCCTGGCCCTCCAGCACCAGGTGCTCCTCGAGTGGCGACGCACACGCCTCGGGCGCTCGGGCCCGCTCGGCGCGCCGCGCCTGGTGACGCTCGGGATCGTCGCGGGACTCGTCGCGGTCCCGGCCGGGGTCGCGGCGGCCGAAGCGGTCCCGGGCGGAGACAAGCCGCTGTTCGCGGTCGGTGGCCTCGGGAACGACGCGGGTAGTCGCAGCTACCGCACGACCGTCGCACCGCTCGTCGACGTGTCCGACAAGCTCAAGCGCGGCTCGGAAGACGAGCTGTTCACCGTCCGCGCCTCGCGGCCCGACTACTGGCGCATCACCGCGCTCGACGAGTACCGCTCCGTCGCGGGCGGGCAGTGGACCCTCACCGCGCAGGGCGAGGACGCGGTGTCCGAGGGACTCGACCGCGAGGTACCGGCTGATGCACTCACGCAGGCGTTCGACATCGGCCCGCTCGGCGAGCGGTGGATGCCCGCCGCGTACGAGCCCGTCGCGGTGAGCCGCGACGACACGCTCGTCGTGCGAGCATCGTCCACGCTCGTGACGAGCCGGCAGAGCGTGAGCGGATTGCGCTACACCGTGCGCTCCGTCCTGCCGGCCAGAAGCGCCGACGATGCGGCCCGGGCACGCACCAGTGCTCCGATACCGCGCGACCTGCGCCGCTACACCGAGCTGCCTGCCGACTTCCCGGACTCGATTCGCGGCATCGCCGACGACGAGACGAAGCGCTTCGACAATCCGTACGACAAGGCACAAGCCCTACGGGACTACTTCCGCAACGGCTTCACCTACGACACCAACATCGCGCCCGGCGACGACGAAGAGGCGATGGCGAACTTCCTCACGCAGCGGCGCGGCTTCTGCGTGCAGTTCGCGAGCACGTATGCGGTGATGGCGCGCGCGGTTGGCATCCCGGCGAGGGTGGCGGTCGGCTTCACCCCGGGCGACGCGACCGGCAACGGTGCCTACCGGGTGACGAACTACGACGCGCACGCGTGGCCCGAGATCTGGCTCAACGGCCTCGGGTGGACGCACATGTTCGATCCGACTCCCGCGACCCGGGGACGCGGCGGCAGCGCGCTCCCGGACGAGGTGCCGCCGGCCACCGTTTCGCCCGGCAACACGGCGCCCGCGACCACCCAGACGCCCGCCACCGGCTCGACCCCGGGCACACCTTCCTCCGGTCCCGGTGCAACGACGCCGGCCACCGGTACGAAGGGTGGCGGTGGCGTCACGGTCGACCCGCGCACGAACGACGAAGGTGGATGGTCGCTCGTCACGTGGCTCGTACTGGTCGGCGCCATCACCGCAGTGCTCGCCGCCATCGCGGCAGTGGCGCTGCTCGGCGGCAGAGCGCGCCGGCGCGCGCGCCGGCGCGCGCGGCCCGACCCGGCGGCCGCGATCGCGGGTGCGTGGGAGGAGACTCTCGACAGCCTGCGTGAGCACGGTGTCGAGACGGCGCCGACCGAGACGCCGCTCGAGCTCGCGTCGCGCGCGCCTCGAGAGACCGCGCCGGCAGTGGAGCCTCCGCTGCGCGCGGTTGCGCGCGCCTATACGACCGCTCGCTACGGCGCTCGCCCAGCAGCACCCGAAGCAGCGCACGAGACGTGGCATCAGGTCGACGCACTCCGCGACGCCCTGCACCGTGGAGCAGCGCGCGCCTGGCGCCTCCGCGGACGCGCCGGCATCTTCGCGCGCCGTCAGCCCGAGCCTGCTGGATGGTCCTCGCGTCCCGGGCCGCGACGCAGCTCGTCGACGAACGACTGACGCTCGCGGGAGAACGCCCGCACTTCGGCCTCCACGTCGGCGGCCATGCGGTCCACGGCGACGAAGAGCGCGAGCTGGCCGTGCCGCAGCGCGTCGAGGATCTGCCCGTCGTCGCGGCAGGCCCACACGGTCTCGCCGTCCGTCACCATGCGCAGGCCCACGATCTCCTCACCCGAGCGGCGCAGCTCCGCCACGGCCCGGCGGATGCGGGCGAGCGGGAGGCCGGCGTCGAGCAGCGACCGGATCACGCGCAGCGCGACGAGGTCGCGGAAGCCGTACGGTGCGCCCGCTTGTCGCGGACGCGGCTCGATCAGCCCACTCCGGCGCCAGTACTCGACTTGGCCGGGCGTACAGCCGGCCAGGCGCGCAGCCTGAAGGGCGGTGAAACCCGCGGAGTCGGACTCGGGACCGATTACGGCGTGTCGTCGTCGCGCTGCCAGCGCTCGCGCCAGCGGCGTCCTGCGTTCCCGAACATTCCCTTGAGCGCGCCGCCCGGCATGGAGCCCGTCAGGCTCTCGAGCCCGGCCCTCCCGATCTTGCGCACGTTGCGCTCGATCACGAGCAGGCAGAACAGCATGATGAGGAACCCCGCCACGCCGGCGGCGAGCACGCTCGTGAAGGTCGTCAGCAGCAGCACGAGCCCGGCGAAGAAGCCCACGGCAGCCCACTTGATCATCCGCGTCGCGTGCCGGTACAGCGTCGTGTCGGACACCTGCTGCACCAGCTTGGGATCGGTGACCGAGAGGTTCTCCTCGATCTCCCGGAGGATGCGCTGCTCGTCCTCGGAAAGCGGCATGGGCAAGCTCGGTGCGGCAGGCGGACGCCGGCCGGTGCCGGCCGGACGTGGCCATTGTCGCGCAGGCCCGCACCCCTCTCAACGCGCTGGGGTCGGGCCACTCCGCTGGGCGGTCCTCACCGGCAGTGTCTCACCGCCCGCGGCGGCGGACCGGTACGCGACGTCGACCAGGCGGTGAGCCGCGAGCGCGGTGCCCGCATCGGGGAACCCGGTAGCGGCCCGCCCGCCGGACGCGAGCGCGTCGAGAAATGCCTTCGTCGGCTCGGCGTACTGCGCCAGCTGCTTCGCGTGCACTTCGGGAAGCTCGAATCGCTCCACCCATGCGGGCGGCTCCGAGCAACGCAGCTCCGCGCCGGCCGACGTCTCGACGTGCACGGGTCCGAGGTAGTCGTCGTCGGTCCACAGCAGCGCGTCCTCACAGAAGACCTCGAGCCGGCGGGTGGACGGCCGCGACAAGATCTGGTGCCAGACGCTGGTCAGCGTCGCGACGGCACCGTCGGTGTAGCCGAACACGGCGGCGGCAATGTCGTCGACACCTGCATGACCGAAGTGGCATGCGGCGTGCGCGGTCACCGTGGCCGGGTCGCCGAGCACCCAGCGCAGGACGTCGACGTCATGGATCGAGTGCTCGAGGAGCGTTCCTCCTCCGGCACGTGCAGCGTCGGCACGCCAGTCGGACGCGTACATCCCTTGGTTCGGGAAGAACTGGTCGTCGCGCATGGTCGTCGCCATCGGCGCCCCGTACCGTCCCGACGCGACCTCGTCGGCGATCACGCGGAATACGGGAGCGTGGCGAAGTACCAGCCCGACCTGATGCGGCACGGTCGCCAGCAGCATGGCCACGGCTTCGCACTCACCGAGCGACGGAGCCAGCGGCTTCTCGCAGAACACGGCGAGCGATCGCTCGGCCGCGGCGCGCACGGTCTCGAGATGCCCCGCGGTCCACGTACAGACCCAGACCGCGTCCACGGCGTCGAGCAGTGCGTCGAGCTCACGGCACGCCGACGCGCCGTGTGCGGCGGCCTGCCGTTCGGCGCGCTCCCGATCGACGTCGTAGGTGGCGGTGACCGCCGCGTCGACGAGGCCGGCCTTGACCAGCTGGCGCAGGGCGAAGGAGTGGACCGTCCCGATGAAGCCGCACCCGACGATGCCGACGCGTACGGTCACTGCCGGCCTTCTGTTTCCCCGTCTTCCGGCGCGAGCCGCGCCGGAACCACCGATCGATCGCCGAAGCGCGCTCGAACGCGGTCGACGGTCCGTTCGAGCGCGTCACGGCGGACTCGGGTCGTGGGATCGTCCACCGCCGGCATTCCCGTGTCCAGCGGCAGCGCCGACTGCACCGCGTCGGCCGCGTCGAGCTGTTGCATCGAGACGCCGAGGAGCCGTACGCCCCCTGTCACCTCCACCGCGCCGAGGAGATCGCGAGCGACGCGCGCGATCTCGACCGAGAGGTCGGTAGCTTCGGCGAGTGTCCGCGAGCGTGTGATCGTGCGGAAGTCCGCGTAGCGAACCTTCAGCTGCACTGTTCGGCCGGCACGACCAGCTTCCCGTAGGCGCGACGCGACGCGTTCGGCAAGCCGGACGACCTCCCGCTCCAGCTCGGCACGGTCCGTGATGTCGTCGGGGAACGTCTCCTCGTTGCCGATCGACTTCGCGTGCCGTACCGGGTCGACCGGCCGTTCGTCGCGGTTCCAGGCCAGCGCGTGCAGGTGGCGACCATGGGCCTTGCCGAGCGTGCTGACCAGTGTCTCCTCGGGCAACGCCGCGAGGTCGCCGATCGTCCGGACCGCGAAGCGCTCGAGCCGCCGCCGCGTGGCAGGCCCGACACCCCACAAGCGACCGACGTCGAGCGGATGGAGGAACTCGAGCTCGGTACCGGCCTCGACCACGAGCAAGCCGTCGGGCTTGGCCATGTCGCTCGCGATCTTGGCGAGGAGCTTCGTCGACGCGACGCCGACCGACGCGACGAGCCCGGTCTCCGCGCGGATCCGCTCGCGGATCTTGGTCCCGGCCTCGAGCGCGTCGCCGTGCAGCCGGCGCGCACTCCGGACGTCGAGGAAGGCCTCGTCGAGTGCGATCGGCTCGACCAAGGGGGTGAAACCGCGCAGGATGCTCATCACCGCCCGGCTCGCGCGCCCGTACTCGTCGAATCGCGGTGCCAGGAACACCCCGTTCGGACACGCGCGGCGCGCCCGCGCCATCGGCATCGCCGAGTGGACGCCGAAGTGCCGGGCCTCGTAGCTCGCGGCGGCGACCACGCCTCGTGGCCCGAGGCCGCCCACGATCACGGGACGCCCGGCGAGCCCGGGGTCGGCCAGCTGCTCGACCGACGCGTAGAACGCGTCCAGATCGACGTGCAGGATCCCGATCCCGGTCATCGGGGTCCGGTCATCGGGGCTCGATCATCGCGGTTCGGTCATGCCGGTTCCGTCCTTCGCGTCCGTCGTCGGGGGGTCGGTCGGTCATCCCCGGTCGGGGCCGACCCGCCGCACGCGGAGGTCCTCGCGACGCGTGCCGAAGACGTCGTAGTGGTAGCCGCGCATGTCGTCGGGGCCCCACCGTTCCACGAGCCATTCAGCGATCGGCTCGCAGACCCACGGGGCACCGGCGGCGAGCCGTGCACCGCATTCGTCATCGTCCACGAAGGCCGCTTCGACCACGATCCCGTCGGGATCGGCGACGCGTAGCTCGCCGACGTACTCGAGGGCCCGCCACACCTCGGCGCGCAAGACCCATCCGAGATCGTTCGCGACCGCGCGGACCTCGTACAACGGTCCCTCCCACCGGGTGACACGCAGGCCGGTCTCCTCTTCGACCTCGCGCGTCAATCCCGCGAGCAGGGACTCGTCGGTCGTATCGATCACGCCACCGGGCGTCGTCCAGTCGGAGTGCCCACCGCGCCGCTCGTTGCGCACCAGCAGGAGGCCGTCGGGCGCCTCGATGAGTGCGCTGGCGACGAGCCACTCCCGCATCGCGCGTGAGCCTACCGGGACGGTATGACAACCACCGCCGCGTACGATCGCCGCCATGGACGGCATCGAGGGTGACGGCGCGACGCGCGGCCCGGATCCGGAACCGCGCGCTCGCGACGAAGGCACCCTGCCCGCCGGTCTTCCGTCGCGCGCCGCGTATCTCCTCGCGTTCACGAGCGTGATCGTCGCCGGTGTCTTCGGCGCGATCATCGGCTATGGGCTCGTCAACGTCAGCTCCGACGACGCCGGCGGCACCGAGAAGCTGCTCGGCACGCTGGTCGGGTCGATCATCGCGGCGGGTGGCGTCGGCATCGTTGCCGTGCTCGTGCTGCGCGCGATGGCCGAGTGGAAACGCCGGCCGCCGAGCGAGTGACGCGCGTCAGCCCAGCGCGATGCGCCGGAACGCCTCCGCGTAGCGGACACCGGCGGCGCGCCCCGCGTCCTCGGCGCTCACTCGGAGGAAGTCGCGGAACCATTCGCCCGGCTCGGTCAGCCGGCTCTGGTGCAGGAAGAGCGCGTCGATCTTCGCCTCGAGCGTGTCGCTGATGTCCACCCAGCAGTTGGCCTCGAGCGTCCCGGAGAGGTACGCCGCGTCGACCCGATGAGCCCCGAGCCCCTCGGCGAGGTGCTCGGGGAAGTAGTGCGGGTTCGCCGCCGCCGGCGCCACCGCGTCGAGCGTCGCCCAGCCCGTCACCCGGTGATCGCGGTGGTTGAAGTAGCCGTCGCCGAAGAACACCGACGTGGGGTCCGGGCACAGCACGACCTCGGGACGCAGCTCGCGCACGTACCGTGTGATGCGACTACGCAGCACCTGGTCGTCGGACAGCTCACCGTCGGGATAGTCGAGATGGAAGTGCCCGGCGAACCCGAGGCGTGTCGCCGCAGCGGCGGTCTCCTCGACACGCCGGCGGGCGAGCGCGTCGAGATCGGCGTCGGGGTCGGTCGTTCCCTTGTCGCCGCGCGCAGTGATCAGGACCCAGACCTGCGCGCCAGCGCCGGCCCATCGGGCAAGCGTCCCGCCCGCGGAGATCTCGGGGTCGTCGGGATGGGCATAGACCGCGAGCGCGCTCGCGGGCGCGTCGACGATCAGCGTCACGCGCTCACCGCTCCGCCGCGCTCACCAATCGAGGCCGAGCACACTCCGCATGGCCGCCTCGAACGCCTCGTCGTCCATCGTCGTGCGCGCGGCCACCACCATGTCGGCGTCCGCGCCCACCGGCCAGCGCAACCGAGGCTCGGCGCTCTCGATCGCGTCGGCGATGACGCCGGCGACCGCTTCCGGCCCGGGTGCCTCCGCGCCGCCGATCAACTTGCTTCGCGCGCCTTCCCACTGGCGATCGAGCTCGTCGTACGGCTCCTCGGCAACGCCGTAGCGTGTGACGTTCGCCTGGAAGCCGGTCTCGAACACGCCCGGTTCCACGATGCGCACTCGGATGCCGAAGTGCCCCACCTCGTAGTGCAGCGCCTCCGACAGGCCTTCGAGCGCCCACTTCGTCGCCGCGTAGAAGCCATCGAGCGGTGGAGCAGCGCGAGCCGCGAGTGATGACACGTTCACGATCGTGCCCGCGCCGCGTTCGCGCATCCGTGGGAGCACGGCCTGGATCATGCGGACCGCGCCGAAGAAGTTCGTCTCCATGCCACGGCGACCCTCGACGAGCGGCACCTTCTCGACGGGTCCGACGACACCGAACCCGGCGTTGTTCACGAGCGCGTCGATCTCACCGGCTCGCGCCACGGCTTCCGCAACCGAGCGATCGTCGTCGACGTCCAGTTGCAAGGTCGAGGCGACATCGAGGTCGTCGATGGCCTCGGGCCGCCGGGCAGTCGCGAAGACCTCGTGCCCGCGCTTGGTGAGCTCGATTGCCGCGGCGCGGCCGAACCCGGTCGAGCAGCCCGTGATGAGCACCCGGCTCATTGATCCTGCCTCCTCATCTCATCTCCAGGTTCGCTCGCTGCGGATCGGGATACCCGACCCGCCGACGCTCGCTCACCTCCATGGTTCGCTCGCTGCGGATCGGGATACCCGACCCGCCGACGCTCGCTCACCGATCCTCTCGGACGATGTCGTCGAGCGCGGCGATGGCGCGCTCGATGCCTTCGTCGTCGACGTCGTTGTGGGTCACGAATCGTATGGTCGCCGCGTCGATGGTGCCGCAGCGCACACCGCGGGCGTCGAGCCGGTCGACCAGCTTGTCGGGGAGACGACCCGCTGCCGCGCACACGATGTTCGTCTCGACGGTCTCCGGGCCGACGCTGCCCGGGAAGCGTGAGGCCAGCGCCTCCGCGAGCCGCCGGGCCCGGCGGTGGTCGTCCTCGAGACGATCGACCATGGTCTCGAGCGCCACGAGGCCCGCGGCGGCGACCACGCCCGCCTGGCGCCACCCTCCGCCGAGCCGCCCGCGGTGCTCCCGCGCCGCCGCGACGACGTCTGCCGGGCCGCAGAGGAGAGACCCAACCGGCGCGGCAAGCCCCTTCGACAGGCAGAACATGACCGTGTCGACCGGCTCGACCAGTCTCGCCGGCGAGACGCCGAGCGCGACGGACGCGTTCCAGATCCGCGCGCCGTCGCAATGAACCGCCAGCGCGGCCTCCCGGGCGGCGTCCGCGACGTCCTGCACCTCGTCCGCGCGCCACGGGCGGCCGTTCGCGGGCATGTGCGTGTTCTCGATCGTGACCAGCGAGATCGACGGGAGATGGTGGTGCTGTTGCTCCACGGCCTCGCGGACGGCGGCCCCGCTCAGGAGCCCATCCGGATCGGCGAGCGGCCGAAGCTGCACGGCCGCGTTCCCGGCCGCCGCCGCGTGCTCGTAGCGGTACACGTGCGAGCGCTCGGCGCACAGCACGTCGGTTCCCGCGCGGCCCAGGACCCGGAGCGCGAGCTGGTTCGCCATCGTCCCGGACGCCACGTACAACGCCGCCGCCTTGCCCATCGACGCAGCTGCCAACGACTCGAGCCGATTGACCGTCGGGTCCTCGCCGTATGCGTCGTCCCCGACGTCGGCCTCGGCCATCGCGCGACGCATCTCCGGCGTCGGCCTCGTGACGGTGTCGGACCGCAGATCGACGAAGCTCACGCGCCTCCACCCGCTGGGCCGTCCATGGGCCGGATGAGGCCCTCCTGGATCACCGTGACCGACAGCGTGCCGTCATGACGAAACACGTGGCCGAGTGCGAGTCCACGCGCGTTCGACGCGGAAGGGCTGGTCTGGTGGTACAGCAACCACTCATCCGCCCGGAACGGACGGTGGAACCACATGGCATGATCGAGGCTCGCCATCATGAACTTGCCGTCATAGCCGATCGCGTGCGGCAGTGTCGCGGTGTCGAGCAAGGTGAGGTCGGACGCGTACGCGACGACGCACGCGTGCACGAGCGGGTCGTCCGGGAGGCGACCGTTCGCCTTGATCCAGACGTCTTGCGCGGGTTGCCGCGGCGCGGGCGACAGCCAGTGCGGGTCTTCGACCGGTCGCGACTCGATCGGTCGCTCGCGCACGAGCCACTCCGTCGTCTCGGCTCCGAAGCGATCCAGGTGCGGATCGATGCGCTCGCGGAAGGTCGGGAGCTCCTCGGGCGCTGGCACGTCGGGCATCGGCATCGAGTGGTCCGGCCCCGGCTCCACGACCTGGAACGATGCCGCGAGGTTGAAGATCGCATTGCCGTGCTGGATTGCGACGACCCGCCGCGTCGTGAAGCTCCGCCCGTCACGGATGCGATCGACCTCGTAGACGATCGGAACGGTCGGATCGCCCGGACGCAGGAAGTACGAGTGCAGCGAATGCACGGGGCGTTCGCCTTCCACCGTTCGCCCCGCCGCCACCAGCGCCTGTGCCGCGACCTGTCCGCCGAAGACGCGCTGACGGTCCTCGTCCGGGCTGAGGCCGCGGAACAGGTTGACCTCGAGGGTCTCGAGCTCGAGCAGGTCGAGCAGGTCGTCCAGTGCAGAGCCCATGTCTACGGCCTCGCTCGCTCCGCTCGCTTCGCAACGCTCACCCGGAGAACACCTTCGTCTGCTCGAGGAGCGCCGGCGGCACCGTCTTCAGCTCCTTGACCGCGTCTTCGATCGGCACGCGAACGATGGCCATGCCCCGCAGCGCGACCATCGTTCCGAAGTCGCTCTCGTTCACGGCGTCGATCGCCTCGAGGCCGAAGCGTGTGGCGAGGATGCGGTCGAACGCGGTCGGCGTGCCACCACGCAGCACATGGCCCAGGATCGTCACGCGGGTCTCGAAGCCGGTGCGCGCCTCGATCTCGGGAGCGAGCAGGTTCCCGATCCCACCGAGACGCACGTGGCCGAACTCGTCGACCCCCGCCTCCTGCAACGCCATCGTCCCTTCCTTCGGCGCCGCCCCTTCGGCAACGACGACGATCGACGACGCGATGCCGTGATCGTGGCGCAGCCGCAAACGCTCGCACACCTCGTCGACGTCGAACGGCTCCTCGGGCACGAGGATCACGTTCGCTCCGCCCCCCATCCCCGCGTGCAACGCGATCCATCCCGCGTGTCGTCCCATGACCTCGACAACCATCACGCGATCGTGGCTCTCGGCGGTCGTGTGCAGACGATCGATCGCGTCGACCGCCACCTGCACGGCGGTGTCGAAGCCGAAGGTCACATCGGTCGCGGAGAGGTCGTTGTCGATGGTCTTCGGGACGCCGACGATGGCGACGCCTTCGTCGCCGAGCCGTGTCGCGACACCGAGTGTGTCCTCACCACCGATCGCGACGAGTGCGTCGATGCGCTCCTTCGCGAGCGTCGCGTGCACGGCCTCGACGCCACCCTCGCGCTTGTACGGGTTGGTGCGCGACGTACCGAGGATCGTGCCCCCGCGCGGGAGCAGCCCTCGCGTCCGAGGGACCGTGAGCACCACGTGCTCGTTCTCGATGACGCCGCGCCACCCGTGCCGGAAGCCGACGATCTCGTGACCGTAGGACTCCTCTCCCTTGCGAACGACTGCGCGGATCACCGCGTTCAGGCCCGGGCAGTCGCCGCCCCCGGTCAGCATGCCGATCCGCATCGCTCCATCCTGCCCCACTGCGGCCGCGATCGATCGGGCCGATAGCCTCGGAAGGAGTGAAAGCCGAAGCGATCGAAGCCGCAGCACGAGGGGTGATCGTCCCCGGGGAGCGGATCACGAGCCGGGGCACCTGCTGGGCCGCGCAGACGCCACCGAAGAAGCCCCTGCTGTTGGTCGCCCGGCGCCAGTACCTCATCGTGCTGACCGACCGCCGGGTGCTGGTCTTCCACCGCCGTCGCGGTGCCGCGTCGTCGAGTGACCTCGTCATCGCCAAGCGCTACGAGGCGTTCACGCTCGAGCGTGTCGCCCGCGCGCGACCGCTCCTGCAGGTGCGCCTCCGGGCCTCGAACGGCAACCAATTCGTGTTCGAGTTCCGTCCCCGCCAGCGCGAGCTCGGCGGAGAGCTGGTCGCCCGGCTCACACCGCGTGCGCCCGACACCACGCTCGACGACACGCTCGACGACACCACCGCGGTCACACCGAACCCTCGGTCCTGAGCCGCACGCCCGTGCCCGTCGTGCTCGCCATCGACGCGGGTACGACGGGTGTGCGCACGTTCGCGATCGACGAGCACGGCGTGCCCCGCGCACGTGCGTACCGCGAGTTCCCCCAGCACTTCCCGCGGCCTGGGTGGGTGGAGCACGATCCCGACGACATTCGGGACGCGACGATTGCCACGCTGGACGAGGTTGCGCGCGCAATCGCCGACGACGGCTCGACGGTCGCGGCGATCGGCATCACCAACCAGCGCGAGACCACCGTGGTCTGGGACCGCACGACCGGGCGACCGCTGCATCGCGCGCTCGTCTGGCAGGACCGGCGCACGGCCGCGCGTTGCGACGAGCTACGCGCCACCGGGTACGAGCCCCTCCTGCGCAAGCTCACGGGTCTGGTTGCCGACCCGTACTTCTCGGCCACGAAGCTCGAATGGCTCCTCCGAGAGGGCGGCGTCGAGGCGAGCCCTTCGCTCGCCTTCGGCACCGTCGACACGTGGCTGCTGTGGCTGCTCACCGGGGGGCCCGGCGGTGGCGTGCACGCGACCGAACCCTCGAACGCGAGCCGCACGCTGCTCTACGACATCGACGCGCTCGGCTGGTCCGACGATCTCCTCGATCTGTTCGGTGTCCCCCGCTCGTGCCTCCCCGAGGTCCGACCGAGCAGCGGCCGGTTCGGCACGACCGTGCCCGACGCGGCGGCGGGACTGCGCGTGCCGATCAGCGGGATCGCCGGCGATCAGCAGGCCGCGCTGTTCGGGCAGGCGTGTTTCGCGCCGGGCATGACGAAGAACACCTACGGGACGGGCTCCTTCGTGCTCATGAATCTCGGCGAATCGCATCCACCGCCGACCGAAGGCCTCCTGACGAGCGTCGCGTGGGACCTGGCGGGCTCGATCACGTACGCGATGGAAGGTGCGATCTTCGTCACCGGCGCCGCGATCCAGTGGCTGCGTGACGGCCTCGGCATCATCGACGACGCGGCCGAGACCGGTCCCCTGGCCGCGAGCGTCGACGACACGGGAGGCGTCGTCTTCGTCCCCGCCTTCACCGGCCTCGGCTCACCATGGTGGGACCCGTACGCGCGAGGAGCCGTCTTCGGCCTCACGCGCGGCACCGGACGCGCCCACCTCGCGCGCGCGGTCGTAGAGGCCATGGCGTGGCAGACGCGCGATGTCGTCGATGCGATCACCGCGGCCGCAGGCCGCCCGATCGGCGAGCTGCGCGCCGATGGCGGCGCGAGCGTCATGGATCTCCTCTGCCAGCTCCAAGCCGACGTGCTCGACGTCCGGGTTCGCCGCCCGGTCGTCCAGGAGACCACCGCGCTCGGCGCCGCGTACCTCGCCGGGCTCGGCGAAGGTGTCTGGGCCGGCACCGACGAGCTCGCCGCGCACTGGCGGGAAGACGCAGCCTTCGCCCCGCGCCCCGACGCCGACGTCGGCGCGCGCTACGAGCAGTGGCGCAAAGCGATCGAACGGTCGAAGGGCTGGGCCCGGCCCCACTCCGGCGGCTGAGGCGACGAGTCGAGCTCAGCCGACTCCGGCGGTCGCGGGGGCCGCGCCGAACGTGGGGACCTCGGCGGTGTCGGTCGGGACGTCTTCGGCTTTCTTCGTCGCGTACGTGTCGCGGTACTCATAGATGCCGCACAGCTGGACGACCTCGAACATGACCTCGTCGGTCAGCTGCCGGCACGCGATGCCTTCCGCGTCGCTGGCGTAGCGCGCCGCGTCCAGCGGCGCACCGAAGCGCACGGTCACCCGCCGGAAGAGCCGGGGCAGCTTCTTGTCGGTCGGCTGGCACTCGTCGCTACCGACGAGCCCGACCGGGATGATCGGCGCGCCCGTGCGGAGCGCGAGCCGGGCGACCCCCGTGTGACCGCGATGCGTGAACCCGTCGCGGGTCCGTGTCCCTTCCGGGTAGATGCCGAACACACCCCCGCGTTCGAGCACATCCGTCGCCGCGAGCAGCGCGCCTTCGCTCGCGCTGCCACCCTCTCGCCGGATCGGGATCTGGCCGACGGCACGGAAGAACCAGGCGGTCTTCCACGAGTCGAAGTACTCGGCCTTCGCGACGAAGGTCACCCGCCGCCGGATCACGAGTGGCAGGAAGATCGAGTCGAGGAACGAGCGGTGATTCGCCGCGAGGATCACGGGACCGTCGTCCGGGACGTTGGCCCGACCGTCGACGCGCACCCGGTAGAGCAGCCGCAGGATCGGCGTCAGCACACCCTTGACGATCCAGTAGAGCATCGGACGCGAGCCTACGGCGCTGAGGCCAGGCTGACGAGGGCCGGGCACGCGGGTGCCGACCGGGAATGATGAGTAGTCGTCAGCTCGAGTCGATCGGGCAGCGATGCGCTTTCGCCGCTTGGTTTCGGGGAGTCGTGTCGCCCCGTCCGGCCAGTTGCCACCCGCAGGTCCGGCAACGAACGCCCCACTCCTGGTCATCCCCGGACCCGCTCGAGAGCCACACGTCGAGCTGCGGCACGGGTTCGACCTCCGCGGCGTGATCACCGTCGCGGGGACTCACGTGGCCCATGTCATTCGTCCTGCAGCTCGACGGGTGATGAACCACGAATGACGCGCGCGCCTCCCCCTTGCGGGTCAGACGAATCCACCGCCCGTAAGTGTCACACCCCCGTGGTTGGATACGGGTGCGCTTCCCCGTAAATGTCATACCCCCGTGGTTCGATGGGGCGACCACTTCCCCTGGGCT